>Ga0315282_10008357_pt1 | contig 16776 bp, 12 predicted proteins | sample YL17G07_20_MG_FD_203693 | JGI IMG/M metagenome (GOLD analysis project Ga0315282, IMG submission 203693) | Sediment microbial communities from Yellowstone Lake, YNP, Wyoming, USA - YL17G07_20 | ecosystem: Environmental > Aquatic > Freshwater > Lake > Sediment | place: USA: Wyoming | collected...
GGTGAGTTGCTTACTTATCAAGTGCCGTTACTTCCTTGGAAGCTACCTAGGGGTAGACCTTCTGAGCGTTTGAAAGAGCTTATTAACCGATGGAATCTTTGACCACATTTTAATGTGGGGCTACCAAAAGAAGAATAAAATCCATATTAAAATATTTATTCAAAGCATAAAATTCTCGTTCTCGGAAATCTAAACGCAAAGACGCGAAGGACACAAAGAATTATGAGCTAAAAGTTGGCATGATTCACAATTATGGAATCAATATTGTATAAAATGAAATTTTGATCTAAAATTTCGAGAATATTTTCTTGTTTTTGTTGTCTAATATATATGAATACGTTAACTTGGTTATCCTGAAAGAGACTAATATGGAAAATGATGTTCTCCTGATAAAAGAATGCAAAGCTGGAAGCATATCAGCCTTTGAAGAGATCGTCAAAATATATAGAGAGAGGATATATAAACTGGTTTACAATATTATCGGCAACTTTGAAGATGCAGACGATGTATCTCAGGAGGTATTTATACGGGCATATAGATCGGTAAAAACTTTCAGGGGAGATGCAAGTGTTTCCACGTGGTTAAGAAGGATAGCGATAAACGTTTCAATCAACCATATCAAAAGGGAATCAAAACATCAAAAGAACAGGGAATTTCTAAGTGATGTAGATTTCGAATCACTTTTAAGTGATGTCCATACGATACCTGACATAATTGAAACGAAAGAGCTAGCACATAAGATTAACGAATCTATCAGATCACTGTCACTGAATGAAAGAGTTATCTTTGTTTTACGGGTCCAGCAGGGACTGTCCTATCAGGAAATAGCAGATTCAACGGGGTGTTCTCAAGGAACTGTTATGTCAAGACTTAGTCGGGCACGCAAGAAATTAAGAGATAAACTCAAGAATTATATAGTCTAACATGGTATCCTAATAAAGAGTTTTGATGAATATAACTATCATCTAAAAAAACCAAAACAATGAGGGGTGAATAGTCGTGAGATGCGATAGAGTGAAGAAAATGCTTGGCGCATATCTGGATGGTGAACTCACAGATAAGAAAGTCAGCAAGATAGAGCAACACTTGATGGAATGTGCTTTGTGCTCATGGGAGCTAAAGTCATTTCGGAAGGTGGATGAGTTCGGTCAATGGGTAGCAAATGCAAATGGACAGCATCTGTATCCATGGGAAGATTACATAGCTAATCTCCATGGGAAGCTGAAGAAAGCGAAGGCAAGCCAGAATTCGTGGGTTTTCTGCATCTATTATCGGTTCCGGTATTCAACGTCTGGTTTCATAGCATACTGGTTCAGAAAGCTAGCTCCAGGGTTCGCTTTTGCTTTATTTATTGCTGGTATATTCTTGGGAATAAACTATATACGCAATAATTCCACTGAGATACCGCAAAGTGTTAGCTCAGTTAAAACAGCAAACAACGTCCAACAAAGTGTAAGTGTCTCAAAAGCTAAACTAGGAGGTCCCGAAAAGCAATCTGAATCGCAGAAGCTCATTTTCAATTTTTACCTTAAAGAGCACAAAAACGCCGTCATACAGCAGGTTTCTCATCCAGAACAGACCATCCATAAAGGCGTGGAAATAAAAGATGATGACGTTCTATACTATGATACTATAAGAGGAGAAAGGCAAGGAGAAGCAGGATTAATCCTGCGTGCGCCTCGTCGCTCAAACGTTCCAGCACAAGTTTCGACCCCGCAAGCAAAAAAGATTGATGATAGTCATAGTCTGAACCTTGAGCAAGCAACCAAATCTGTCACCTTCAAAGTGGCAGCGCCGCAGACCCTTTACCCCGGGTATTTGCTTGAGTCCATAAAGAAATTAGAAGGCAAAAACTGCCTTCACCTTGTATATACCAACGGCATCAATACTCTATCATTATTTGAGCAATCAATGGCAAGTGAAGAAAAGCTACATCCAAACGATTTCAAAGAATACATCATGTATTCAAAGGAAGGCAATGATCCTGCTAACATTATTGGTTGGAACAGCAGAGGTGTGTCGTTCACCATCATCGGAAACGAGGATTTTCCAAAGCTAATCAATATCACACGTGGGATTCAGGAATCAATCTAACAGATAGCAATCCAACTTTGAAGGGTTTAGTCAAGAGATGAGATTATATATTGCTCACATCATCATATTTCTAATCCTTATATTTCGTTTTGATATTAGCAAGCCTTCAAAGATGCTTGATGATTATGCCAACAGCAAGGCGGTTTTCGATATTCTCACCAAGTATAAAGATAAAGACGTATATGTGGTAATCAAGATATACAGTGTTAAAGGTGAATTAGTACGTGAGTTACAGTTGGGACGCAAGTCGGCAGGACTATACCTGAATCGAGAGAAGGCGGCATGTTGGGATGGTAGGAACACCTCAGGAGAGAGAGTATTCAGTAGTGCATTAACATTGGCAAGCAAATTGTCAGTGACACGAATCTTTGGTTTATTAATGCACTATAAAAATATGTGAAATGTTATATGATCATCAGAAACAGGGAGGTGGTGAATTGATTAATTATGATGTTTAGTGTTTATAGTGATCCCATTTATATTCTTGAAGGCAAATGATTTTAAGCAAGGGGAGGATTTTGAAATGAAAAAACTAGGCTTCATTTTGTCGCTTACATTAGCTCTTTTACTGGCAGCATCTTTGTCGTATGGTGCTAAACCACCACAACCTCCGCCAACAATTATTTTTTATTATGGCTATGCTGTCCTTTATGATACTGACGGAAACAATCCTTATATGATAGTAAGTGATGGTCGGGGGCAGTATGTAGATATGAATCTGAAACCAGGTAGGAATAAACACGGTGACAAAATCGAGGTTCAGCTTAAATACAATTCCACCACTAACGGATACGATCTAATCTATTTCCGATGTTTCATAGGTAAACCCGAACTGCAATGGCGTTCGGATAGAAGAGCCAGATTCAATTTTGATATAAATAACGCAACAAAGGTTTATGATGTTTCAAACAAAACAGTAGCAGATATGCTTGCATATAATAATGTAAGCTTCCCTACAGTTCGCCGTCCTCTTAATGATGATTCGGTGCATATTGCATTCCAGAAAGGCTGGTATTCAGATTCTTATTCAAATCCTGATGAAAACTGGACAGCAGTTCTAGTAGACAAAACCGATGTGGCAACGGATTCCAATGCCATAACACAGACAAACCTTTGGACACTTGATTCTGATGCACCTCGTTACTGGACATCATTAGAAGGATCGTCCTTTGGAAGTGAGCAAGACGCCCATGACCATATAGCTTACTTCATGTATGTGTCCAAGCTTAATTACACCCCAATTGGTTGGGAAACGCAGGGAACAGTTCGAGTTCCAGTAACATGGCAAGTAACACCAATGGCTGGTCCAGATGAAATTAGCGTTAGAACATTCTATCCTGAACAATTTACAGGTAATCCATTTCCTAATGATGTAACTCCATATGCACCTATGGAGGAAATACCAAATGTATTATATACGTTTCCAAATGGTTTATCGTTTAAATTGATAGTATCAAAATATCCTGTTTCACTAGCACCGCCTAAGCAGAGAATACTCACCGGCACTTGGGGAGAGATTAAAGGAGAATAATACTTACATTATTGGTGCGTTTCAAAAAATAGTATGAAACACACCCTATTAATACGAGTTTTCCAGTTAGCAGTGCAAGACATGCCGATAGGCTTGTTTCTTATTGAACAAAGATAGTGAACAAGCTATCAGCATGTTTTACTTTTGCCATTTTTTATCCATAACTGAAAAATTCTTATCACCAATACGAGTTATTCAATCTAGTGCCAATAAAATTCCTCATAAAACGAGGAAGACCGGCAGGGGGGAACCGAATAATGAAAATAGAAAAGTCCTTTAGTATCAAAATAGTTTTGGTTTGTGTAGTCCTTATTACATTAATAGCCACGTGTAGCTTTACAGCAAAAGCACAACCTATTTCTTTTGCTCCAGATCAAATACTTGTAAAATTTAGGTCTGGTGCTGATATAGCTAACATCCATGCCATCAATAAGACCAACACCTTAAAAGTCATATCCAAAATAAATGTCCATGTTGTATCAATACCACCCGGGCAGGATATCCAAAAAATAATTGAGCGATTCAAGAAAAATCGCAATGTAGAATATGCTGAACCCGATTACATTGTTAGGGTTGATTCAGCTCCAAATGATCCAGAATTTAGCAAACAATGGAATCTGAATAATACAGGGCAAACTGGAGGAACGCTTGATGCAGATATAGATGCTCCAGAAGCATGGAATACAGATCCAGGTAATCCAGCGGTTGTAATAGCTATACTTGATACAGGCATAAAGAGTGATCATCCTGATCTGATGGGCAAAGTGGTGAGTCCTGAGATGAATTTCTCTGATAGTCTGGGAACAGGGGATGTATATGGTCATGGTACTCACGTTGCCGGTATAGCTGCTGCTTCGACTAATAACGGAATCGGGGTAGCGGGTGTTGGTTATGATTGTAGACTGATGAATGTTAAAGTCATCAATGACGGTGGGAAAGGAAATTATAGTTGGATTGCTGAAGGTATTATGTATGCAGCAGACAGTGGCGCAAAAGTCATCAATATGAGCCTTGGTGGTCCACCATCAAAGACTATTGAAGATGCTGTGAACTATGCCTGGGGAAAAAACGTTGTATTGGTAGCTTCAGCCGGTAATAATAACAATACAGAAATCCAATATCCAGCCTATTGCGGCAATTGCATCGCTGTGGCGGCAACAGACTATAATGATGCCAGAGCGTCTTTTTCTACTTATGGTGATTGGGTAGACGTTGCCGCACCTGGGGATAATATATATTCCACAATCCTGCCGCGTGTATCAAAAAAAAGCACTATTTACTATGGTTATATGAGTGGAACTTCAATGTCAGCACCGCATGTGGCTGGTTTGGCTGGTTTGATCTGGTCAAAAGGTTACACAACAAATAATGAGGTTCGTTGCCAGATACTTGGAACAGCAGACCGAATCAACGGAACAGGTCTCTATTGGGTATGGGGAAGAATAAATGCTCAAAGGGCTGTTACAGAGACAGCAGATGTAAATGACGTAGCTATTATAGGCGTTTCTGCACCAGACTTGGCTGTTAAAGATATTCCTATAAATGTTGATGTAACAGTGCAAAACCAAGGAACTCATGATGAAACAGGAATCACAGTTAACCTTACCGATGCTATTAGCCAAACAATAAGTTTAGCACCAGGGGTTTCAACTATCATTAATTTTTCATGGACCTCAAATACTTCAGGGGGTCATATACTCACTGCTTCTGTTAGTTCCTCATCGGACGTTGATATGGCAGACAACTCTGAGCAATTCACTATAACTGTTGTTGATGACCTGAGCAATGTTATGCACGTGGGTAAAGTTGATATGTCATGGGTAACTAGACAGGTCGGTAAGAATATTTATGTGCGTGCCCAAGCAGCAGTGACTGTGAATAATTCTAGCAATACATCAGTTGACACTGCTACAGTTAATGGGCATTGGGCTATAGCAACTACCAATACAAGCACAGGAGTTACCAATAGCAATGGAGTAGCGATTCTGCTATCAGACGAGGTAAGGAATCCTGCAAGTGGAACAACATTTAAATTCTGGGTAGATGATGTTACAAAGGATGGTTGGGTTTATGATAAACCGGCGGATCCGTTAGTAAGCACAATCATTTATTCAAAAGCCGCTCCTCCACTTATCGATGAATATGCAACGGCTTTAGGGGATGCGTATCCAAGTCCAAGTAACCCGGATGTATGGATACCTTTTACACTTTCCAATATGGAATCTGTCACAGTTAGGATTCATGATGCAATTGGACGACTTATAAGAACATTGGAGCTAGGTGAAAAACCATCAGGTGCTTATCTAAGCAGAGACAAAGCGGTGTATTGGGATGGTTGTAATGAGACTGGTGAAAAGGTAGCAAGTGGTATATATTTCTATACTATTCAAGCAGGTGACTTCACAGCCACAAAGAAACTGGTGATTACCAAATAGTATCAGCAGTATTTTTGAAGGTCATAAATCCTTTTCTGCTCTTAATGGTTCATGGATATATGTTTTCAGACCATATTGATACTACTACTCAGGCACATTGAATTTTATGGTATCTCTGGATTCCAGCTTTCACTGAAACGACATTTGACGTGGCTTTGTCATTCCTGCGCAAGCAGGAATCCATAAAAAAATAACGTGTCTAAGTACTAGGTGCGAAAATTGATTGAATCATTGGAAAAGTGCCAATACAAAATAAAAAAACGGAAATTTAATGTGATTGAAAATCTGTTATGGCGTCATATCGCAGCTACAGTTCTGTTATCCCTTAATGCACCTTTTCGAGGGGATATGCAAAAACCCAACTTGCATACCTCTTGCCACCTGTGATAGAATATCCATTGGGAAACCACCTTACTTGGTAATGATGTTTTGGTTTTATTATTACCTCTACTTTGTTAAAATAAAGGGTGAAAATGGGTATAAAATCAGGTAAAATAAGGCAAAAGCATATAAGGGTAACAACAAGGAGATTGCCATGAATTACCTGACACCCGATGTTCCACCATTTCTTGAGAAATATTACAGCAAATTCGATAACATATTCAAAGAACAATCCCAAAGAGATGAATTCAGACTATTCTCGTTCCTCAGACTATTCTCGTTCCGCTGAGTAACGGAAGAACAAAATGGAACTGGTCTGCTGTTGGAGATTAAACGTAAGAATATTCAATATATCTCCAAGCATATTATTGACTCTAACTACCAATCTATGCACCATTTTATGTACCATTTTATGTACCATTTTATGCATGATTCTCCTTATGATGAAAAAGCTTTGAATAACCAAAGAATTGATATGCTTCAGAACAATCGTTCTACCAAAAGCTGTAATTATGGATACATCATAATAGACGATACAGGCAATCCCAAATCTGGAGATTCTACCTTTGCTACTCGAAGACAATGGATTGGTTCTCTTGGTCTCGAAGACATTTTCTCCTCAAGGAGAAGGGAGTAAAAGTTGCACCATTGAGTGCATGATATATGCTTTGACCCTTACTGTTATTATATTTGTTATTGATTTTTAACCTTTATTTAACAAAACCGAGATAGGTAAAGGTTTCAACAGTGGAGAAAGAAAATAGAAGAATCTGTTTAGAATGTAAAGCACTTTCATAGAATTAAGGGATTAAAAGTTATCGGTCTCAATGAAATATTATAGGAGGCGATATGACTAGAGAAGAAGCTCTGGAACTGATGAAATCCAAGTTGAAGAATAAGAACCTTCAAAAGCACACCATTGCAACCGAAGCATGTATGAGATTTCTAGCCCACCATTTTGGTGAAGATGAGGAATTGTGGGGATTAGCCGGACTTTTACATGATCTGGATTATGAGGAAACAGCAAAGGATGCTTCAAAGCATGGGCTTGTCAGCGCACAAATGCTTGAGGAAATGGGCGTTGATGAACAAATAATTCATGCAGTTAAAGCCCACGCAGAACACGTTGAAGCACAAAATAACATGGATAAAGCAATTTTTGCGGTTGATCCACTCACAGGTCTGATCGTAGCCGCAACCCTAATGCACCCAACCAAAAAGCTTGCTAATGTAGATACGCAATTCGTAATGAAAAGGTTCAAAGAGAAAAGCTTTGCCGCAGGGGCAAACAGGGATAATATCAGGACGTGTGAAAATATAGGCTTGTCGCTTGAAGAATTCATAACAATCTGTCTCGATGCCATGAAAAGCGTAGCTGATGATCTGGGATTGTGAGATTTATGGAGGGGAAATATGACTGAATACATAAGAGACCCAAAAAGAGTTGATAAAATTCTTCGTAAGATAGGTGTTGTAGTGGTAATGGGTAAAGATCATGCTAAAAAACCTGAAGATTTAGTAAATTCGGTAAAAGCAATATACAAAGCAGGTTATGTTGCTGAAGTAACATTTAGAATTGACGAAGCTATGCTCAAAGAATCCATGAGTGAACTAACAAAAATGCGAGCAGAAAGCGATCCCGAAAATCCGATGATACTAGGCGTAGGAAGCGTTATTAATCCGCATGAATTGGAAACAGCAATAGAAATGGGCTTTGACATGGCTGTTTCTCCCGATTGCGGCATGGGGGGATACAGAGAGAAGATTGATTTTGTAAAAATAACTCATTCTGCAAAAGTCTTTGGTGCGCCTGCGGGATTTTCTCCTTCTGAATTTAGCTATTGGATCGAAAGAGAGGATGGTCTTGAGCCTGATGCAGTTAAGATATTCAACTCAAGTGTTTACGGACCAAAAAATCTCGGCGGCTTGCTTGCACCATATCAAAGGGATAGACATGCAGGAAGGATCATAATGCCGACAGGCGGTGTGGACAGGAAAACAGGTCCAGAATTCCGGAAGAATATCTCGAAATATGGCTTCTTCCCTGTGTTAGGAATGTCTGATCCATTGAGCCTTGTTCTTGAGAAGAAGATGCCGGGCGATCCTGATCTTCTTTTGGAATCACTTGCAAAATTCAAAGAGGAATTCACAGCGAATATGAAATCTTCTGCGTAAACATCAAAAGATGGCTCTTTGGTGTAAAGTGTGGAAATGCGGAGTAGCACAGCTTTAGCTTGCGTTTTTATTGCGAAACCTTATATTTAACGCAGGCTAAAGCCATGCTACTCCGAACATTTTTTGCTATGCAAGAATCATTCCCATGCTCGACACGGAAGAACCCAAAAGATTAATAGCGATAGATACAAAATAAAATGCCCACTTTGTGTATTAAACACATTGTGGGCATTTTTTTATCAGGATAATTTTTTCCTTGACTTTTTATGTTTTTAGTATTATACTATTAGTATTAAAGTTTTAATATTAAAGATTTAATACTTAATCATACAGGAGGGATATATGTTAGGAAGTAAGCGTTCTATATTAACAAAGCTTGAATTACACCTGATGAAGGTAATCTGGAAAATGGGTAAAGCTACTGTCCACGAGGTACAACAATCACTAGAACCAAAAAGCTCGCTTGCATATACTACAATTCTTACAATGCTTCGAGTGTTGGAGAAAAAAGGGTTTTTGAAGCATGATATTAATGGAAGAACTTACATCTATTATCCTACTATCAAGCAGGATGAGGTAACTCAGGGAATGGTGAGAGACCTGCTCGATAGACTATTTGATGGTTCCAAGATCGAGTTTATCAACACTTTGCTGGATGATGAAAAAATTTCGCAAGATGAGCTTCAAGCATTGAAACAGCTTATAGACGAAAAGGAAAAAAGAAAATGATAAACTATAACACAGTGTTTACATTCCTGCTTAACCTTTCTATTCAGGTAACTATACTTGTAGCTGTGGCGTACTCAGTGATTTTAATATTTCGTGTGCGAAATTCTGCTACATGCTATGGGATATGGCTTTCTGTTCTCATTGGATTTGTTGCTTTACTGCTTTTGGGAATTATTAGACCGCTTCCAAATTTATTTCCAATACCCAATACTTCCTTACAGTTGGGAGAAGATCGCTTTAGCAGGATAGGATACGATTTTGGAAAGTATTTTGGGGTTAATGACAGAAACTCAGAAACAGTAGCAAAGCCTCAAAGTAACCTTAGCAACAACGAAAATCAATCAGGAAATGAAGTTGATGTTAAACCAAAATTTACGTTTAACCTTTACCATATCTTTGTGATAGTTTGGCTTCTTGGAGTAATCTGGAATCTGGGAAGATTCGTTATAGGATGCCGCTTCATAGTTCGACTTCGCAAGAGAAGCACAAATATACATGATACTCATATAAACGGATTATTCAAAGAAATCTCAAGAGATATAGGGATAAAAAGGCATGTTTCTTTAGAAGGTTACGATGAGATCCAGATACCTGTATCTATGGGATTCCTTAGACCTGCTGTTATAATACCAAACTCAATTATTAACGAACTATCAGACGAAGAAATGCAGATGATATTCATTCATGAATTAGCCCATATCAAGCGATTAGACTTTATTGTAAAGGTAATTCAATCTTCACTGAGTATACTGTTCTTTTTCCATCCTGTTTTTTATCTGCTAAAAAACCGATTGATAAAGGAAATGGAGTATCTATGTGACGATTGGGTAATCTATGTTACTGGCAAACGCTGTGAATATGCAAGGTGCTTGCTAAATATTACTGCTGATAATTCCAGCCTGAGTTTTAGCACTGCGATACTTGGTCACGGCAAAAATCTGAAACGGAGGCTTGAGATGTTACTTGATGAAAAAAGAAGTTTAGCGATTCGTATGCCATTTAATTCATTTGTAATTCTAACATTATTCACTTGTATTCTTATAATCTTTACAGCTATGATCCAGCCTGTATCAAGCAGCGATCGGGTATCCAAACCAATAACTGTTGGAACAAACATAGAGTTGATAGGAAGTGAATCTTATGGTCCGCCGGGACCTATGTTTAAATCTGGAAACTATGCTTATCTTTGTGCAGGAGGTAGTTTGGTTATCCTAGATATGAGCAACCCACCAAAACCTGTGGAAGTTGGACGGATTAACATACCAGCGATGCTCATTGGAATTGATGTAAAAGGCAACTATGCTTATCTGGCAGATAAGAAAAATGGTTTGAGAGTGGTTGATGTATCTGACCCGACAAATCCCAAAGAGATAGGATTTTACGATCTCCCGGGAATCACATTTCGGGTCAATGTAGCAGGTAATTACGCATTTGTAACTAATAGTAGCAAAGGACTTTGTGTAATAGATATATCCGATCCTGAAAAGCCGAAAGAGGTATCAGAGAATAATGCCTACATCAATGCTTTGGGAGTAAGTGTTGTCGGAAAATATGCGTATATCGCTAATAGGCATGACGGATTGCGAGTGTTGGATGTTTCAAATCCATCCAATCCTCATGAGGTTGGCTCGTATGACCTTCAAAGCATGACTCAGGAAGTTTATATTTATGGACAATATGCTTATGTAACCTGTAGCTCATTGGAAGATCAAGGAAAAGAAGAAAATTCTTTGAATATTGTAGATATATCCGATCCAGCTAAACCAAAACAGACAGGAAAGTACAGTATAGCTGGTTATGTAAATGGATTTCAAGTTTTGGGAAAATATGTTTATATAGCAAATTATTTTGGCGGGTTCCATATAGTGGATATTTCGGACCCAACAAATCCTAAAGAGACCTTTTCTAGTAAATCAAATCCCATAACATCAGTTTTTGTAGACGGAAGATATGCTTATTTTTGCGACGAGTTAGGTCATATCAGAATAGTTGATATATCGAATCCGAATAAACCGCAAGAGATTGGTGATTTTGTTACACCTTCTATTTCAAATGATGTTTATATTAATGGACGTTATGCTTACGTAGCGGCTCATGTTTTACGTGTTATAGATATATCCGATCCCTCAAAACCTAAAAACGAGAAAGACTATGATACTACAGGGAGTATACAAACAGTTCAGGCAATAGGAAACTATGCTTATTTAGCAGATGGCGATCTGCGTATAATGGATATATCCGATCCGTCAAATGTACAAGAAATTGGCGTTTGTATAACACCCGAATCTTCATCTGGAGTATTTGTAGTTGGTAATTATGCTTATGTCGCTGGAGCTTCTAAAGAATATAGCGGCATTAGGATTATTGATATATCTAACCCGTCTACTCCGAAAGAAATCAGTTTTTGTAAGACCCCGGGTCGTGTATTCAGGGTTTTTGTGTCGAACAGTTATGCGTATGTGGCTAATCAAAAAAATGGTCTCAGAATAATAAATGTATCCGATCCGAAAAAGCCTTATGAAGTGAGTGTTTGCGATACTTCAGGAACTGCCTGGGATATTTATGTGGTTGATAATTATGTCTACGTTGCAAATGGAGAAAAAGGTGTTTGTGTGGTTGATGTATCCGATCCATCAAAACCTAGTATTGTCGGAAGGTTTGATTATACTAGCAAAGATGGTATGGAAAGAGCTAATTCTATTCGTATACACAATAAGCGTGCTTTTGTGGCTAATGATGCGGGAGGTGTTGTTGTGTTGGACGTATCAGAACCAGCAAACTTAAAGCAAATCGGTTCCATAATCACTCCCGGTCAAGCATTCGGACTTTATGTTGATGGGGATATTATCTATGTAGCAGATTCATGGGCAGGTCTGAGTATTTTGAAATACACTGGTCATTGGTAACTCTAAAAATGTCATTCCTGCGCAGAGCTTGTCCTCATGAAAACGGGGACAGGAATCCAGATAGTTAGGTTAAAAATAATATACAATATTTCAATCAAATACTGGATTCCAGCTTTCGCTGGAATGACATAATTTTTTGTTTATATTACTTACAGCAACAACATCCCTCGAACTCATAAGGCACGGGTTCTGCCTGATGGCTCTTAGATGACTTTTCTGCGAGATCCATTACTGCGATGACTCGTCTTGCCTCTTCAGGTTTGATAATGAGTTCTTCGCCTTTGAGCAAATGAGCGGATATGTTCTGGTAGAAGCTTGGACCCGGTCTGCCGTGGAATTTCACCATTTGATCTTCTGGAAATCCCTTCTCTACTGACAAAACTCTGAATCCATCACCCTCTGCAACGATAGCGCCTTTTTCACCAAGTAATCGCCAGCGAGGTTTGCCGATCTTGGCGATCTGCGACATCTGAACATTGGCTACACAACCATCAGCAAAACGGATCACTGCTTCAACGTGGTCTTCGTTAGTGGCATCTGTCCAGACACGGTTCGGATGGAAATATCCAGTAACGTTTATCATCTTTTCTGTGACGACATTTAGTAACCAGTCGAGGTAGTGCGCTCCCCAATCATAAAAAGCACCGCCTGATATTCTTTTATCAGCACGCCACCATGTACCGGGGTGTCCGTAACCACCGCCCCACATCTCAACGTGAAACACCTTGCCGATTACTCCGCTGTCAACCAATTCCTTGAGTGTCCAGAAGTCAGCATCCCATCTACGATTGTGGAAAACTGTAACCATAAGGTCTTTCTCTCTTGCGATATTAATCATCTCGGTAGCTTCGGCTATGGTGATGCAGAATGGTTTTTCGGTAATAGCGTGCTTGCCCGCTTTCAGACAGTCAATAGCCACCGGCGCATGTAGATAATGCGGTAACACGACTATGCAAAGGTCAATATCCTTTTCAGCCTTGAGCATCTTCTTGTAATCATTGTACACAGCCACATCTGGATAATCTGCCTTCGCCGCATCTGTCCTTGCTTTGTCAGCGTCACAGATAGCGATACAGTCCAATCCCTCTGTTGCTTTTAACTGACCTGCATGGTGTTTGCCCATGTTAAAAGCAGCTCCATAGCCAATTACTGCTCCTCGAATTACTTTCGCCATTATTTTGTCTCCTTTTCAGTTTATAGGTAAAATTATTTACTCACCAGCATTTTTCTCGTTGCACTGAAATTGTCAGCTTTTATGGTATAGAAATACACGCCACTGCTGACTTTTTGTCCACTATCGTCTCTGCCGTCCCAATAAGCAGAATTCGATCTATCAGTGTAAACTCCTGCCTGCTTGTAGCCTGCGTTCAGAATTCTTATCATCTCACCTGTTGCCTTATAAATCTTAACGGTCACATCGGAAGGATGGGCTAGTTGATATGGTATCCACGTCTCAGGGTTGAACGGATTGGGGTAATTCTGTCCCAATGCGAATTTTCCAGAGAACGGCGCCGCTTGAGCATTTTCTTTTGACGTCACAGTATCAAGAATATCAACAATGCCATCGTGGTTTACATCCAATGGATTGAACTCTAACGACTGAATGTCAGCATCACGTATAACTACAGGTATATTTGCACCGTTCCAGTCGGATACAGAGACATCGCTGAACTTTATTGTAAACTTTCCAGCGGATTTGCATTTGAAGGTCAAAGTAGCCAAATAACCGGAACCACTCACCCCATCTTTTCTTGTCCCATCACATGCAAAAGTCGCAACCCCGGTCAGATTATCAGTCACAACGTTTTTCCAGAGATCGACTCCCTCATAAGATTCTGGAGATGGGCGCCATGATAAAAATGACTCTTTGATGAACGATATAACTTCCAGAACCTGTGGGTCAAAGTTTACCTTAAAGCTAAACTTTGACATCGCAGTTACATTCTTAACCATTATCTTTACGTCAAATACGTCACCCTTATAGATTGACAGAAGTGATGGGGTAAAAGCAAGCATTGGGGCAGATTCGCCGGTTGTAAACTCCCAGATGTAATCGTCAATGTATTCTCCATCAGACCTTGCATCGTAGTTTCCATCGAGTCCGATATTACTTGTATCCATAGCCAGTCCTGATATTCTGAGGAGATAGCGGGTATTATATTTAAGGTCAGCGTTTGGAGTAAAGATCATCGTGTTCCCATCCCATTCAAAGGAACCCTTGACTGCTATGCCCTGCGATGCCATTGCAAAGGATTTTTCGACTGATGCTTTATCCATCGGTTTACTGAAGGTTACGGAGATTTTTGAGTAAACAGGAACACCAGATTCGTTATTATTCGGAACAGTCTTTACTATCCGTGGCGGCTCAGGTGTAACCGTCATTATATCGGGGTATTCAGACCAGTTGCTTACATTGCCTGATCTGTCAGTATATCGAACTCTAAAACTGTATTTACCAAGCTCTGCATCAATCGGTATAGTAAGTTCTGAACTCCAGTGGCCGACTGGTGCAAGTCCTGCGTATTCTGTTTTAATCGGCGTCCACAAACCACTTGGATTTTTATACTGCATCTCGCATAAAAGCTGATCTTCCTTATCCTGAAGGTCGAAGCCGTCGCTGTTTACAGTTACCATTCCAGTACGGGCGATGGGGTCATAAGAAAGGCTAAAATCCGCTACCATCGGTGAATTCATAATTGGTGATGACGCCATATCTGTGAGAAACCTTCCAATCAATTCTTCTGTACTTACCTGCGCCATTCCGACTGTATCAATGTTGAAAGCAGTGGGTGGTGTTATATCGGAGTCCATCTCTGTAATAACCAAAAAGATTTCTGTACCTCTTTCATCTTCGATAGAAATCTGATAGAGATCGAAAGTATCTTGTAGAATCCAGAGCTTCATATACTGCTTATAAAGTGTGGATCCAACTGTTATAACGTGCGCCATGCCGGCTTCAGTCTTGTCTAACCCTCGATATCTTATCATTACCTTCATATCCTCCGGTTTCATCTCTTCAACAAACTGTATGTCTGTGCCTGAACCGCCAACAGGCGTATTAGAGAAAAATGACCCGAATGGGATACCACCAAAGATATTGAGCATTGTGAAAAGACCACCATCGTCATTAGGTAGAATAAGATTCTGTGGTATCATCTCTGGAAAGTTACCTTTTGCATATAGACCGTCATCAGGAAGAATAGATAACGAATTTGCGCCTGCGGATACAAATTGAAGTTTACCAAAATCCGTTATGATATTCACACGCACAAAATCTGGTTGTCCTTTGATGATCTCCATTCGAGCTTGAAGAACCATATCGGGTAGTTTTACTGGTACATCATCTGGATTTACCAGAGTGGAAACTATGAGCTTGGCTTTCATTGATATAGCCTGATCAAGTTCATTGGAATCACGAATATTACTGAAACGTTCAGCAGTCAGAGTCAGAATATCCAATGATGCTTGGTCAATGCTTATACCAAACGGTTGTGCTTCATTTGTAACTGCGATTGCGCCTTCTACGGCAAGGATTGCAGAAATAATGATAATGATTAGACAGGTGTTTCTAAATTTCATGTTGCTCTATCCTCCTGATGATATAGTCTTTGAATAATTTACGGAATGCGAAATAAAGGCATAACTTTAGACATTTCAAAGCATAAGATTTTGGTATCAGTATAACAGAGCAAATAAGTTATTTCAAGTGATTTATGTGGAATAATACATCAATCTATGTTGTTATTGTTAGCAAAATGATTCACAGTTTATTTTATTCAACTTTTAGTATGTGGAGATGAAAATATGCCTTTATATGAGTATAAATGCAAAAAGTGTGATACGAAGTTTGAAACACTTGTCAGTGCAAGCAAAGCCAATGATCCAGTAGAGTGTCCTGAGTGTGGTTCTAATGAAACCAACAGGCTTTTATCATCGTTCTGTGCATCTTCTGGTAGTCGCTCTGCAAGTAAAAGCTCTTGTAGTAACAAAGGTGGCTGAAGCATAAGAAAATAAAAAGGGCAGTTTGCCCTTTCAATCAACTTTTAGTTATAAGTTTCAGAATTACATAATCTATCCAGAAAATATATCCGCTAACATCGCTAATTTAGTATAAAAGATCCGTGAAGATTAGCGTAAATTAGCAGATAAAAAATATTTAATATCTGCTTTTAGCAACTTTCCCATATCCCACATTCAAACTTTTCAACTTCTAACCTTTAAATTTTAATATCCTTTGTGTTTCTTTGTGCCTTAGTATCTTCGTGTTTTTTCATTAAAAAATGTCGCGGACAAGAAGCTTATGCTTGGGCAAAAGGAATATGATTGACATTTATAGCAATATTTGTTAGATTTATGAGCAGGATATAATACCAGTTTTATCTTTTTATTGTGCATTAGTGTAGGTTGGGTTGAGGAACGAAACCCAACAAAATATTAGTATAGTCGGGTTTCATTGCTTCAACCCGACCTACTGATATTTCCCAACCGTCAAATTATGCACAATGATAAAATCAAAATGGTATAA
>Ga0315282_10008358_pt1 | contig 16776 bp, 13 predicted proteins | sample YL17G07_20_MG_FD_203693 | JGI IMG/M metagenome (GOLD analysis project Ga0315282, IMG submission 203693) | Sediment microbial communities from Yellowstone Lake, YNP, Wyoming, USA - YL17G07_20 | ecosystem: Environmental > Aquatic > Freshwater > Lake > Sediment | place: USA: Wyoming | collected...
ACCGACATAAAGTCGGCGGGGGCGATCATGGAGAGCGTGACTGTTCTGGAGCAAAATCACCGCTCCACCGACATAAAGTCGGCGGGGGCATGGATGAATAATACGCCGGGTTCTGGAGCAAAATCATCGCACCACCGACATAAAGCCGGCGGGGGGCGTTTGAAAGAGGCAGGCGAGACGCCCGCCCTACTTTGTTCGTCCCTACGGTTTGGCAGCGGAGTCAAGACGCGCCCTGCCCGTTCTTGCTCGGCTCGCGCATCTTTGTGGGCCAAAGATGCTCAAGTCACGCTTCAACCGGAAACCGCGCGGCCCGGAGGTACACGCCCGCCGAAGCGTCGCCGCCGAACATCGTCCCCAGTATGGTGATCGGATTGAGGGTGGTGCCCTCCTGCGAGCGGATGGTCATCTCGACGGCTGCTGGGAACCCGTCCGGCGGAGGGATCCCTTCACAGGAGAGCACGAACTGTCTCGCGTCGCGTTGCTGAGTCCGGCCCTTGCGCTCGATCTCGATGGGCCATGAGGCGCTGTCCAGGAAGCGCTTGATCCCGGCCGCTACTTCGGCGCCATCAACCGGCAACACGCGCGGAACGAACTCGGTGCCGCTCCCCAGTTCCCTCCAACACAGACGATATCGGAACGAGGTCACGGCCTGTTGGACGGATGGCGCCTTCAGTGGGATTTCCTCGATCCCGGTCCATTCCAGTCCTTTGGGCGCGGAGATTGCGCGCAGTTCGCCCAGCCAGGTCCGCAGGTCCACCCGCTTGAGCAGGAAAACGTCGGCGACTTCGCCCAAGCCCTCGAAACCGAGCGGTAACGGGGGCGACAACGCGATGCGCGGCAACGGGTTGAAGCCTTGCGTGTGGGCCACCGGCGCGCCGGAGCGGCGGACGATGCGGTGGATCGCCTCCGCGAGATCCAGGTGGGCGATGAACCGCAGCGCATCCGTCTTGGTGAAGCGCAGCCTCACGCGCATGACCGGCGGGGGCGGTTCGGTTTGCGGGGTCTTCCCGCGTTTCCCGGCGGCTGCGGCGCGGGCGGGAACAGGCGCGGGGACGGAAGCGGCCTCCCCGGCGGCAAGGTCTTGAGAGCGGCTTCGCGCCAGAACGTGCTCCTTGGGCTTGGCGCAGGCATCGCAACCGCCGCACGGGTTCTCCACACAGTCCGGCGTTACTTGTCCCTCCGCGGCAAGGTCGCGCTGCTGTTCGAGATAACGTCTGCCGGGCGCGGCCTCGAGATGATCGTAGGGGAGCTTCTCGTCCTTGCCACGTTTTCGCGCGGAGTACCAGTCCGGGTCGAGGCCGCACGCTGTGAACGCCTCGCTCCACACGTCGGGGCGGAAGGCTTCCCGCCAGCCGTCGAAGCGGCATCCCGCGCGCCAGGCGTGCTCGATCACGGCGCCGAGCCGCCGGTCGCCCCGCGCGAACACAGCCTCCAGAATGCCCGCTTCGAGAGGAGAGAGCTTGAGTTCCACGCCGCGCCGGGGCAGCCGGTCGCGGACGTAACTGAGGCGGCGGCGGACCTCCTCGCGGGCTATTTGCCCCTCCCACTGAAAGGGAGTGTGGGGCTTGGGCACGAAGAGCGACAGGGTGATGTTGAGCGTCAGGCTGTGGACTCCGATGCTTTTCGCGCGCGCCAGGGCCTGCGCCGCGATGCGGACGATCCCGTCCAGGTCTTCGTCGGTTTCGCCGGGAAGGCCGATCATGAAGTACATTTTGATGGTCTTCCACCCCGCGCGCAGAACACTCTCGATGATGTCGAGGAACTCGGCCTCGTCCACGGGCTTGTTGATGACGCGGCGCAGGCGCTCGGAGCCCGCCTCGGGCGCGAAGGTGAAGCCGGACCTGCGCACCCTCGAGACCTCGGCCGCCAGCGCCACGTCGAACGTGCTGATCCGAAGCGAGGGCAGCGAGATCGAGATGCGGCGTTCGGAGAGCTCCGCGTTGAGACGGCGAAGGAGCGGCAGGATCTCCGTGTAGTCGGCCGTGCTCAAACTGAGGAGCGAGACCTCGCTGTCGCCGGTGCTCGCGAGGCTTTGGCGCACGATATCCAACACTTGCTCCACGGGACGCTCACGGACGGGCCGGGTGATCATGCCGGCGTGGCAGAAACGGCATCCGTGGACGCAACCGCGCCGAATCTCGACGACGGTGCGGTCCTGCACGGTGCGAATCAAGGGAACCACGGGCCGCACACTGCCGGGGGACTTGGAGATGTCATAGACGCGGGGATGAATCGCGGCCGGGATCGTCTCATCCACGGGCCGGACCGAGGCGATGGTGCCATCGGCGTTGTACGCCACTTCGTAGAGCGAGGGAACGTAAACGCCGGGAATGGCGGCGAGCCGGCGGAGAAAGGTCTCGCGGGGCGTGCTGTGCTCGCGGGCCCGGGCTGCCGCCTCGAGCGCCTCAAACACGATCTCTTCGCCGTCTCCCAGCACAAATGCGTCTATGAAATCCGCCATCGGCTCGGGAGAATAGGCGCCTTCGCCGCCCGCGATCACGAGGGGGAACGCGCCGTGCCGGTCCGCCGCGCGCACCGGGATTCCCGCGAGGTCCAGCGTCTCCAGAACGTTCGTGTAGCAGAGTTCGTGCTGAAGCGTGAAGCCGATGATCTCGACGGCGCTGAGCGGACGGAACGTTTCGAGCGTGGTCAGGGGCAGAGAGGCGGCGCGCAACTCGCGGGCGAAATCGGGCCAGGGGGTGAAGACGCGCTCGGCCGCGAAGTCCTCGCGCGCGTTGATCATCTCATATAAGATGCGGAACCCGTGATAGGACATCCCCAGGTCATAGAGGTCCGGGAAAGCCAGGGCAATGGTGGCACGAAGGCGGCTGGGGTCCTTGATGACGACGTTGACCTCGCCGCCGGCGTAGCGCCCCGGCCGGTCCACCTTGGCCAGGAGGGGTTCGTATGCTTCGGGGATGTGAAACGAGTTTCTAGAGGCCATGACTTTAGAGCGCCTAGTGCAAGTTCTGGCCGGTTCGCCAGTTCGCCAGTTCGTAGTGCAGGCTTTAGCCTGTTAGAGTCCGTGCAGATTAGACAGGCTGAAGCCTGCACTACGAACCCCGCCGCCGGAGAAAGACGTTGCGCCAGCTGGACTCTTCTCTTTTGGCCCCGGTCACTTGACCACAGCGGAAGGAATGTTTGGGCTTTTGGGATTGACGGTAATGGTTCGTCCCGAAGGGGAGATCACGAGATCCATGTCCTCCATTGGAACCGCGCCGAGGAGAACCGACTCGCCGATGACCAATGCCCCGGTGAAGCATGTTCGGTCCTGGAACTCGATCTGAATAGGGCCAATGTAGGGCACAACGTGAGAACGCTCGTCCGCCGTTGTCACCTCGCGTTTGGCGATTTCCGGGAGTTGCAGTTGGACCGCAACGTGCTCCGGGACGCAGATGGTCATCGCTCCCGTGTCCACCAGCGCGCTCACCTCCAGCGGCTTTAGTTCGGGTTTTCTTGGATTGGATAGCCTAATGTCCGCCTGAATCAAGCCCATGGTCGTCGCCTCTCTTTCTTATTCCCAGAATAGCACCGGCCGGCTGTCATTTCCAGGGCCAACGACACGCATCACCCGCGGCGCGGCTTACGCGACGCCGCGTGCATGGGCTGGTTGGCCTGTGGTGTGTCGAACTAGAGGATTTGCCTGACGATGTTGGCATTCTCTTTCACCTGGTTCTTGTGCTTCTGGAACATGCCCACGTTGACGGTATCGGTGGGTTTAATGTTGCTGAAGGCAAAACGGAAGGCTTCCTCTGTTGTCTGCCGAGTTGAGCAATTCCGACTTGCCGCCATGATCTTGAAACCGATGCAGGGTTTCTGGACGTGCCGCATTACGGCTGTCATCCTGTCCGGGTCTTCAACCGGGAATTTGTCGCGTTTGTAGGCTTCCTGATCTACGGCCGGCGCGCTCTTGTATTGCCGTGCCAGGTTGTAGAAACAGCACATGTAGAAATCGGTTTCCCAACCCTTCGTCTCCATGTACTCGACCACCTCCGGAATGTGGGTTCCCACGCCGGCGGGGAGACCTTGGTCGTGGATGGCCTTGACCAGATCGCGGACCTTATCGATTGTCCCGGAGTGCCAACTGTTGTCCGTGTGAGTGCCATGGTGGTACATCGCGATGGGCTTATACTGCGCAATTTCCGCAATGTTGCCTGGAATGCTTGCGAATTCAGAGGCCGTCTGGGCGATCCACTTCATCTTCCCGCCGTTCTGCTGGTGCTCAAGATACATTCGCATCTGGTGACGGTCGCCGCGGGACTGAAACGTATTGATGCCTTGATCCCAGCACTCATTGAGCAGGGCTTGCAGGTTCGGCATGTTGTAGTACTCGATCATCTCGCGGTCTATACGTAGCGTCATAAATAATGCAGCATAAATGAGTCGAGAAGCCGCGCTGAAGCGCGCTCAAAAGAATATGTTGTCCCTGATCCCACCGGCTGAAGCCGGGGGCAAGGAGGAGCCGGCTAAAAGCCGGCTAAACGGAATACACCCTGCATGATTAATGACGCCATGTATAACTCAGCCGAAACGTGAGAGAAACCGCTGAGTGGGTTTCCGCCGCAGATAAGCCGACTCACGCAATGCCCGAAGAACTCCACCGCAGGCAGTCTTTCCATCTCGTTTCTCCTCCGGCCAACTATGGTCTACATGGTTTCGGCATAAGAACCTTCACGTGCCCTCGGGCCGGCATGAAACGCCGAAAGTGATTGGCTCATAACGTCCCGCTTTTCAACAACTTACGGCTGTTCTGCCCTTTCGATGGCATCTTATATGGTTTCCCACCCATACCTCTTACCGGCTTTCACACCGATTGTGCCCACTTCCCTTCTTGTGTACTCCAAGCTCATATCGGAGTCAAGGCCCAAAGCGAAACGACCAGGCAGGAATCTCAAAGTCAACCGAACGACCTCCAAAAGGAGGAACTGCGAACGGGACTTTGAAATTCCCCTTATGCTTCTACTGCCGCCGAAAAAGAGATTTCAGCCTGACGATCCCTTCCACGATGGATGCGGGCAAGAGGCAAATCGCGGCGGGCCGGTAGAGATCCGCGCGGAAGGGGGTGCGCTTCAGAGCTGCCGCAAGCAGGGGAGCGGCCGCTGCGTAGTCGTCGCGGCCAAAAGCCTTCAGTCCCTCGGCCGCCAGGATTTCAGCCTCCTTGAAATGCTTGCGGCGGGTCTTCTCGATCATCTCCTGCACGCGCAAGCGGCCCTGCACCGAGGTCAGCGTGCCGGGGTGATGACGGTAAAGGTACAGGTCCTCTCCGAGCGGCACCATGCGGAATCGCCTGGAGACCCGGATCCAGTAGTCGTAATCCTCGGTGAGCGGCATGTTAGGGTCGTAATCTCCGATTTCCTGACGCACCTCGCGCCTGTAGAGAAAACAGGGACCGACACAATTGTCCATGGCGAGCTGATCGGGCGGTTTCGGCACGATGCTGCCGGTCACGTGCCCCGTTGCGTCCATGGCGCTGGCCCGCGCGTACACAAAGTCAGCGCCGGTGTGCATCAGGGCTTTGGCCATCACCTCCAATGCGTTCGGGCGGAACCGGTTGTCGTCGGAGGTCCAGGTCAGCAGACTGCCGTGCGCCCTCGCGAATCCGGCGTTGAGCGCCTGGGGCAGGCCGACGTTCTTGTCCAGGCGGAGCTGGATGACGCGCGAGTCCTTCTGCCGGTCGAAAATGGCTCGGACGGCGGGGTCCGTCGAGCCGTCATCCATTAGAATCAGTTCGAGATTCGTCCAGGTCTGGGAGAGGCAACCGTCAATCGCGTCCTGAAGATAGCGCGCCCCGTTGTGGGTGGGCAGGACGATGCTGATGAGAGAATGAGCGAGGTGGTCATGCTTCGGGCGGGCGGTGGGGCGGCGGGGCCGCCTGCTTCGGGTCTCGCTCAGGATACGCTTGTAGTACTCCGCCTCGAGTTCGTCCACCTTACGGCGTTCGAACTGCTCGACCGACGCGGGAGCGCTTGCCCGCAGTTGGCGCGCGAGATCCTTGTCCTCGCAGGCGCGGCGGACCATCGCGGCGAGCGCGGCGGGATCTTCGCAGGCGTTCACAAGAAGGCCGTTCTTCTCGTGCGTGATATACTCGCTCATGGGGCCGAGGTTCGACGTGACCACCAAGCCCCCCGAGGCGAGCGCTTCGATGAAAACTACGCCGAAACCCTCCCACCGGCTGGGTGTCACCATCGCGTCGGCCCAGTTGTAGTAACGCGGCAACACGTCGTTTCTCACGCTCTCGACGAACCGGCATTGCGCCGCCACGCCGCATTCCCTGGCTAGCCGTTGAAGGGCCGCCGGATCGTTGCGTCCAACGAACAGGCAACCATAGTCCGGCCCCAGGTGCTTGAGCGCCCGGATGAGGGTGTCCTGGTTCTTCTGCTTGCTGAGCCTGCCCACGCACAAGAGGCGCCGCCGCCAGGGGCATTGAGCGTTCAGATCGGAGAAGTCCGCGTCCGGCATCGGACGCATGACGGCGCCGTCAAAGCGGTTGGGGAGAATCCAAATACCCCTGGGATTGGGGTGTTTCGTGAGCACCAGGTCCTGGACGGCGCGGGACATGCAGAAAACATAATCGGCGTTGCGGATGGAATCATAGAGCTCCGCGGGGTTCGTGTCGTGCACCGACACCACCACCGGAACGCCGGGGACCTTGCTGCCGCAAACGAAATCGCACGGCCAGTGTCCCCCGTAGGCCCGCACAATGTCCACTCCGTACTTCCGGATATGCTTGCGGAGCTCCTGGGGGGGGGTGGGGACCGTGTACATGCCGTATTGGAAAACGGCCAGCTTCTCGCGCGGAGAGAACAGATAGACGTCGTCGAAGAATCCGCCCGGGTTGTAGTAGCGTTCGCACCAGACGTGGGTGCCCTTGGCCTCGTAAGCGGACATGGGATCACTGGGAACGACGGCGAGTACTGCCACGTCAGGCCTCCCTGGACGGCGCGCCGCCCGAATCCGGAGCACGCTTGGTGAGTAACAGATAGAGCGAGGTGGACTGACGCCGGAAGAAGAGCCGTCCGATCATCGCGAACAGGGTGTTCACCCAATGGTACTGCCTCAGAAACTCGTCGAGCTTGAGGTGAGGGGGGCCCCATCCGATGTGATGGGTCTGGCGCACCTCAAGGCCGGCGGCGCGGCACCGTTCCTCGATCAGGGGAGCGGTGTACGACTGAACGTGGTCGCTGTTGGCTACGAGCGCGGGCTGGAGCCGGTACGCCATCCTCATGCAGGCGCAGCCCGCATTGGGCACGCCCAGGATCAGGAGTCCGCCGGGGCGCAGAACGCGGCGGACCGATCGCAGCGCGGCGACGTCGTCCGGGATGTGCTCGAGGACGTGGTTGAAGAATACGACGTCGAAGGCGTCCGAAGGATACGGAAGCTCGTGGACGTCCCCGAGGCACAGGCGGATTCCGCTTCCGATCAGGTTCCGGCAGCGTTTCAGGCGGAGGAGGTTATAGTCGCAACCCTCCAGCCTTTCGGTGAAATCCACGAGCCAGCGCGCGTTGGCGCCGTCGCCGCAACCCAGGTCGAGCAGCCGCGGCGCTTTGCCGGAAGGCGCCAGCCAGGCGCGCAGAGCCGATTCCACGTACCGCCGGCGCTGGGCCAAGTGGTGGCGGCACGGGCCGCGGTCGTACCACTCGAGCTGCGCGCTCTCATACCAGGCCGGGTTCTCGCGGATGGACCTCTCCATTTCCTCCAGGCGCCGGGCGCTGGAGCGCACCAGCACGGGCATGCCCTCGACGACCGGAAACGCGAGGCCGCATGACTCGCAGGCGCAGGGGACGGCCACGACGCCCGGAAAGGCCAATGCTCCCCGGCAGACGGGGCAGACCCAGAGGTCCGAAGCGAGGTTGGTTGAAGCGGTCTCAGGCAAGTGGCGCCTCCACGGATATCCTGACCAAGCCAAAGCAGAATGCCAAGAGAAAACGGCTGACTGGAGGTTTTGCAGTCCGTAGTCTGTAGTCCTGAGTCCAGAGTCTTGAGTCTTGAGTCTTGAGTCTTGAGGCTTGAGTCTTGAGTCTTGAGTCTTGAGGTTTGAGGCTGGAGGCTGGAGGCTTGAGTCTTGGGTCCTGAGGCTGGAGGCTTGAGTCTTGAGTCCTGAGTCTTGGGGCTGGAGCCGTAGGACGGGAAAGCGTAAGTGGGACATGGACTGTCGGTGGGAGTCCCGAATCCAGGATCCTGACTTTTTGAATCTTCAAACTGGCATTTGGGGCCTCAGGTGAGTAGTGTGGGAGTTGCAGTCTGTAGTCCGTAGTCTGTAGTCTGGAGAATGCAGGCTAAAGCCCCAAGACACTGGATTCAAGACTACAGACTACGGACTACAGACTCAAGACTACGGACTATAGGATCAAGAACGAGGCTTGCGTGTTCCCCCTTTTCCGAAGCAAACGCATCGAGCGCAACCAATGGCTCGACCCCGGCAGCGAATCGCGCCGGATCTACCGCCGCCAGATGTCCTGGTCGTGGGAAGAAACTCGCGAGCTGGCCCCAGACTATTTCGAGCGGCTGAGATTCGCGGTGGAGAAGGCCCAAGGCAAAGTGCTCGAGATCGGCTGCGGCATCGGCAGCATGACCCGCTGGCTTGCCGCGTCACCGGGCGTGGAGTCGGTCACCGCTACTGACGCCTTCGAGCAAGCCATCCAGGAACTGAAGCAATACAACATCCCCAGGACCCAGGCCCTCGTCATGCCCCTCGAGGCGCTCCAGTTTCCGGATGGAACGCATTTCGACACGGTGATGTTGTGCGAAATCCTCGAGCATCTGTATCCCGATGAAGAGAAGAGAATGCTCAAGGGGCTCCGCGGATACGTGGATGGGCGGACCCGGTACGTGGTGTCCACGCCCATCGGGTGGCTTGCCGATCCGCATCACGTGCGCGGCTTCAGCAAGGAGCAGTTCCGCAGGCACCTGGCGCGGCGTTACGGCCCGCCCATCGAGATAGATTACGCGTCGGGCTATTCACAATCCGGGTTTGGGCTCTTCAGAAAATGAGAGCGGAGGCTTGAGTCCCGAGGCCGGGGTTGGAAGGGCGGTGTTCTTCAGGTCCTACAGGTCCTATAAGTCCTATAGGTCCCATAAGTCCTTCGGTCCCTTGCTCTCAGTCCCTCTCGTTTTCCTCGTCGGAAATCCGTTTCATCTCGCGAAAGACGTCCTTCCGGATTTCCTCGAGATAGCAGACGAGTCCCGCGATGGCCAGGATCAGGCCGCATACGCCCAATCCCCGGCTCTGGAGATATGCCGTTGTGGCGCCGAGGAACATCGCGGCGAGGGCCACTCCCTTGAGCATGGTAAGGGCGTGGGATCGGATCAGGTACACCACAATCACAACGGCTGGCCCGAACAGCAAGGCTGCAGTTAACAGGGCTTTCATCTCTGGTCCTTTCTCCCGCACAGGGGAAGCGCGCTCCGCTCAAATCTTGCCCGATTCGCGCCGGGATGTCGAATGCAAAATCGGGGCGCCGGCCGCGGACTCTTTCACATTGCGGTACACAAACCACCGCAACCCCGAAGTGCCTTCGTGCGCAAACTCTCTCGAGAAGGCGTACTCTTCCCCCTGGGCCACGCGGAGCCGCGCCGGGGGACGATAGTTCAGATCCTGGCAATGCAGGATGAACCACGCCGGGCCGCCGTCCGGCCAGCTGCCCTGGGATACATAAACGAGACGTTTGCCACTGGGAAGCGCGTCGGCGTGAAACTCCAGCGTGGCCTTGTTGCGCTCATCTTTGTCGCTGCCCACCACGATTTCCGCGCCGGCCGTGCGCTCCGCCATGTAGAGGAGAGCGGCGCGGTACTGCCCGCGGCCATAGATCAGCAGCCTCGCGATGGGATATGCGTTCCCCGCCAGGAACAGAAGCAGGAGCGCGATGCAGAGGGGGCGCCCCCACACTTTCACGCGGGACAGCTGCGCCAGCAGCCCGCCCAGGAGAAGATAGAGAAAGGGAAGGCAGACGAGAAAATACCGGAAATAGAAGAACCTCGGCCTGAGCGCGAGCAGCACAAGCGCGGGGGCCAGAAAAAGAGCAGTGAGATGGAAGATGCGCTCCCCGGGTTCTTCCATCCGCAGTTGGAAAATTGCGTACAGGGCTGCCGCCGCGACAGCCACCGCGCCCGCCGTTCCCAGGAATCCCGCCGCGCTCATGCCCGACGACAGGAGCAGCGCCGACCGCACGACCTCCCACTTGGTGTAGATCGGCCCCCCGGAGATAATCAGGTCGCGCACCTGCACGACGTAGAGAAACGCGAGAAACAGAAGAGGCGGGACGTGGCATTTTGCAAGTTCCCCGAAGAAGGCGGGCCTCCGCCAATTCCGCCGCGCTTTCCCCGCCACGGACCACGCGCAAAGGCCCAGATAGACGAAGAGATAGGTCATGTGAGAGCTGAAACCAAGGACGGCGGAAATCCAGAAAAGCGCCAGCGTCCGGAGCTTGCGCGTGCGCCAGTACTCCTGAATCAGGAGGAAGGAAGCCAGGGCGAAGAAGACGGCCGGGGCGAACCCGCGCGCTTCCGAGGAATAGAGGACAAGGGGATAGGAGAACGCCGCCAGCCAGAGAGTCGCAAACATGGCCGTGAAACCGCGGCGCGCGGCGGCGATCCCGAGAAGCGCCACCGCCCCCACGCCCGTCACGATAGAGAGAAGGCGGCAGATGACGGGATTGCTCTGAGGGCCGATGCAATACTGGTAGATCGTGTTGAGGATGTGGTTGTTGTCGTAGCGCAGTCCGGTGACGATGAACCAGATGGAAGGACACTGCCGCGCCTTGTTGATGGACCAGATCTCGTCGAGCCACATGTCCCCCTGCGCCGCCCATCCCCTCAGGAGCGCCGCACACACCACACAGAAACCCACCGAGGCCAGCTGCCAAGCGGCAAGAGAAAACGGGGGTGCGGGAGAAGAGGCGCGGGACAGATCACTCATGCGCCTATTCTCCAACAGAAAACGCGGCAGGTCAATCCGGTTTGCATGATACCGCGCTACGGAGCGAATTGCGCCAAATCCAGGACGATCTTACCCCGTGCGCACGGAATCCCGTTAGGGCCGCTTCGGTGGTTCCACGGTCTCGATGGACACAATGTGAAGTTTGAAGGGGACAAGTCCTCCCTGGGGAGCACCTCCGTAGGAGGGGTGCGAGTAAGGAACAGTTGCCATCAAACAGCCAACATAGACGTGCCCCGTCTCAAGAACAACAGGATCGGATTTGCCCGGCGGAGCGATGGAACCGAATGCCGGCCTGCACTTCTCCGGAAGACTTTTCGTTCTGTCCCAATCCTGCTTTCCTAAATCCAGGAATGATTGGTAGTCTGAGCCGCTGTTTTCTTGGCGTCTGAAAACCACCTTTCCCTTATCCAATGCCAGAAAGCCCTGCAATACAGAAAGGCTTGAACCCCAGACGCCAGGGTAGCCGCCACGGTAACCGCCAGGAAAGCCGCCAGGGTAGCCGCCAGGATACGGGGGCGAAACGGTCAGAGACCTCGAAGCCTCCTCATATTCCCCATCGGTAAAGGCTTTCGCGTTGCTCCAGTTGATCAAGAACCGGGCGCTCACACGGACGGGGTTGGGGGGATCCACCACTTCAAAGTTGATCTTTGTTGTCTTGCCCTCCTCCACTTGAACCTGTCGCGCGGGGGTCTTGGGGGATGCGTTTGCGCAGGAAACGGAGTAGGCGCCGGGAGCGAGAGAAAAGGCGAAGGCGCCTTCGGTATCAGTCTGTTTGTTTTCCGCCTGAGCTCCGTCCGGCTGGAAAATGCAGGAAACATAAATGCCCTGGGCGGGCGCGCCATCCGCGCGCGCCACTCTCCCTTCGATTCCCCCGACCTTTCCTTTGTTTTGCTCCGACCATCTGGTTATCTTCAGGGTTCCGAGCCAGGCCGTTTGATCTCTGGTCAGATTGTAGGTCCACCTGCCGCGCACGAAAGAGGGACCGGTTGACATCACGGTGATTGGGTTGGTGTCGTTACTGTAAACGTTCGAGACAATCAGGGTATAGCCTTCCTCGTACTCACTGGCCTTGACATTCGATCCCGAGATCTGAATTCCTTTGTTGAGGACGGAGAGGAGGGGCTCGCCGGTTTCGTCCAGCAATTGCAGCACTCCGGCCCGAATTTCCATTCCTCCCGCTTCCCGAAAGGCGGAAACTCTCTCCAACGTGGCAACCGCATCCGATAGGCTACCCGGCCAATCCGGCTGTTTCTCCATGTCCGCAAGACGCGTCTTGAGAAGAGTGTAGTGTTCCGGCGTTTTCGTGAGAACGCCCCGGCGCTCTTCGAGGACCTGCGCAGCTCGCTTGGGTTGGTGCGCGTTCAGAAGCATCTGAACATACCAATACGCGGCAAGGTCATCCTGGGGATCAAGTCGGCTGGCTGTTTCGAGAAAGGCAAGGGCTTGCCGCATCGGGCAGCCCTCCGCATATTGTCCGAGACCCGTCACCAGACTCCGCATCGCCTCGTTGGAGCCGGGGGACTTATCCAAGTTCACCCTCGAAACGGACGACAGGGGAATACGGACTTCGCCCTTTTCACCGGAGATCACCACGTGTTCCCCATCCATGCGGACCACTCCCGTCACAATGGTCCCGCCTTGTTTCAGGGTGACTTCACCGCCTCGCGTGAGGCCGGGCAGGGTTGTCAGAAGAGACGCCATACATAGTGCGGCGAGAATGAAAGGAGCGAACCCTCCCCTTCTCCTCCAATGGACAGTGGGGAAGCCCGAACGACGATCTTGACGGACTTGTTCTTGCCTGGTCATGGTTGCGTCCTTTCCTAACACACGGGTGGCTACGGAAGGAACGGGATGGGCGGCGACGTTGGCATCCGTCCTCCCATGAGGCCGAATATAAGAGGTTCCATTCTTCCGTGCAACTGGAAAGATCAGGTATTGTCAAGCGGTCAAGCGGCCGCAGGAATCTGCTACGCGCTTCTCGTGTGGGGGAACAAGGCGTAGGGATGACTTGCGCGGGATTGTGCTCAGTACAGTGTCCAATCCCGCGCGGAGGTCCGCCTTGGCTCGATCCGCACGGTGAAGGCCGGGCTCGTGCTCTGGCCGGGCAGGCGGAGCGTTACTTCGACGTCGCCCAACGGGTCGGTTTCGAGGATGCGGCGTCTCAGGCGGTTGGGTTCACGCGAGAGAATACCCCCGTTCGCCGCCACGCCGTTGAAGAAGAGATCAGCCGCCGGATCGTCGAGATGATAGCCCTTGAGCGTCAACACCTCCCCGGCGTGAACCACGAGCGGGCTGACGCTGGTGAGCGTCAGGGTCGTGGGAGGAGTGCCGAAAGTGTAGTAAAGGTCATCGCCGCCGCCGAATGCGCCATCCCGGCCATAGGAAACGATGGCATAGAGGCTGAAGCGATCGCCCCAGTCGCCGAGCGTCACGGAAAACGGCGGCTTCACCAGCCCGGCGGGGGAATAAAGGAAATACGGATTGCCCCAGGGATCCAGCGGAGTCCCGCGGTCGTAGCCGAAGAGATTGTCCACGTCGGTCCGGCCCTGCTGATAGGTGACGTAGGGTCCCTTCCAGGACAGGAAGGCATGGATCAGGTCCACGCGCTGCGGCTTGAAGCGCGCCGTGGCGGGGTCAATCACGGGGGTGCCGCCGCCGTCCCCGATGAAGTTGTAGGAGGGTTGGTATCCCGACACCGATATATCGTCGAGGTTTTCGAGCGAGACATAGTAACCCGTGTCAATGCGAACAAGGTCCTCCGCTTCGGCCAGGGTGGTCATATCGGAAAGCATGGCGATCACGCCGGCGGGATCAACGGCGGCGGCGGCCGGCCATGTCTCGGATGTAAGCGGCGCGGCGGGGAGGAGCGGAAATGAATGAGAAGAGGACGGCCCCGCTGCGAAGACTCCGCCGGCCCATAGGGTAAAGCACCCAACAGTCAAGAAGACAAATCCCTGTCCCCAACCCCCCACTCTGGGTCGTGTGGGCAGAGTGTTTCCCAACCGCTGAGGCGCTCGCGCATCCGCACTCATGTCTACATTCTCCGACAGAAGGCGAGACGTGTCAACAGGCTTTGCTCCCGGCTGAAAAGGAACGCGGTTGATCCCGACTTACGTGATTCTGAGTCCTGCAACTGAAAACCCAAAGAAGAACCAGAGGAGAATCCCGAGACACGCTGCAATTGTGAGGGGTTTCCTTCTTGGCATGCACGCCCAAAGAATCACCAGAAGAACGATGACTGCACTGATGACTCCCGCAAACACATAGTCACCTTCACCCATTGAGATGAAGAAGAGGGCGAGAGGTCCAGCTTCGGTTACCAAAAACCAATGCAAACGCTCAGAAAATACGCCCTCGGATGGGGGAACCATTGACCCGAAGGGGGCCGCAAACCAGAAGAAGGCATTGAAACAGGTAAGAACTGCACAACAGATCACAGGAGCATATGAGCGTTTTGCGCTGACTGAGTTCGTCTCGCACTGTGTTTTTTTGTCATTCCGCATGGCAAGGCATTCTCAATTGGGCTAACACCCTTTTCCGTCATCAGCCTCTTACATCCCGCATTTCCATCCGTCTTCTTAGTTCGCGCCCGGCGCATTTCCCATGCACGAGGCCGTTTTCTCGGATAACTCTATTTCTGCCCCGGCGTTTTGGGGTGTTCCTGGTAACCGTGGCTGATCGAAGAACGCATGTCCGTGTCGGCGATCACGTTCTTCATGTTGTAGTAGTCCATGATCCCCAGTTGGCCCTTGCGGAAAGCCTCCGCGATGGCGAGAGGCACCTGGGCTTCGGCCTCCACCAGCTTGGCGCGCATCTCCTGCTCGCGGGCGCGGAACTCCTGCTCGGCCGCCACGGCCATCGCGCGGCGCTGCTCGGCCAGGGCCTGCGCGATCTGCTTGTCCGCCTCGGCCTGGTCTATCTGCAGCTTCGCCCCGATGTTCACCCCAACCTCCACGTCCGCGATGTCAATGGACAGAATCGTGAACGCGGTTCCCGAGTCAAGCCCCTTGGCCAGCACCGCCTTCGAGATGCGGTCGGGCTGCGCCAGCACCTCCTTGTGCGAGTCGGCCGAACCGATCGCGCTCACGATGCCTTCGCCCACCCGCGCGATGATCGTCTCCTCCGTCGCGCCGCCCACCAGCCGCTGCAGGTTGGCCCGCACCGTCACGCGGGCTTTGGTGCGCAGCTGGATCCCGTTCTTGGCCACGGCGTCTATGGTCTGCTTGCCGCTGGCCGGGTTGGGGCAGTCAATCACCCGAGGCTCCACGCTCAGCCGAACCGCCTCGAACACGTTGCGGCCCGCGAGGTCAATGGCGCAAGCCTCATCCAGGCTCAGCGGAATGTTTGCCTTCTGAGCGGAAATCATCGCCTGCACCACCAGGTTCACGTTTCCGCCGGCCAGGTAGTGGCTTTCCAGTTGAACCCTCGTGGCCGGAACGCGCGCTTGGACCGCATTGATGAGCGGGTTGACAATGAGGGCCGGCGGAACCCGGCGGAACCGCATGAAAACCATGTCAAAGATCCCCACCGGCGTCTTGGTGGTCAACGCCGCTATCCACAGCTTGATGGGGAACAGCCAGACGAAAAGCCAGAAAAGGATGATCAGAACCACCACGGCGCCGCCGCCGATCCAGAGCAGCGAATCCTCGAATGCCACAGCGGCGGTCATTCGGCTGAGAACCAGATATTGCGCGTTCATAAGGCGTCTCCTTCAAGTGGCGAAATAACATCGAACACAGCAACGGAAAAGGGCGGAACAAACCCGCGCCAAAGATCAGTCCACCTCTCTTTTACAGGATTGCACCGGGGTTTGGCAAGAGTTTTTGGGCCGGTTCCATCAGAGCGCGGGAGGGAGGAACACGGACAAGCACGGACAAACACGGACGGAATGGTGAGGAAGCACAGAATTCCACAAGAGCCTCACAGCGCCCTACTCCGTTTTCCCGTTTCCGGAGCCGCGCAGTTCGCGCGCCACCTCCCTGCCGAGCTTCGATCGCCGGAAATAGAGCACGAAAATCAGCATCGAGATCGCGAAGCCCGCCAAGCCGATGGTGGTCTGGTAGTGTTGGCCTTTGACCAGTCCGCTGCCCACCATGGCGAATAGAACCGTGAGGGGAAGGTGGCCGATCAAGGAGGCGGAGAAGAAGGGCCAGAATCGCATGGCGCTCGCCCCAGCCAGGCAATTGGTGATCATGTTGTTGCCGATTGGACACAGCCGCACCAGAAGCAGGATGGCGAATCCCTCGTCGTGCAGCCGCCGCTCCAGGCGGGCGAAGCGCTTTCCGAACTTGCGCCGCACCCATTCGCGGCCCAGCGAGTGCCCAAACCAGAATCCCAGGATCGAGCCCGTCATCGTGGCCGTATGGCCCCACGCGGCGCCCATTACAAATCCGAACAGCGCCCCGCCCAGAAAGGAATACCAGATGCGCGGAACGCCCAGCGCAATGAGCGGCGTCCCTGCCACGATATACAGGATCGCCAGTTGCCGCGCGCCTACTGTTTCTTTCAGGTGGCGCCGCCAGTCCGGATCCTGGAAGTACTTCTCCAAGTGTGCCACTTTGACCAGGATAAGGCACACCACCACCACCGCCACGAGGATACAGACTTTGACAAGGGGTTTCCAACTGACCGGCTCAGAGGAGGATTCATCCGGCGGGGGAGTATCTTCCGGGGGGGGAGTACCTTCCGGCGGGGGAGTACCTTCCGGGGGGCGGGGGTCGCTCACGGTCGCATCTCACTTTCTTGTAGAAGCCGTCCCCACCGACTTTAGGTCGGTGGAGCGGTGATTTTGCTCCAGAATCGGCGAAAACATCCGACGCCCCCGCCGGTTTTATACCGGT
>Ga0315282_10008360_pt1 | contig 16775 bp, 15 predicted proteins | sample YL17G07_20_MG_FD_203693 | JGI IMG/M metagenome (GOLD analysis project Ga0315282, IMG submission 203693) | Sediment microbial communities from Yellowstone Lake, YNP, Wyoming, USA - YL17G07_20 | ecosystem: Environmental > Aquatic > Freshwater > Lake > Sediment | place: USA: Wyoming | collected...
CCGACAACAAATGGTATGCCCTTGAAGTCATGATTGATGAGAAGATTGTCCGTGATATCATACCGAAACTCAAGAAGGCAGGCGCATCAGGGATTGTAGAATATCCGCTGAATAAGGTTATACCGTAGTGAAAAATAACCGAATCCGGATATCAAGTATTGATATCTTTGCTTCTCCTGCAAGTGCCCTTGCGATATATGGGGACAGTGATGCCCCTTGCTGAATGCAAAGCTGAATCTACCACATTATAATTACTGTCAGTGTCTCACTGTATGTTCCTGCAGAGACATCTTGTCCTGCGGGGATTCTTCCATAGACCGTTGTAACTCTCGGGGGTTCTGTTTTTTTGACGTTTTTTAGTGTAACGGTTGATGTTCCTGATGTTCCATCACCCCAGACAACGTTCATAGAAGAAGTTGTAAATAAATTGTAATTCAACAAATCAGGTCTGGATGAATGCCTCATCTTTCTTGGATTAAAGCCTCCTGAGTTTGGACTTGGGCCTATAGATATAATTACATTAGGTGGTGGGGATTCATCGCATGATACGGTTATGCTTCCTGTAGCATCCCTGGGTGTGGTTAAGAAGACATCATAGTTGCCGAAGTTAATGTTGGTTGAGGTTACATTACAGGCTGCATACGTCTCACCCGTTAGAAAGATGCAAAAGAATATAAGGATTAATTTAATTATCAGCTTCACAGACAATACCTCCAACGTCAATAATCATTTCATCTGTCTTTGGTATTATTATATCAAATGAACATGTTTTTTCTATGTATTTAAATGAAGACTTATATCTCCCTGGCTTTATATTCTCGAGGTAAAATTCACCGCCCTTGCCTGTTGGGAAGGTAAGCTCCTTTCCATCGACGATCATCCTGACTTCATAAAATTCCACAGGTTTGACCTCCCCATTTACCTTTATTTTAAGCATTCCGGTAATGGCCTGAAATTTCATCACGTCAAATTTAATGAATGAGCCACTCCTGAAAGGTGGCGAGATATATTTGATTACCTCGGATATAGAAAAATTTATCGGAATGTCCTTGTCATTGATTGATACCTGGTTGTCATAGTAAGAGTTGAGGTTCGGGACAAAGACCTTACCAGATGAATCTGTCCTGCCAATCTCTTCATTGCTTAGATACACTCTAACCCCCTCGATTTCACCAACCTTTACAAGTCCAAAGCTGTCATTAATTGGCCTGCTAAAGCCGATTGTATTACCAACATATGCGATACCTCCTGAGGCAGAAAGTTGGTACGTATCGTTTACTATACCTGTCTTGTCAAGTTGCACCCTGCATTCGGCTGTATATATGCCATACCTTGAATTATATTGCACGAACGGGTTAATTGTATTCGTGGAGATGGTGTTCGAGTCAGCCCTCTCAAATGACGCCCTATAGCCAAAACCTTCGCCCAGAGGGGGATTCTTCTGTGCCTCTAATACCTCGGTGCTTGTATTATGCCTTCTTTCATAACGGGCAGAGATAGAGGTATCTTTCCATGGGTAGTAATTTATTCCGATAAAGAACTCATTAGCAGATGCTTTTTCCCTTATATTTCTGAATGTACCAAAGATGGTAGCTTTATTCGACAGATTCCTCGAATATGTGACCGCTGCTACCTGTCTGTCCTGTCCCTGGTATTTTTTTATGGTGGTGAAATCAAGTGCGATGGATCCAAAGTCCTTTGTGCTATAGCCTATTCCAGCACCAGCCTCATACCTTGTCTTTTCACCGGAAGATTCACTAATTATAGTTGAGTAATCCTTTGTAAATCCATTTATAAGTAACCTTGTATTTACCTTTCTGCCCTGATATGTATGGTTTAATGAGCCAGCAAATCCGGTCCTTCCCTTGTTGCCAGTGCTACCGGCTAAGGATACGGTAATAATACCAGCATTTGGGATAAGATATGATGCTTGAGGGCCAAGATTATATAAATCTTTTGTCGCCTCTGCCCTGAACCCGAAGGTTAATGAATCACTGATACCATATCTGTGGAAGGCAGAGAGTGCCAAATTGCTATACCTGTTACTCTCCACACCAAAATCTTCCCTCATGAAACCGATATTATAACTATACTCATGAAGCCCCTTTTTAAGAAGAATATCGGTGAAATAAAAGGGATAGACGATCCTCTGCTCACGTCCGAACGAGTCTTTTATGACTATCTCGAGGACACCGGCCCCCCCGTAATAAGAGATATTATTCAGCACGAATTCCCCTGGTGATAATTTCTCTGTTCTTATCCGCATTCCGTTAAGATAAATCTCAACCTCTGAGGGCAGGGAGATAAGCCCTGAAATATCAAGCATTGGATTCTTGATAAAGTAAGGGTCTATATGATAGATTTTTGAATAACTGAATCCACCAAGGTTTACACTGCTTCCAAGATCACCAGATGATGCAAAAAAATCGCCAACTGTAATCCTCTGCATATCCTGCCGCCTGTCATAAGTTATATTACTCATAAGCCTCACAAACTGCTTATCTGTCGGGGTTTCTGTATATGATGAGTCAGAGAGAAAAAGAAAATCGCCAACCCTTATACCTAATTGGTTGGTGATATTAAGACCCTGAAAATCGAAGGAATTACCTGCAGAATAGTTTATACCGTAATTTAAAAAGGCACTATTGTCCCTTGGATATAAAACCTTTGGCTGTCTCTGGGGCATGAAATCTATTATCTTTGTTGGTAGAAGGGCAGGTAAGGCGGTAATATCAAGGGAAAGCGTCTTTTCATTAAGTATAAACTCGACTCCCTCCATTGACCTGAGTGATATATACAGCTCGCCTTCGATTTCTGTGATCTTTCCCTTGGGGTCTTTGAAACCCATGGCTTTAAGGTCTACCACCTTGATCAGAAAATCTCCGTCGCCTGCAAGATTTACAAAGAATTCACCCTTTGATTCATGATTCAGGATTATATTTAAAATGATCGTCTCCGCACCTTCAGAGTATGATAGAAAGGAGAAAGATAGCGAGATATAAATAAATACTAATGCACAGGTTTTAAAGAGAGGTCCTGAATTCCAAACTTTAAAACCCGGCCTTAACTTAAGGCAGGCACATTGCCTTATCGACATCCAATGTACTATCCACGTTAAATCTGTCAGTCTTGACCTCGATACCGAGTTTTACTATATCCTTACAGATTTCCTGTGGAATTTGTGTCGTGTAAAGTCTTGAGGCTCCGCTCAAGAGATACCAGCCGCTGAGCTCTTTTGAGAATATCTCCTTTCCTTTGAGGTTTTTCCCTTTAACATTTATAGAGTTAATTATGAAATGCATATTGCCAGTGTTTTTAACAAGTGCATTCATAACTCCTTTTGAGATCTCGATCTTCTCTATCTCCCCTTTCGCCTCTTCCTTTAAGGGCTTTACAAAAATTGGCACGCCAAACCTTATAGCTAATGTTACTTTAGTCCCTTCAGCCTTTTTTGGCTCAGGTATTTCCTCAATGAACAGTCTATAGGTCTTTTCCTTTGTAGCAGCAGGTATCTTTATCCCCGCCCTTATTATCCTCTCTTCGTTCTTTTCAAACACTATTATCTTTGGGAAAAAGATGATGTCATTGGTCTCTGTATATATATCTTTTCCTTCAGCGCCCTGTGTCCATTCGAAGGCCTTTATCTGAACCTGTAGCTTTTCAGATCCCTCGTTAATTACAGTTATAACACCGCTCTTCGCCTCCCTTCCCAGGTCTAACCTGATAGGGGTTACCCTCCATTCGCCGGAATAGGTAATGGATGGGGAAAGAATGGTATACAGGAGAATACCGATAAATGCAGATCTCAGCAGAAGGGTTTTATTCTTAAGTCCATATATTTTCATAGGCTTTAATATAGCAGAATGCCTTGAAAGTTACAATTAATAATGCGTTATTCAGGTATTTATAAAGGCCGGGCTGATATTGACAGCGGCCAGGCATATGTCCCGGGCTGGGCATCTTCCGACAGGATAAATCTGTAACTCAGTTCCATCGCAACCGCGCCTCGCGTGTATGGCTGAGGTATCCAGCCACTTTCAGAACTAATCTGGACCTCATTTGTCAGTCCTTGTACATAAACCTCCTTGAAAGGCATGCACAGGCCATCGAATACAAGCAGGTAACCAGCTAAGCTGTTGCTTTTGACCTCGATGCGTGAGGCTGCTCGGACCTCTACATATCCACGCATAATGTCAGCATTTGTGACAACCAACTCCGGGGTCTGGTGGATTATCTTCAGGGTTGCACGAGACAGCACAGTAGCACTCACGGTAACCCTGCTGCTCGATGGAGTGAATGCCGGGCCTGATGCGTAAACATCGGGAACGGAAGACAGGGAGAGCACTGCAACAAGCGCAGAAGTCAAAAGCAAGCGCTGAAGTTTAAGTCCATGTTCTACATGGTGGGGTTGCACATAACCGGCTTCAACAAGCACCTCGCCGAGCTTCTTCTGGGAAAGTTTTTGTCTCTCCAATGCATCTTCAAGCTGTTCTCGGGTAATGTAGTTAGCGGCAACCAGTATCTCGCCGAGTCTAAAGGGTGTAGGGGTTGGTTTTTTAATGCCCTGGTTCTGTTGAAAGGCCAGTACTGCATCAAGCTCTCTGGGTGTGAGAAATCCAAGGCGCACAAGCACCTCGCCAAGCTTCTCATCGGTCCGTTTTTGCTCTTCCAATGCAAGCTCGAGCTGTTCATGGGTGATGCGTCTTGCCTGTATCAAAAGGTTACCGAGGAGCTGACGGACACCTGCTGCTACCTTGATAGCGTCTTTTAGGGAGGTCAGATGGCCCTGGACAGAAAGTGCGGCCTTTAAGTCTATCGGATCGAGAACCCCCATCCGAACCAGCACCTCACCGAGCATTTCATCCGTGTGCTTTTGCTCTTCAATCGCGCGCTCAAGGTCATCCGGAGAAATAAACTCACCATCCACGAATATCCGGCCGATGGGACGCTTGGTTAGTCTACACCTTGTGTTTGTATCTTCCCTTAAGTCGATCATGCGATCCTCTGGGCTTTGCTTTAATCTCCTCTTTAACTTGATAATTCCCTGTAGCTTGCTACAGGGTTACCTCCATGTCATTCCCGTGAAAACGGAAATCCAGAATAATATGGATCTGGATTCCTGCCTTCGCAGCCCCGTACTTGATACGGGGGACATTATACGGATTAGTCACAAAAATGATAGACATCCTGCGGTCTTGCCGCAGGGTGTCTATTCGGGTTTAAATGGCTTCCGTAGTTACGGGGCTATTGTAAGCAGCACCGAATCAGAATAGTTACCAGCAGAAGCATTGATATAAGCAGCTTCTGCAACTGTGCTGGCTATGTCCATCGTGATAGCAGTGCTTTTACCCTGACCTGTTCCACTATCTGTGTAAGTAAAACTATATGGGATGTACTCGGCTAAAGAAGCATGTTTCATTCTATAGGTAGTTCCAGACTTATTCGATCCATTGTCATCAGTGATTGTATAGGTTGAGCCTTTTGTACACCAGAATGTAGGCTGCGATACGGTCCCACTCACATTACCGCCTGTAGCCGGGTCAAGGGTATAGGATACCGTCTTAGTACCACTGTTGAACTTACAAGTCCCTGAGACAGATGCAGACACAGAAACAGTAGCAGTATCACCTGCCATTGCTACCCCGGCCATCGCAATAATTGCTATTGCTATGACTATTACGATTAACTTCTTCATCTTTGCTTCCTCCTTTCTTGTCATCAAGGTCTATACCCTGACAGATTTTTTAGTTAATTAGAAAAGGGTAATCTTTAGTTACCCTTGCTCATTCACATCCTTTTTTAACAAAAAATGTATAATCTAAAATTGCTCAATTAAGGAATCTCAAAGCAATTTTTGTGCCTAAAAAATAGGAGATTAATAACGCACTGATTTTAAAAGATATTTGATGAAGACGCGGGTCTTGATGAAGGCCCTGGGCCGTATAGGATGGGTAGTCAATGTGACAAATTCTGGAAATTTTGCTACATATATTTTGTTTTTCTATGACTTGATGACCTTCTAAATCCGGGCAACCTTCGTCATCTTCTCTTAAGGAGTAAAGTTGTCAGGAATAGGGCGGTAGCTGTCAGGACTATACTCCCACCACAGGGGCGATATCGAATTCGTAGGAAAGGAGAAGGCCAAGGACAGTAGAAAGCACCGCGACCTCGCATGAGGTTGAAAAATGTGATCACGAGTACAAAGACGATTAATTTCGTTTTTCCTTTTCTCTTTATCATAATTATCCGGACTCGGTTTTAATTAATACAAACGCATTAAATGTTTTTACTTCGTCATTGCGAGCGACCAAAGGGAGCGTGGCAATCTCACTTATAACTTGGAGATTGCTTTGTCGTTTCACTCCTCGCAATGACACTTTACTAATGCGTTTATATTAGATGTAATGAAGTTCCATGATTTAGAACATTCTTTCAATTCTCACACCCAGCTCTATTTCTTCAAGCACTGACACAACATATCTACATCGTTCTTTTGTGCCGGTATAGCAGATTGCTTCACCATATGAGTGAGCTTTCCATGCGATTTTTTCTGCCTTTTCAATAGCGTATCTCGTAGCCTTAACTAACTGGAGGATGACTTCATCAAATGTATGCCAGTCATCGTTAAGTAGGATAACATTCCATGGCTCTACAATGAATATTGCTGTATTTTCTGTAGTGGAAGGATCAGGTGCATTCACCATGGAAAAATTATAACACGTGCCTGAAAGTTTACTGTCTTTTTTTAAGGAATAAGGCTATCAAGAATAAAACAGTAGCTGTCAGAACTATACTCCCACCAGGGGCGATATCGAATTCGTAGGAAAGGAGAAGGCCTAAAATTGTAGAAAATACAGCAAAACCACATGAAGCTACAATCATAAAGTATACATTCTTAGCAAATAATTGTGCAGTCGCTCCAGGGATGACAAGGAGGGCTGAGACGAGGATAATACCTACAATCTTTATAGAAATAACAATAGATACTGAAAGCACTATTAAAAATAGGATATTAATAGCTCTGACAGATATACCACTTACGCGTGCTATCTCCTCATTATAGCTTGTTAGAAATATCTCTTTGAGAAAGAGCATGATAAGCCCGATTACGAATATTGCAACAAACAGTGAGAGTAGGACTTCTTCTTTTGTAATGGCTAATATATTCCCGAAAAGGTAGCCGAACAGGTCAACGGTATATCCCCTTGAGAGGCTTACAAGAACAATACCGAGGGCCATAGAACTCGCAAAGAATATGCCTATAGAGACATCCTCTGAGATCTTTCCTTTCCTGCTTACTAATTCTATCCCAAGCGCAACCGCTATAGTGTAAATGATAGCTGTAATAGTGGGATTTATACCCGTGAAAAAACCAATTGCTACACCACCAAAAGCTGCATGGGATATGCCCGCACCTATGAATGACATCTTGCGGAGTACTACAAATACTGAAATAAGGCCCGATATCAAGCTGACCATGATACCTACAAATAAGGCCTTCTGCATGAATGGAGAACTTAAGATTTCGATCATAAGCCTTCTTAAACTCTTCTCAGCCTCTCACATTTATCACAGATATCTGTATGTAGAAGAAGGTCTACATTTTTCCCGTATAGTTCTGTCAAAACGTTTTCATTCAGGGCGCCGAGGGGATTACCCTGGTAGTGGAATGTATAGTTAAGGCATGCAATTTCATCAACATAAGCTGTTATAGTTCCAATATCATGCGAGGCCATAAGGATAGTAATGCCGAACCTTTTCTGGAGACCTTTCAGGAGGTGATAGAAGTCTCCCTGACCTATTACATCGATGCCAGTGTTTGGTTCATCAAGTACCAATATTTTCGGTTCGCCTGCGAGTGCCCTCGCGATGGATGCCCTTTGCTGTTGTCCGCCTGAGAGTTGCCCAAAGGGTACATTTCTAAGCTCCTCTACGCCCATCATAGAAAGGTATTCTATGGCTTTTTTTCTGTCTTTTTCCCCTGGCCATCGCAGTATGCCAACCCTACCGTATCTTCCCATCATGACCACATCTATTACCCTGATAGGAAAATCCGGCTTGACCTTTAATATCTGCGGTAGATAGCCGAACATGCAGCCAGTTTTCAAGACTTCCTCCGGAGGTCTACCAAAGATGCGTATCCCGCCAGAAGTTGGTTTCATAAGTCCGAGTATAGCCCTCAAGAGCGTTGTCTTGCCTCCGCCATTTGGACCTACTATTCCGATAAATTGTCCTTCATTTAGGGAAAGGTTTATGTTCTTTAATACCTCCCTGCCATTCAGCTTAATAATAAGATTATTTATCTCAATCGCCTTCATTATTTCATTAGACTCTCCATTACAGAGATATTATATCTCATAGTATCTATGTACGTCTCTTTGCCTTTCTGCCCACCAATAGGGTCAAGGTATAAAACCCTTGCACCGCTTTCCTTTGCAATAGCTTCAGCAATCTTTGGATTAAACTGAGGCTCAACAAAGATAACCTTGCTCCCTATGCGATTAATATCTTTCATAATTTTTGCAACATGCTTCGGAGAGGGCTCTTTACCAGGTGACTCCACAATTACACCTGCAACTTTTAAACCGTACCTTTTAGAAAAATAGTTCCATGCTGGATGGAATGTGACATATTCTTTTATCCTGAATGTCCTGATCTTCTCAGAGATCTCTTTATCAAGTTGTGAAAGTTTCTGTTTATACACGGATGCATTCTCTTTATAGAACGTGGTACCTTGCGGATCAGCTTCAATAAAAGCCTTTTCTATCTTTGTAACTATATTACTTGCAATCACAGGATCAAGCCATATGTGAGGGTCAGCGCCTAATAAACCATGAGAATGGGGCTCTCTTATTAATGGAATTCCTGATGATGAATCAACGATAATGATTTTTTTGTTTCCAGACGCCTCTATTATCTTTTCAACCCAGAACTCAAGACCTGCGCCTATTTTAATAAATACCTTAGCATCAGAGACATCTTTTATAGTCTTTGGAGTTGGTTCATATATATGCGGACTTGCCCCTGGAGGCAGAAGTAACTTCACATCAACCTTTTCTCCTCCAACCTGTTTTGCAAAGTCAGCAAGGGGTGCAATACTGGCAATAACCTTTATCTTTCCAGCGTAAGAATGGTTGGCTATCATTATAAAGGAAGAAAGGAGTATTGTGATTATTAAAATTCTCTTCATGTATCGTTTTATATCATAAAGGCGAATAGTTTGCACACCTTCATCATTTTTCTTTCACAGTTTTAACAGTGTCAATCCTGATGCCTTATCAAACTCCCTCCGCGCATCAATTCCCTCTATTTCCATAATAACCGCTTCAAGAACAAGGAATGTTTCTGATGTTTCCCTCAGGCAGCCAACCTTAACCGTATCCTTTTTCCCAAATGCACCATGGAAATGAATCTTGGGTTCATTCCCTTGCCAGAATATCGTTCCAATGCCTAAAACTTCATGGCTTTCGTTGAGTTCCCTCCATATTGGTTTTGGAGGTAGCTCTTCTTTTTCCGGACCAACAACAACTTTCCCCTGCCGAATACCACCAATGATATAAAATACTGCATTCCTCATATTCTCTTTTTTTGCAATATCAACAATGTTTTTAAGAGCGTCCTCTCTGTCTTCAAATCTTGCTATGATAACCCTTCCGGTTTTACCCACCTGGTATTTCATAAAACCTCCTCAATATTATTATGGAATTTTATATGAATGCTGCCTTGTCATTCTTAAAATACAGGAAGGATGTAGTATTTGAGCGGCTTTAAATTCTTTCGGAGAAAGAATTTTCCTCGGAGGTTGGTACAACCGAGAATGAGCGAGAATACTATATCTGTCATATCTACCTCAATCCTACATGAAAGCGGTAATTCTGGTAACTCAAAATAACTCCATCTGAGATAATCTCTTCTAATTTCAGGCCGGCAGTCAAGTATTGACCTTCTTTCATCACTTGACCATTGATTTTTGCCATCCGAGAAGCTGGATCATCAGAATAGAGGGAGACAGAAATGGCAAAAGTTGGCAGACTCTGTTGTATGGATAAAGGGAGTTCGTTCAAATTATATATTTTATTTGGTAAAGGAGCTTCTCTGTTACTAAGTTTCTGCTCACTTGAAACATGGGCAGTTGCCCCGGCCTGTTGCGGTGCAACTTTAGGCGCCTCCTCTTTCATAGCCATCTTGACTTCAGGACTGTTAGTCTTGGAGAGATCAGGAGAAGGTGATTCTGGTGACTTTGACTCAGACTGTTGCCTATCGGTTAACTGAATAAGGTTTGATTTTTTTGATTGCCATGGACTCATCAACCATACTAATAGACCTGTATTGAATAGAATGGCCGATAGAAGTAAATAAAGCAACAATGGGCGCTTCTTCGGTTCTTGTGAAAGGGGTTCCTGGATCGTCAGAATGTCTGGTACCGTTCCTCGCTGTCGCTCTTTCTCAGACTTTTTCAAAGCATCAAGAATATAAGACATGCCTATTTATTGTCCGCCTTTTTTATTAAAACCGGTTCATCGCCGCCGGCTATATTATTCAGGTGTATTATCGTTTGTGGACCAACTATTCCATCGGGTACGAGTCCCTCTGTAAGCTGAATTTTTTTTACTTGCTTAACAAGTGCGTTATCATAAAGAAGGTCTTCAAGAGGTTTCATTGTGCGACCTTGAATAATTGATAGTTGTTTTTCCAGCCACCTTACCTCATAACCTCGATAACCTAAATGAATATTCCCCTTAAAATTCTGTGGTACTCGCCAAAGCAGGGTGTAATCGCCAAGCCACCGTTGTTCTATCTCTTTAACATCAACTGTCTTAGTTTCAGTACCAATTACTAATAGAGCAGTATCACCATAGAGCTTTGTTAATGCGGCATAAAATTCGTGGCCTTTATCATCAAAGAGCTTTAATACTGCTGGTCTATTTAAGCGGATGAGCTCATTTAGGCTGCCCGGCCCATTCAGACACCGTAAGCCCTTAGCTTTAGCCTGTTGACATATAGTTCCTTTTCCTTGAATTTCATATGGGATTCCCCATTGCATGAACAGAGTCTTGTATGCCATATTTTTGCTATGATCAATCGGTTGGTTAGAAGGCCAATATAGTGTATAAAGCTTCTGAGGTTCTGTTTTTTTCACGTTTGCATTTAACATTGTTTGTATTTTTATCGCCGAGAGCTGTGATCTGTGATTGTAGTATGCCATTGCTAACACAGCACCACAACTGATGACCAACAGACTGGTCAGTACCCACTGCAACATTTTCCTCTTCTGTTTTTTAACCTCAAGCTCTCCTAATACCTCTTGTGTGGCTTTTGCTAAAGTATATTTATCAACCAATTTTTTTCCTTCAACATAAACTCCAAGCAAGGCCCTGTCGCATATAACATTAATAAGTCGTGGAATTCCTCTACTTGCATCATACAATTTACCAATAATTGAATCGGGGAATAATTTACTGCAGGCGCCGGCTACTGTCAACCTATGGTTCACATATGCACTAACTTCTTTTTTTGATAATGGGCCTAAGTGATAACGAGCAGTAATCCGCTGAGACAACTGTTGCAATTCTTTTCGCGACAAAATATTATTGAGCTCTGGCTGTCCGACCATAATTATCTGGAGGAGCTTTTGTTGGTTTGTTTCAAGGTTAGTGAGTAAACGCACTTGTTCTAATACATCGTGGCTAAGATTTTGCGCCTCTTCAATGATGAGCACTGTTTTCCGACCTCCGGCATAGGTATCAAGTAGGTATGCGTTAATTTTATCCACAAAGACCTTGATACTATTATTGCCCTCTAAGTAACTGATGCCCAACTCATCACAAATTGTTGCTAAAAGTTCTTCAACAGTCATTATTGGATTGAGGATAAAGGCTATATCTGTGTTTTCCGGTATCTGTTCAAGAAGGCAGCGACAGACAGTTGTTTTCCCTGTTCCTACCTCACCTGTGAGCAGGACAAAACCGACTTCACTATCAACTCCATATACCAGATGAGCCAGGGCCTCCCTGTGCTTTTCACTTAAGTAAAGATAACGTGGATCTGGAGTAATAGAAAAGGGTAGTTCCTTAAGACCAAAATATTCTCTATACATGGGAAATCACTTCTTGTTTTTACATACTAATACAGGAGTCTGAAAAAATACAATTACTTCTGACTTTCTTGGCTGTCTATTTTTCTTATGATATTTCTCAAAGTTTCAACAGAGGGAACATTTACGAACCTACCAGATTCGTCTTTAAAGATCCGTCAAGAAAACCCGGGTATCTCTCGAGGTCGGATGTACCTACTATCTCAAAGGCTTCATAAAGAACATGCTATAAGAAAACACTTTTTATTCAAGATTGAGAAGAAGTATAATTGTTTTAAGCAAAGATCTCATATTTTTATTATAATTACAATTAATGAGAAAAGGTATTTACATACTGCCAAACACCTTGACATTATGTGGGATGTTCTTAGGGTTTTATGCAATCCTTGCATCGCTCAAGGGTAATTATATTCACGCTGCCTGGGCTATTATTGGCGCAAATATATTCGATGGGCTTGATGGGTGGGTGGCGCGGCTTACACACAGCACTACGCGGTTCGGTATAGAATTAGACTCATTGTCAGACCTTGTTGCCTTTGGTGTTGCGCCAGCAGTGATGCTTTATAAATGGGCACTGATGCCATTTGGCCGTGTTGGATGGGCTGCTGCGTTTCTGTTTGTGGCATGTGGTGCCTTGAGACTTGCCAGGTATAACGTTCAGATGGGCTCCGCAGAATCCAAGTCATTTACAGGTATGCCCATCCCTGGTGCTGCAACACTTGTTGCAACATTCGTAATCTTCTATTGTGAAGTATGGGAAAAAGTCCCGGTGAGAAACTATTTTGTACTTTTCTTTACATTTTTCCTTGCAGTGCTTATGGTCAGCACACTAAGATTTCACGGTGCAAAGGAACTTGACTTTAGCAAAAGAAAACCATTCTGGATTTTAGTTGCGATAGTCATTGTTCTTGTGCTGATAGTCATGCATCCAGCTATAGCTTTTTTTGTATTTGCAATGATTTATCTGATCAGCGGTATAATTGAAAATATAGCCCTCTATTATAGGAGAAGGAAACAAATGAATAAAACTGGTGTTGTAAGATGAGGAGAATAAAGATATTTGATACGACACTTCGTGACGGCGAGCAGTCTCCTGGTGCGTCCATGAATGTTGAAGAAAAGGTTACACTTGCAAAGCAGCTTGCACGACTCGGCGTTGATATTATTGAGGCTGGATTTGCATTCAGTTCATTAGGTGACTTTGAGGCAATAAAGACCATAGGAAATGAGATAGAGGGACCAATTATATGTAGTCTTGCCAGGGCAAGGGAAGAAGATATAAAGAGGGCGTGGGAAGCACTAAAAGATGTCTCAAAGAGAAGGATTCATACATTTCATTCAACATCTGATATTCACCTTAAGTATCAGTTTCGCATAAGCAGGGAGGAAGCATTAAAACGGTCTGTTGAAATGGTAAAACTTGCACGGAGCCTTGTCGATGATGTGGAATTTTCACCAATGGATGCAACCAGAACTGATATTAGTTACCTCTGTGAGGTTGTTGAAGCTGTCATAGACGCAGGTGCTTCAACAGTCAATATTCCGGATACTGTTGGGTATAGTATTCCGCTTGAATTCGGAGCAATGATAAAGGAAATCTGCAATAGGGTTAAAAATATTGATAAGGCGATAATTTCGGTGCACTGCCATAATGACCTTGGACTTGCAGTAGCAAATTCTTTATCAGCGATTTTGAATGGTGCCGGACAGATTGAATGCACGATAAATGGTATCGGAGAGCGCGCAGGGAACTGTTCTATGGAAGAGGTTGTCATGGCCCTGCGGACAAGACGTGATCTTTTTCATGCCGATACAGGGATAAATACAGAGGAAATAATACGCAGCAGCAGGCTTGTAACCAAAATAACAGGTATTTCCGTACAACCGAATAAGGCAATCGTAGGGGCTAATGCCTTTGCACACGAATCTGGAATCCATCAGGATGGACTTCTTAAAGAAAAGTCAACCTACGAGATTATCAAGCCTGAGAGTATAGGCCTTTATGCAACAAAGCTTGTTCTCGGCAAACATTCAGGACGTCATGCCTTTAAGACAAGACTCAAGGATCTTGGCTATGTTCTTACAGATGAAGAGCTCAATAAAGCATTCGAGAGGTTCAAAAGGCTTGCTGATCAAAAGAAAGATATCTTTGATGAGGATATTGAGGCGTTAATTTCAGAGGATGTGACAAAGGTTCCAGAGGTATTCAGCCTTATAGATATGTCTATTGTGAGTGGAATCAATCAGAAACCTACTGCAACAGTGAAAATAAAAGTGGGTGAAGACATCATTGACCGGATGGAACAAGGTGACGGACCTGTTGATGCTACATATAAGGCAATCGCAACGATCACGAAGACAGAGAGCAAATTGTTGAAGTTCGAAATTAAGGCGATTACAGGTGGGACAGATGCCCTCGGAGAGGTGATGGTTTCACTTGAGGAAGAGGGTAAGACGGTGAGGGGCCATGGTGCGGATACTGATATTATAGTTGCCGCTGCAAAGGCATATATAAATGCCCTGAATAAGCTGGCAGCAAGGAAGAAATAGGTTTTGTGAACCTCACTGAAAATGCACTAAAGGTACTAAGGCATAGATACCTCCTCAAGGATGAAAATGGGAATGCTATAGAAACCCCTGATGAAATGTTCAGGAGGGTTGCAAAGACTATTGCCTTAGCAGAGAGTTTCTACGGTGGTAACCCTGATGAATGGGAAGAAAAATTCTATGCACTTATGACAGACCTCAAATTCCTTCCTAACTCACCAACCTTGATGAATGCAGGAAAAGATTTTGGTCAGCTTGCTGCATGTTTCGTCCTTCCTGTTGATGATTCGATGAAGGGTATCTTTGATACACTAAAAAATGCTGCATTAATACTCCAGAGTGGTGGGGGTACAGGATTCTCTTTTTCGAAACTGAGGCCTAAAGCAGATATTGTGCGCTCTACAGGAGGGGTAGCAAGTGGCCCTGTCTCATTTATGAAGATTTATAACACAGCTACAGAGGTGATCAAACAGGGTGGGGCGAGGCGAGGGGCAAATATGGGGATATTGCGCATTGACCATCCTGATATCCTTGAGTTTATAAGAATCAAGAGATCTGAAGGGGAACTCACAAACTTCAATATATCTGTAGCAGTAACTGATGCGTTCATCAATGCACTTACACATGATGAAGAATACGATCTCATTAACCCACGCAGTAAGACCGTGGCGAAAAGGATAAAGGCAAAGGTTGTCTTTGATGCAATAGTCGAAAGCGCATGGGAAACTGGAGATCCAGGTATTATTTTTATAGACCGAATGAATAGGGCGAATCCAACTCCCCATATCGGCGATATAGAATCGACAAATCCATGCGGTGAGCAGCCTTTACTTCCCTATGAGGCATGTGTCTTAGGCTCGATAAATTTATCAAAATATGTAAAACAGTCAAATCCCCCCTTACCCCCCTTTACTAAAGGGGGGCGTGGGGGGATTAAAAACTCGTTACGGAGACATATTGATTGGGATTCTTTATCTAAGGACATCAAAACCGCTGTAAGGTTTCTTGATAATTCTATAGACGTGAATAAATATCCAATTCCTGCAATCGAAGAGATGCATAAAGGCAACAGGAAGATTGGGCTTGGTGTTATGGGATGGGCTGATATGTTAATACTACTGGGCATTCCATATAACCATAAAAAAGCATTCAAGCTTGCAAAGGATTTAATGAAATTTATAAGGGATACAGCAAGAAAGACATCTGTCGAGCTTGCTGAGGCAAGAGGAGTTTTTCCTAATTTTAAAGGTTCTATTTATGATGCTCCCGATATGCCAGGTGTAAGAAATGCGACGACAACTACCATAGCGCCTACTGGAACACTTTCTATTATTGCTGATTGTTCAAGCGGAATAGAACCTATTTTTGCTATTGCATATAAGAAGATTATACTGGACACAGAGCTTTATGAGATTAATAAATATTTTTTTGAGGTAGCAAAAAATAAGGATTTCTATAGTGAAGAGCTGAGAGAAAAAGTCATAGCGAAAGGTTATTTAAGAGGTATGAAAGAGATACCCAGTCAAATAAAGAAGCTATTCAAAACAGCACATGAAATCCCACCCAAAGACCATATTGAGGTACAAGCATGCTTTCAGGAGTTTACGGATAATGCTGTTTCGAAGACTATCAATATGCCATACAGGGCAAAGAAGGAGGATGTGGCAAAGGCTTTCATGCTTGCATATGAGAAAGGCTGTAAAGGGATCACGATCTTCAGATATGGGACTGCAAAGAGAGGTACCTTAGTAAGATTTACTGATACTGATTAAATGAAAATGCTTCCTTATTGCAAAGGATCTTACAGTTGACATTCTCGCAACAGCCGACTACATCATGGCCACCGCTGCCAAAGCTATGGGTATCTCCGTAGTGTTGTTTTAACAAAATGCTGGTTACTGCCTGACATTGTTACTTTTCCCCTCCCTCAGTGTCTTCTTATGTGACTCGCTTACACATAGGAACAAACGCCCTGCGAGGTTTCCGATCCCCGTTAGGTTCTTCCTGTGTACAAATCAAAGCTGAGGTGCTACGTAATGGTACTCTGAGGGAAATTCCTGTTGAGGAGATAGTGCCAGGAGATATTGTCATACTCAACGCTGGGGACATCATTCCAGGAGACTGCCTGATTATC
>Ga0315282_10008361_pt1 | contig 16775 bp, 11 predicted proteins | sample YL17G07_20_MG_FD_203693 | JGI IMG/M metagenome (GOLD analysis project Ga0315282, IMG submission 203693) | Sediment microbial communities from Yellowstone Lake, YNP, Wyoming, USA - YL17G07_20 | ecosystem: Environmental > Aquatic > Freshwater > Lake > Sediment | place: USA: Wyoming | collected...
GATTTCGGAGACGTCGACCGAAGCATCATCAGCTTCCTGAGAAAAGGCAAATCAACCAAGGATGTCTTCTTGATTGTCTGCAATTTCACGCCTGTGCCCGAATCGAATTACCGCGTCGGAGTTCCCGAGGGCGGGCTCTGGAAAGAGGTCTTGAACAGCGACGGCCGGGAATACGGAGGCAGCGGGCTTGGGAACGCGGGAGAGGCCGAGGCTTTGCCTCAACCGATCCACGGCCGCAGCCATTCCCTGAGTCTGACTCTTCCTCCACTCGGAATTCTGGCCTTCAAAAAAGAAGCAATCTAGGGAAGAAGAAAAACGGAGGGAAGGGATGAACCGCTGCGTATGCGTCCACGGCCACTTTTACCAGCCTCCCCGGGAAAACGCCTGGCTCGAAGAAATCGAGATCCAGGATTCGGCTTACCCCTACCACGACTGGAATGAACGGGTGGCCGCCGAGTGTTATGCCCCCAATTCCGCTTCCCGGATCCTCGATGCCGAGGATCGAATCATCGACATTGTTAACAATTATGCAAGGATAAGCTTCGACGCCGGTCCCACCCTTCTTTCCTGGATGGAGAAATACAGCCCTGTCGTCTACCGGGCGATCCTCGATGCCGACAAAGAAAGTCGGGAGAGATTCCGCGGCCACGGCGGTGCCATGGCTCAGGCTTATAGCCACCTCATCATGCCCCTGGCCAGCCGTCGCGACAAAAGAACTCAGGTCGTTTGGGGGATCAGAGATTTTGAATCGCGCTTCGCCAGGAAACCCGAAGGCATGTGGCTTCCCGAGACAGCCGTGGATAGCGAGACGCTCGACATCATGGCGGAGCTCGGGATCAAGTTCACCATCCTCTCCCCTTATCAAGCGGCTCAGGTAAGAATAATCAAGGGCGGGCAGTGGGAAGACGCGAGCCAAGGCAAAATCGACCCGAAGATGCCCTATCTTTGCCGACTCCCCTCGGGAAGAGGGATCTCCATCTTTTTTTACGACGGACCGTTATCGCACGACCTGGCCTTCGGCGATCTTCTCCGAAACGGCGAGCGCTTTGCCAAGAGGTTGATCACGGCATTTTCCCAGGATCAGGCTCAATCCGAACTTGTCCACGTGGCGACCGACGGTGAAACCTACGGGCATCATCACCGCTTTGGAGATATGGCGCTGGCCTATTGCCTCAACTACCTCGAGAAGAATCAACACGCCGACCTCACGGTGTACGGCGATTACCTGGAGAGATTCCCTCCCACTCTCGAGGTAAAGATCATAGAGATCACTTCCTGGAGCTGTGCCCACGGAGTCGAGCGCTGGAGAAGCGATTGCGGGGACAGCACGGGAAGCCATCCTCGCTGGAATCAGAAGTGGAGGGCGCCGCTGCGCGGGGCGATGGATTGGCTCAACGGAAAAATCATTCCTCTCTACGAAAAGGAAATGCGCCAGTATGCGAAAGACCCGTGGCAGGCAAGAGAGGACTATATCGGGGTGATTCTGGATCGTTCGATCGGGAACATCGAATCGTTTTTCTCCAAGAACGCCGCCCGCTCCCTCTCTCCAGAGGAAAAGATGAGGGCCCTCAAACTTCTCGAGATGCAGAGACATGCCATGCTCATCTACGCAAGTGACGGCTGGTTTTTCGATGATCTCTCAAACGTCGAGTCCGTCCAGGTCATCCAGTATGCCGCCCGAGCCATGCAGCTCTTCAGAGACCTCGGCGGAACCGATTTGGAGCAGGAGTACGTCAAGATGCTCGAGAAGGCGGAGAGCAATCTGCCCGAATACAAAAACGGGGCCATCATCTATGACCGGCTTGTTAGACCTTCCGTCGTCGATTTCCTCAGGCTGGGCGCCCATTATGCCGTGTCTTCGCTGTTCGAGGAGTACCCCAAGGCGGTCAAAATCGCCCATTATGCCGCGAACTCAGACGTCTGCGAAAAAGCCGAGATAGGAAAGAGAAGGCTAGCCGTGGGAAAAGTGCGGCTCAAATCCGAAATCACCTGGGAGGAAAGAACCGTCTCCTATGCGGCGATTCATTTCGGAGACCAAAACCTGATGGCCGGGGTGCGGGAGTTCGAAGATGAGGCGAAGTTTCGGGCGGCCTGTCTGGAGATCAAAGAAGCGTTCGCCAAGGGTGAGATGGCCGCCCTTATCCGGCTGATCGATCAGAACTTCGGAACCCACAGCTATTCTCTCTGGCATCTCTTCAAAGATCAAAAGAGAAAGGTCCTCAATCAAATCCTAAGCGCGACCATGCTGGAATTGGAGGCGATCTTCCGCCAGATCTTCGAAAGCAATTATCCGGTCATGCAGGCCATGATAGAGATGCAGATTCCTTTGCCGGAGGCGTTGGCCACGCCCGCCGAATTCGTTCTCAACACCGACTTCCGAAACTTGGTGGAAAAGGAGAAGCTTGACTTAGAAGGACTCCAAAAGCTGGTTGATGAATTCAGGGCATGGTCCTTCAAGCCTGACAACCCCCCGATGGGCCTCATTGTCGGCCAGACAATTAGCGCCCTCATGGAGAAATTCTCGGCGAAACCCGACGACCTGCAGCTGCTCAAGACAATTCAACGCGTCTTCGAAATATTGAAGCCGCTGCTCTTGGACATTGACCTCTTGAAGAGCCAGAATATTTATTTTTCGACCGGGAAAGAGCTCTACGGCAAGATCGCTAAAAAAGCGGCAAAGGGAGACCCGACGGCCAAAGAATGGCTGGAGCGGTTCGACGCCTTAGGCAAGTTTCTTCGGGTCAAGCTGGCCGATTCTCTACCGGCGTAAAAGGCTTTTCCCTACTACGTGTGGCGATGAGCACCGTTCCTTTAGTCCAATTCCTGAGGAGAAATCCGATCAGCTCCCTTTTGGAGGGACTGAGGGCGGCTCTGCTATAACGCAATTTCCGGAAAAATCCCGAAGGAATACCTGACCGTCTGGATCATTTCGGGGATCGCCCTTGTCCTGTTCGTTGTCGGCCTCTTGACTAAGGACGAAACCATCGAAGGACTGCACCGGCTTCGGCGTTCTCGCTAGGTCGGGGCGAAGGCGTTTTTCTCCCCTTGAAAGGTGAGCCGACGCCTAAAAAAATCACCTCGCAGTTCACCCCGATGAGGGATGTACTCAGGGCCGGGATAATTCTTATCATAAGCGTGGAGAATCAACTTGAAAGTACCGCGCGGAGGTTTCCTCAATGGTTGAAAAACGAAGGACAAAGAGAATCAATGAGGAAAATAAGGTTGAAATTAAAGTCGTCAAGCCGAACCGTGCAGGCGATTTTGTGATTTCCAACGCTTTGACCCGGGACCTTTCTTTGGGCGGGGCGCGAATCCTGACGAACACGCCTTTTCAATTGAACTCTAAACTCACGATCACGCTGTACTTGGCAAAATCCAACCAACAGGCCAAGGTCGACGGCCGAGTCGTTTGGGTGAAATCCATCGATACGGGTTCCCATGAAATCGGCGTTGAATTTCTCCATGAGATACCCGCGAGCGTCCTGATGCTGATCAATCATATTTACGGAAAAGACCCTTCCATTCCCACCAGGGTTCAATCTGAGGGCATGCTCCTTGCTTGACGTCAGCGAAATTCGGACAGGGAAGCACCCCTGGCCGGACTCGAACCGGCGACACATGGATTAGGAATCCATTGCTCTATCCATACTGAGCTACAGGGGTACGGTCCGAAGCAAAATCGTCTTCCTCAATATATATCAAGTATTTGTGTTTTTCAATGAGCGCCAAGAACTCATATCTCTTAGCTCATAGCTCATGGGTCAAATCAAATAATAAGAGAAGAGCGAAGACAGTTTATGGATCGCATGTTTCGTGTCTGGTGTCTCGCGCTTTATAGTTTTTTAAACATCCGGACAAACCGGCGCAATCGCTCGAGGATCGTCTTCTTGTTGGTGCTGTCTTTGAGCTCTTTTTCCGAAAGCTCCTTGATCTTGCTCAAGAATTCCTGGTTCTTTTGGTTTCGGGCGCTGACGACTTCGGCGATCAGTTCCGAGAGTTTGGGATTGCTGGCCAGGATGGCACCAAAGGCTCCTGCTCCTATCTCCAGGAGTTCAGATTCAGCCTCCACGATTCCGGTCGCTGTCCGGGGCATCCCGGTGAAGAGCGACATCTCACCGAAGATCCCTCCCGGGCCGACGCGGAACTCCGAGCTGTATGTTTTCCCTTTCTCCTCGTAGAGGATCTCGCCTCGAACCAATCCGCTGGAGACGATGTAGCAAGTTTCTCCGGGCTCACCCTGCCGGAAAATGACCTCTCCAGGCGCGTACCTTTTCTTCGCCGCGAGCCCGGCCATCACTCTGATCTCGTCCTCTGAAGCCAGTGGCTCTCCGGCTTTCTCTCCCTCCTGGTGGCGCAGCAGGTCGGAATGATAGAGGACCCGGAAAATCGTTTCTTTTTCATCGGCCTCTCGCTCCGGTCTCTCCTGCGGCCGGAGCGCGGACAGGACCTCTCCGAGTCGGGCCTCCACAGCAACGGGAATTTCGATCCCGCTCCGCTTGAACTTGTACCAAATAAGGCGGGCGACCTCTCCGGCGATAATATCCTTCTGGGCGAAGTCCGTAATCCAAAACTTCAGGACGTAAGAAATGCCGAGGTTATCATAGCTGAGAACAAGAGCATACGGAGCAGGCGAAGTCAGGACGTCCGGGACGTCCCGCACGGCTTCCTTGAGCATCTGGATGACCAGAGTGGACGGCGCGTTGGAGCTAACCTTGAGAGGGATCGTCACCGCACTTTTTTTATCGGGTTGGGAAAAATTCGTGATCATCTCCGCGGCGACTGTGTTGTTCGGGATGACGATGATGTTCGAGTAGCGATCGAGGATCCGCGTCTCCCGCCAGTTGGTGTCCACGACGACGCCTTCGTGAGGGCCGATTTTCACCCAATGGCCGCTCGAGAACGACTTGGTCAAACGAAGGGACATCCCGGAGAGAAGATTGCCGAGGACTCCCTGAAGCGCCAATCCCAGAATCGCCGTCAAGATCGCCGATGTGGCCAGGAAGGGTGTGATGTTGATGCCTACGATCCCCCTCAGGACCAAGAACAGAATGATAAGATAAACGACGATCTCGATCAGGCCATGGAGAACCCTCGGCAGGGGAAAAGGCTGACCGCGCCTCGAATACCAAGTCTGAAGAGATGTGTCGAACAATCGAAGGACCATGAAGACGACAAAAAAAACGAGCGCGGCGTCAACAAAGACGATGAATCTGGGGCTGACCGGCAGAGCCCGGGCCAGTGGCCTTATTTTTAAGATCAGGGCGACGATCAGCAAAGCCGCGGGCAGACTCAGCCTGAGGAAAAAGAGGCTGACCGCTTTCCCTTTCGCCGCAGCGGTCTTTCGGAAGGCGAGGCGCAAAAATGCATAGATAAGGCTCGCCGCGGCGAGCGACAGCAAGAGGAAAAAAAGTTCCCAATAAAGGACGGTTTCAGGAGTCGCGGTATTGTTCATCGGCCTACCTCTCCGTTTTAAACACGGCCTGTCATTTTATTGATCTCGCCAGGATCTTTTGAGCCCTTCCCTGGCGGCGAGAGTGGATGGAAACGCGTGTTGCGCCAGGGCGGTTATCTCATCGAGAACATCGTCCGAGTGGTCGGGATTGAAGTGCGAAAGGCAAAGCGTGCCAACGCCCGCAGCCTTGGCGACCTCGGTCCCCTCAAGCCAGGTGCTGTGACCCCAGCCCTGGCGGCCGGCGGCATACTCTTGAGGGGTGAACGTTGCGTCATAAATCAGAAAGTCTGCGCCACGGGAGAAGGAAATGAGCCTCTGATCATGAGCCTGGGTTGGATGCTCGGTGTCAGTGGCAAAGACGATGCTCTTCCCTTCTTCTTCCAGCCTGTAGGCGACGCTGCCCTGGGGATGATGCAACGGACATTGCGATATCCCGACTTTTCCGATAGAAAAACTATCACCTTCGATCTTCTTAAAGATCTTTACGGCCTCTGTTTCGCTCAGGCCGTAGGGAAAGTACCTCCCGTCCATGAGCCCACCCAGATACCGCTCGATGAGTTCCGGCTCCTCATCGGCGTAGAAGGTGATTGTGACCCGAGGAGAATGGAGCGGCTTGAAAAAAGGCAGCCCTATGATGTGGTCGAGATGAAAATGCGTCAGGAGAAGATGGAGCTCGACCGGTTTCCCCGCTTCGGACTTCATGATCTCTTTTCCCAAATCCCGGATCCCGGTCCCGGCATCGACGATGATCAGCCCGCCGTCAGAAGACGAGATTCCGGCGCATGGCGTATGGCCGCCGAACCTAGTCTTGTCCTTTCCCGACACCGGAAAAGAGCCTCTCACTCCCCAGAATCTGAGCTCCATCGTTCGTTCCTTCTCATTTTGATCTCAAATCAAAGACCCCATCCCAGTCGGGAGGCGGAGGAGATTGCCTGAACTCGACCGCCCTCAGACTATAGATCCGGGCCAGATCGTCTTCGCCCAGCACCTCGAAGGCTGCGATCGCCTTGTCCCAGTCCCGGCGTCGATAGAGATCAATCCCCGTTTCGAAGAGTTTAACCCTTTCCAAATCAGGACCGCTGACCTCCCCTGCCTCGCCGAGGATCTCATAAACATGGATGGGTTTTTTCTTCCCGACGACACGGATGATGTCCACCTCCCTGGTGACGATCCGGCCCTTGACTCCCGAGCAGGTTGCTTCGCCGATCAAGACCGGAATCTTGTACTGCTTGCAGGCGCCCTCGAGCCGGGCTGCCAGGTTGACCGTATCGCCCATGGCCGTGTAATCGAAACGCTGGCTCGAGCCCATGTTGCCGACGACGGCCGGTCCCGAATTCAACCCGATCCTCATCGTCAGGCCGTGCCCGAAGTTCTTCTTGAACTCAGGTCTCAATTCGGCGAGCCTTTTCTGGCAGCGTAGAGCCGCCCGGCAGGTCCGCAGCGCGTGGTCGGGCTGACTGAGCGGGGCGTTCCAAAAAGCGATGATGGCGTCGCCTTCATATTTATCCAGCGTTCCCCCCAGATCGAGAATGATGTCGGTCATTTCCGAGAGAAAGCCATTGAGGAGATCGACTAAGGCTTGAGGCGATAGTCCCTCGGAGATGGTTGTGAACCCGGCAACGTCCGAGAAAAAAGAGGAGATCTCTCTCGTCTCTCCGCCCAGGCGAAGTTGGGAGGGGTTTTTGATGATCTCTTCGATGACATGGGGGCTGAGGTAATGGCGGAAGACACCCTTGATAAACCGGCGCTGCTTTCCTTCCAGGCTGTACTTGAGGAGGGCCGCCCCGATGAAACTTGTGACGACTCCAAACTCCGGCCCAACGAAATCCAGCCAATAGCCCGAACGGAAGGCGACTGCCGCCGCGGCCGCAGGCATGGCCAGACCGAACAGAAAAAAAAGAACGATCGTCCAAATGCGTTTAAAAAGAGAGACTCCAACGCCGAGGAGCAGCGTCAGGATCAAAATCAGACCATAAACAAGCGCCATGACGGGGAGGTGGATGAAATCCCGGTTGAGGATGTTGTCCGTCGCCGTGGCCAGGATTTCCATCCCATGGGATCGGGACCCGAGTGGACTCGGCCGGAGGTCGAAGAGCCCCGCGGCCGTTCCTCCGACAATCGCGATCTTGCCCTCAAACTCCAGCGGCTGGACCTGGGGGGTCTTCCCTTCTTCAATCTGGGCTTGAGAATTGACCAGGGCGGCTATAGAAAAGGTTTTATAGGTGCCGGGCGGACCATGGTAACGGAGGATCAACTGGCCGGAACGGTCAAGGGGAATCTTTTCGATATTTGGCTGGCCGCTTACATAATCGGCCAGGGCCAAGGGCAAAGACGGAATCACCAGGTCCTTTAGCCTAAACGCAAGTGGCAGGCGACGATAAATCGCATCATTATCAGGGGCAAGCTGAACGTTCCCCACGCCGCAGGCCGCGGCGAGGATCGTCTTAACAGGAAGACTGACCGATTGTAGAGGGAAAAGTGCCCGAGCCGGAATCTGGCCGGGGGCTAAGGAAAAGCGCCTCAATGGCTCGGGAGCAGCCTCGACCAAGACGCTTTCTTCCTTGCTCAAAAAGAGGGGAAGAAAAACATTTCCCGCGCCGGCCATGGCCTTCGCCAGGGCCTGGTCATCTTCGGCTCCGTAGCGCGACGTCTCGCTCAAGATCAAGTCTAGGAAACAGGCTTTCGCTCCCCCGGTCTGAAGAAAACGCACCAGGGCGCCATAAAGCTCTCTCGGCCAGGGCCAGGGAAGGTTTTGCTGTTTCTCAAAAAAGTCGAGGCTGTCCTGGTCAATGGCCACAAGGACGATGTCCCGGCTCGCTTCGGAGGGTCTGGAAAAAAGCCGGAGCCTCAGGTCCCAGGATTTCCATTCCAGGGGTCGGAGGAGATCTAACTGCTGAATGACGGAAGTCAGGAAGAAAGCGGCGAGCCCAACGAGAAGGCCTCGCAGGATTCTATTTTTCACTCTGCCTTACTTCAGCCCGGCGACAAAACTCAGAAACCTCTCTGTGCGGACAGGCTCCGTCTTGGGGGTCTTGCCCAGCCCAGAGATGTCGGTTTTGGCTTTTTCGATCCTGTCTTCGGGCGAAGGGTGCGTCTTGAACCAGCCTTTGGCGGTCGGTCCCGTTGCACTTGTGCCTTCGAGATTCTTGAGGAATTCCGTTAACCCATTGGGATTGTAGCCGGTCCGGCTGGCGAATTTCACAGAGAGTTTGTCGGCTTCATATTCGTACTTCCGGTCGTAGCCCCTCTCGATCAGAGTCCCGGCGACGTCGGCCAGCACTCCCTCAAATAAGTCGGTCAGCTGTGACAGCTCCTTGGGGCCGTACCTTTTTGCCGCCTCAGTCCCGAGAAGCTTGAAGGCGTCGACCAGTCGGGATTTCTTGATCGACTGGAGTCCGTGCTTGGCCGCGACGTGTCCGACCTCGTGGGCCAGGACGGCGCCGAGCATCTCCTCGGTGCGGCACTTTCCGAGGAGCCCCTTAGTGATAAAAATAAAACCTCCGGGCGCGGCCATGGCGTTGACTTCATCCGAATCCAGCACCAGGAAGTGATAACCCGCATAGGTCTCAGGCCTGTCTGAATAGCCGGCGACGGCGCTTCCGACGGTGTTGACGTAATCGGTCAGCTGATCATTGTTGTAGACCTGATACTTGGACAGGATGAGGGCCGCGACGGCCCGGCCGATGTAATATTCTTCCTCTTCGCTGATGTCGGCGAAGGTCGAACGGATGGCCTCGCCCGTCTTGAGAATTGTCTTCTGGTCGCTCTCCTTCATCTTGCCGCTGGAAACCAGGACGTCCGTCCCCTTCTGGACGACCGAGCAGCTCGAGAGAAGGCCGAAGGCGAAGGCTGCGAGCGCGATGAGCGCAAAATGGAGCTTTCTCATTTGGCACCTCCGAATTCGGCGAGCTTGCCTTTCTTAAGAAACGATTCCATCTGGGAGGGCGGGATCTTGAGCTTGAGCATCTTGTCCACCCAAACGAAGCTGATTTCACCGTGTTTGGCTCGGTAGCTTTCTTCAACCTGTTTATTAAAGCCCTTGCTGGCCAGGGCGACTTCGTTCGCCGAGGCCTGGGTTTTCAGGCCCTTGTTTGAGGCCAGAAGGTTGAATTTCGGCGTCTCGACTGCGCTCGAATGGATCCAGCCGACTTGCCCGTTCGAAGTTCTCACCTGAATCCAGCCATCCTGGACTCCAATCTTCTCCAGGCTGTCTCCGGCTTTGAGGACGGCCGTCGTTTGTCCATAGAATTTGGGCTCTTTCCTCAAGTTCGTCGTCTGGATTTTGATGATCAGGGTTTCGGCGAGCAAGAAGGTAAACAGAATCATTAGGGTGCAGAACAGAACAGGCACCCGAAAAGGTTTTTTCATGGTCACCTCCGACTTCACTCTCGTTCCATCATAGGTAAAAGGCTCGGCCAAAGTCAAACGCCGAGGCCAATCAATTTTTCCTTGAGCAGGCAGTTCCTTTTCACGTGCTTGTCGTTCTTGATAGCGATGTGGAGTGCCCTATAGGAACCGATGATCATGCTCAGCTTTTTGGCCCGGGTGAGCGCGGTGTAGAAGAGATTCCTCTGAAGCATGATGAAGTGCTGGGTCAAGAGGGGCATGATGACAGCCTCGTACTCGCTGCCCTGGGCTTTGTGGACCGAAACCGCATAAGCGAGGGTGATATCGTTCATCTGGTCTCGTTCGTAAGACACCCGCCGCCCGTAAAATTCAACGACCATGGCAAAACACTGTTTGTCCACATGAACGACGCTGCCAATGTCCCCGTTGAAAACCTCTTTCTCATAGTTGTTCCTGACCTGCATCACTTTGTCATGGAGACGCAACTCCCGGCCCCCCATCCTGAGCGCCTCGCCGGAAGGATTGAGTCTCTTCTGAAGCTCCTGGTTCAGATTGTCCACTCCCGCCAGGCCCCGGTACATCGGACTGATGACCTGGATTTGGGGAGAAAGTGGGTTCATGTTCAGCTTGTGGGGGACGCTGTAGGTGCACAGCTTGACGATCGTCTGGAAGACTTTGGCTTCGTCTTCAGAATGGATAAAATAAAAATCCGAGTCTTTATCGTCGCGAGGAGGGTAGATCAGGGATTGGCCCTGGTTGACCCGGTGGGCGTTGAGAACGATCAAACTGTCCTTTTCCTGGCGGAAGATCTGGTCAAGCCGCACGACTTCGACAGTTCCTGAGTCAATGATATCCCGGAGGAGATTGCCCGGCCCTACGGAAGGCAACTGGTCCTTATCCCCGACCAGGACCAACCGCATCCAGGGCGGCACGGCTTTGATCAGATGGAACATGAGAGGGAGATCGACCATCGAAAACTCGTCGATGATCAAGGCGTCTCCGTTGAGGGGCCGCCGATCGTTGCGGTGGAAGCTCCCCTGCTTGGGTTTGAACTCCAGGATGCGGTGGATCGTCTTGGCTTCTTTTTGCGTCATCTCGGAGAGCCGTTTGGCCGCCCGCCCGGTTGGGGCCCCGAGGAGGACGGTCTTTCCCCAACGGTCGAAGAGGTCGACCACAGCCCGGATGATCGTCGTCTTCCCTGTCCCCGGCCCGCCGGTGATGACCAGGATTTTTTTCTGGAGGGTTTCCTGGACGGCCCTGCTCTGGAGCGGCGAAAACTTGATCTTGAGCGCCTCCTCGACATCGGCAATCGCCCTCTCGACATCAAAGTTCGGAGTCGCACACGGAAAAGAGGCCAGCTCGTGGATTGATCGAGCGACCTGCTCTTCCGCCTTATAATAAAAAGGAAGATAAAGGGCCGTATCGGAGTTCAATGGCTGGTCCACCAGCAGCTTCTGATTTTTGAGAGCCTCCAGCGCCTGTTCGACCCGGGTGAGGTCGACTTGGAGCTCCTTCTGACAGTTTTCCAGGACACTTCCCTGGAAAGAGAAGACGTGGCCCTGCTCGTTGTCTTTTTCCAGGAGGTAAAGGATAAAGGCCTTGATCCGCTCAAAGGAAGTCGGGTCGACTCCGAGCTTGAGGGCGATCTGGTCAGCCGTCTTGAACCCGATCCCCCAAATATCCAGGCAGAGCTGATAGGGGTTGGATTTGAGGACCTCAAATGACCTCTCTCCATACTGGTGATAGATCTTCGTGGCCAAGTTTGTGGAAACTCCGTGGCCCTGAAGAAAAATGATCAGGTCGCGGATGTCGCTATGCTCGGCCCAGGATTTCTTGATTTCCCGGAGCTTGGCCTGGCCGACGCCATCGACCTCGACCATCCTTTCCGGGTTGCTCGAGAGAACCTCCATGGTCTTGAGCCCAAACCGTTTGATGATCCGGCGGGCCAGCACCGGTCCGATGCCCTTGATGAGCCCGGAGGAGAGGAATTTTTCAATCCCCTTGACAGAGGATGGCAAGACCAGGCTGAAATTGTCAACCTTGAACTGCTGACCGAACCTGGGATTGAGCTCCCATTGCCCCCTGACTTTGAGGACTTCGCCGGGCGAAAGAGGCGGGAACTGGCCGACCAGGGTGACGAGATGGCCATCCTCCAGGGAAAACCGGCAGACGGAGTAGCCATTTTCGGGATTATAGAAGACGATCTGTTCAATCGTCCCGTCAAGCTGCTCGAGGACGGGAGTCTCAAGTCTTCGTTTTGACAATGATTCTGACCTCGTCTCCCGGCTTCAGGTTGAGCTTTTTTGAGGCGTCTCCTTCCCGGAGAGCGATCTCGAGGCTCCCGATGCTCCCGGCGATAGCAAAGATTTCTCCTTTCTGAGCCGCGGCATAAGTTTTGCGAAAGTGGGATATTTCTTGTTTCCCGGCGACCAAAACGACGGGTCGCGACGCGTGTTTCTCGCGGAAAATGTCCACCAGATGCCCCGGAAGGTTGGTGACCAAGTTGCCGAACTTGTCTTGAAAAACGACGACGCCTGCGGCTTCGGTCTCGCCAAAGACGGGCTTGGGAAATCCCAGTTTTTGATAATCATTGAGCTCTGGTCCAAACTCGTCGAGGGGAATGCCCAGCGAGAGCCAGGCGGCCGCCGGGGCCATCCTATCTCTGCCTTCGAAAGTCGTCCTCTCGGATGTCAGGAAAAACTTCTCGTTTCTGAGTTCCCGGAGACTCTTGATCGATTCGTTTTCCAACGCCTGGGCAAGAATGCCGTTGTCGGGGGCAATAAAAAAATATCTCTCTGTTTCAGCCAGGAGTAACCGGCGCGCCGATCCCACGCGCGGGTCGACGACGGCCAGAAAGATCGTCTCCGCAGGAAAAAAGCGATAACACCCGAATAGCAGGAATCCCCCCACCCTTATATCAAAGGAGCGAACATCATGGCTGAGATCCACGATTTTGGCGAAGGGATTGATGCTGAGGATCGTGCCCTTCATGGAGGCGACAAAGAAATCGGCCAGGCCAAAATCCGTCAGTAAGGCGATCGTCGGCTGCCGCATTTGCTCCAATCTTAATTGATTCTATCTCAGGGGTCAACAACGCCGTCTGTCTTGTCTCTTTCGTCATCTCGTCATCTCGTCAAGTAAACATTGACCCGTGAGCCGTTAGCATTGAACTGTCTAATAGAAAGACTTCAGGAGTTGGGAAGAGCCGCCAAGAAGAAAGATTGTTGGTTGGGAGATGTTTCCTGGGTTTCTTGACGGCTTATTACTGCTCAGTGCTCACCGCTCACTTCTCACTGTTCTTGACGCGGTTCGGGCCAGGGAGGATTTGACCGTGCGCCGGATTCATGATAGTAATTATTTCTATGAAATTCCTCCGGGTCCTGGCGAACTCCCTCCTCTCCGGCGTCTTCCTGGGGGTGCTGCTCTCCCTCTTGATTTACGACCTGAATATCAACCTCGCCTTCAGCATTTCCTTCTGGGCTCGGCTGGCCCTCTTCACCTCTCTCACCTATGGACTGCTCGTCGCCATCGTTTGCCTCGTCCTCTTTTTTGTGGTCCAATTTATTTCCGGAAAAAGCCTCTCCATCCGGTTCGTCTCGCCCTCCTTCCTGACCGTCAGTTTCTCCGTTCTCATCTTCCTGTTCCTGATCATTTTCAAGGACAACAAGGACTATTTCCTCTCCCTCTTCGACGACAGCATGAGTTCCGTACTCGGAAACCAAATGATGGCCCTGCTTTTCAGCGGAGTTCTGGGGCTCGTCGCTTTCTATGGATTCCACCGCTACAAAAAGAGCCCCCTTGTCTTCATCTCCTATTTCCTTCTCCTTGGCCTTGCCCTTTTTTCCTGTTTCTTTCTCCGCGACAAGTACGCCCCGCCTCAGAGGACACTCCAGAAGAGCCAGGTCGAGGCCAAGGCCATAGATAAAAGAATCGTGGTCCTGGGAATGGAGGGCCTGAGCCTGGATTTTTTGATCCCGTTCATCTCCGAAGGCAAGCTGCCCAATTTTTCTTGGTTGTTCGAGGAGGGAAGCTGGGGGAAGTTGGAGAGCTTCTCTCCTAACGAGCCCTTTATCCTCAGCGCTTCTTTCAGCACGGGTAAGCTTCCCTCCAAGCACAGACAGATCTCACTCTGGGATTACACTCTTTTAGCCGGCCCGGAAAAGCTCCAGGCCGTTCCGATTCACATTCTGTTCAAGCAGCTCAAACGCCTGGGTCTTATCGAGGTGACCCCGTCCCGGCCGGCTCCCGCGGTCAAAGACATCTGGACGATCTTTTCCGAGAACGGCGCAAGCTGTCTTATCAAGGACTGGCCCTATGGCCGGGAAGTTCATTCGCCGGATCCCAAGGCTGAAAAGGCACTGGAGCAATTTTTTAAGGAGCTTTCCCCAGATACCGGCGCTCACGCCGAGCTGGTCCGCCGCGCCTTTAAGAACGATTGGCAGTACGAAGAGGAGGCGTCCCACCAGAAAAGCCAGAGTTCGGGACAACTTTTCTATCTTCTCCTCAACGGCCTCAACACTGTCGAAGCCTATTTCTACAAGTACAGCTTCCCCGATCTTTTCGGCACGATGGGCCGGGCAGAGATCATGAAGTATGGTTCCGTCCTCGAAAAATACTACCTGTTCTATGATCAGATCATCGGCAAATACCTGACGGGTCTCAAAGAGGATGAGCTTCTGGTGATCTATTCGCCCCATGGGATCGAGCCTCTCCCTTCTTGGAAACGAATCGTGGAATGGAGCCTGGGAAATCCAGACGTCTCGGCCTACCACGAAAACGCTCCGGACGGGGTATATTTTTTCTACGGCAAGGGCATCAACCGGGGGAGAAACATCGAGGGAGTGAGACTGGTGGATATTGCGCCGACGCTGCTCTATTACCTTGGGCTTCCCGTCGCCCTGGACATGGACGGGGACGTCAAGAGCTCCCTTTTCACGAATGAGTTCACCTCCGAAAATCCGGTCTTCCCAATTTCGTCGTATGAGGGAGTGCAGATCAAAAAGTGAATCAGAAAGGACCTGGCGGGCACTCCGTTATCCTGAAAGCCCGGAGTTAAACATTTTGCAGGCCGGGCTGACTCGTCTGGTTAGTGCTTTTGTTGCTGTCCAAAAAAAACAAGATCGTTGCTCGGATAAATTGGATCTCGCCCAACCGGTCCTGTCCACGGTGCTTGGATTGTGCTTAATCGCGATCACGGTCTTAGTCCTGCCGTTCCTAAGCAAAAAGATCGAGGAGAACCTGGAGCCGTTTTTCTTGCTCCTGTAAGCCAAGGCCGGATGTCCGCTTCTGATTAGGTGCGGCCCGGAAAATTATCGCTACAAAAATGAGGGCAATGAAGCTAAAATATTAAGAAAGGAATCAGCCATGCCATGGACTAAGGAAAATCTAAGGCAAGTGGTCAAAGATAAACTCGGAGAGCACAAGTTTATCGTCGTTTCCAACCGAGAACCTTATATCCACTCCTATTCAGAGGGAGGGATCCAGTGTACCACACCGGCCAGCGGTATGACTGTGGCCCTAGACCCGGTGCTGAAAGCATGCGGAGGCACTTGGGTAGCCCACGGTTCGGGAGACGCGGACAGAGAAGTCGTGGATGAAAAAGACCGCGTCCAGGTTCCGCCCGACAATCCGAGCTACACGCTGAGACGGGTCTGGCTGACGAAGGAGGAAGAGCAGCGGTTTTATTACGGGTATTCCAACGAGGGCCTCTGGCCTCTCTGCCATAATGTTTATGTCCGGCCCACGTTTCGCGAGAGCGATTGGGAAGTTTACAAAAAAGTTAACGAAAAATTTGCCGCCGTAGTTCTCGAAGAGATGGGAGATGAAAACGGGTTTGTTTTTATTCAGGACTACCACTTTGCCTTGCTCCCCAAACTGATCAAAGAGAAGCGCCCCGATGCGGTTGTCGCACACTTCTGGCACATCCCCTGGCCCAACCCAGAAGCCTTCCGGGTCTGCCCCCAGGCGGAGGACCTGTTGTGGGGGCTTCTTGGAAGTGATATCCTCGGCTTCCATACCCGATATCACTGTTTGAATTTCCTTGATTCCGCCGACCGGTTCTTGGAAGTCCGCGTGGACAGGGAAAGACTCTCGGTCTTTAAAAGCGGCCGGGAGACTCTGGTCCGGCCTTTCCCCATCAGTATCGATTTTGAAATGATAGAAAGCCTGGCCCGAAGCCCTGAGATTGAAAAACGGAAGTCCGCTTTGAAAACAGACTATCGGATCAAGAACCGGCGGCTGGGAGTGGGCATCGACCGCATGGATTATACCAAAGGCATCTTGGAGCGCTTCAACGCCATCGACCGATTCTTTGAGAAATATCCTGAATACATCGGCAAATTCGTTTTCCTCCAGCTTGGCCCCCTTTCTCGGATCCATATCCCCAAATACCAAGAATACAATGATGATATTTATCATCGCATGGTTGATATCAACGAGAAGTACAAGTCGAAAAATTGGCAGCCCATCATTCTTCATAAGACTCATCTCAGCCTCGAGGAAGTCCTGGCTTATGACATGGCGGCTGACCTTTGCGTCGTGAGCTCCGTTCATGATGGGATGAATCTCGTAGCCAAGGAGTTCGTGGCTTCAAGAATCGATGAAAAGGGAGTCCTGCTCCTCAGCAAGTTCACCGGCTCGGCGAGAGAACTGGAGCAGGCCCTGCTGATCAATCCGATTGCCACAGACCAATTCGCTGACGCGATAAAAGAAGGACTGGAGATGCCGCCGGACCAGCAAGCCGAGCGAATGAATAAAATGAGGGAGATCGTGAAGGAAAATAACGTCTATCGCTGGGCCGTAAAAATCATCAGCGAAATGAAGAAGCTGATCTAAGACTATGGAAACGAACTTTAACTTCTACAGCCGGCTCAACCTCATTGAGCTTCTGGGGAGACGGGCCAAAAATGTCATCGAGTTGCTCGAAGGCTTGAGACAGGTCCCCGCTTCTTCGATCTATTATCACACTCACCGGTTT
>Ga0315282_10008362_pt1 | contig 16772 bp, 11 predicted proteins | sample YL17G07_20_MG_FD_203693 | JGI IMG/M metagenome (GOLD analysis project Ga0315282, IMG submission 203693) | Sediment microbial communities from Yellowstone Lake, YNP, Wyoming, USA - YL17G07_20 | ecosystem: Environmental > Aquatic > Freshwater > Lake > Sediment | place: USA: Wyoming | collected...
AGGGACTCGGCGACGACCCTGACCGACTCGTTCGCGGTCACGAGCGCCCAGAAGGCCCGCGTGATCTCGAGCCGCAGGTCGTTCTGCGCCGCCTCGAGGTCCTTGCCGGTCGCCTGCAGCTCCGCCTGCGCCGCGGCCTCGAGCGCGCCGGTCCGGCCGAACGTGTAGATCGGCCACTGCAGGTCGAGGCGCGTGCGGTAGTTGTCGGGGACGTCGGGATAGATGGCCTCGAAGGTCCGACCAGGCACCGTCAGGCCGAACGGCGTGATGTGATTGGTGCGCATGTACCCGGCCTGCACCGAGAACTGCGGCCGGTCGGCCGCGTCTCGCCCCTGCACGGTCGCCCGCGCGCCCGCCTCGCGCGCGCGCAGCTCCGCGAGGCGATGGCTCGCCTTCACACCGCGGTCGACGGCGTCGGCCAGGGTCACGGTCACCACAGCCGGCTGGTCGCCGGAAACCGCAGGCAGCTTCAGGCCCCCCGGACGCTCGTTCGCGGCTGCGCCTCGGGGCACGCCCGGCAGCACGACAACGCCGACGAGAACGGTGAGGACGAGATCGAGAGGTTTCATGGCTGTTCGCGGTCGGGCCCGGCGTCGCGGGCCACCTGGTTGATGAACACGTCCTCGAGCGACGCGGGAATGGCCCGGATGCTCGTCACGGCGAGGTCGGCGCCCGCCAGGGCCGCCTGCACGCGATCGACAGCCTCCGCGCGGTCGCCCGACGAGAGCCGCACGTGCACCCGCTCACCGAACATCTGGACGTCGGCGACGCCCGCGAGCGTCGCGAGCCGCTCGACCGCCGCGCGCTCGGGCTCGGCCAGCACTTCGACCACGGTGCCCGGCAGGGTCGCCCGCAGCCGGCCGGGCGCATCGAGCGCCAGGATCCGTCCCTTGTCGAGCAGCGCCACCCGCGAGCACCGCTCGGCCTCGTCCAGATACGGGGTCGCCATCACGATCGTGATGCCCTGCGAGAGGAACTCCGAGAGCAGCTTCCAGAACTCGCGCCGCGACACGGGGTCCACGCCGGTGGTGGGCTCGTCGAGCAGGATGACGTCGGGCTCGTGCACGAGGGTGCACGCCAGAGCGAGCTTCTGCTTCATGCCGCCCGAGAGCCGCTCGGCCAGCCGTCCGCGGAAGGGCGTGAGCTGCGTCATCTCGAGCAGCCGGTTGCGGCGGCCCCGATAGTCGCTCACGCCGTGGATCTCGGCGAAGAACGCGATGTTCTCGTCGATGCTGAGATCACCGTACAGGCTGAATCGCTGTGAGAAGTACCCCACACGCCTCGTGATGGCCGAATGGTCGGCGACCGGATCGGAGCCGAGCATCCGGATCGCGCCCCGGTCTGGCCGAGTCAGCCCGCACATCAACCGGATTGTCGTCGTCTTCCCGGCGCCGTCCGGGCCGATCAGCCCGAACATCTCGCCGCGGCGCACCTCCAGCGACACTTCGTCGACGGCGACGGTCGCGCCGAAGCGCTTGAGGACGCGATCGAGCGAAATCGCAAGGTCTGTCATCGCCTTTGGTGACGTCATGCGTCGTGGTTCATCCGTGACTCGTGACTCGTGACTCGTGACTTCGTCACCTGCCTGCCGCCAGGGGGATCTCCGCCTCGACCGGCATCCCTTGTTTCAGGATGCCCTGCCGGTTGTCGACGGAGACCTTGATGCGGTAGACCAGCTTCGACCGTTCCTCGGCCGTCTGCACGTTGCGCGGGGTGAACTCCGCCGTGGAAGACACGAACGTCACGGTGCCGGGAATACCCGGCCCGCCGGCGTCCGTGTAGACGGTGGCGGGCTGACCGAGGCGGACGCGCGGCACGGCCGGCTCGTCGATGTAGATGTTGGCCCACGCATGGTCGAGATCGGCGATCGCCACCACCGGGGTGCGCGGGGCGAGCACCTCGCCGACGTCAGCCAGCTTCTGGGTGACAATGCCGGAGACGGGCGACTTCAGCGAGGCGTCGGCCAGGTTCTGATCGAGCGTCGCGATCTGCGCCTCGGCGGCTGCCAGCCGCGCGCGGGCCGCCTCGATCTCCTGCGACCGCGGGCCGCGCTCCAGGCGGACGAGCGCCTCGCGCGCGGCCTGCACCCGCTCCTCGGCGCCCTTGAGACGCGCCCGCGCCACGTCCCGCCTGGTCGCGGCATCGTCCCGTTGTTTCCGGGAGCCCGAGTTCGTTTTGAGCAGCGCATCGAAGCGCTCGAAATCCTGCTCGGCCGACGCCAGCTCCTCCCCGGTGGCCGCGACGTCGGCCTCGGCGCCCGCCACCTGGGCGCGCGCCTGGCGGATGTCCTCGGGCCGCGAGCCGGCGAGCAGCAGGTCGAGCTGCGCCTTTGCCTGGTCGCGGTCGGCCCGGGCGCGGCGCAGGGCCAGCCCGGTGCTGGTCGTGTCGAGCTGGGCGACCAGCTGGCCGGCGGTCACGCGATCGCCTTCGCCGACCTTGAGGTCGATCAACCGGCCGCCGACCTCCGGGGACACCTGCACCTCGGTCGCCTCGACGTGGCCGGACGCGCGGATGCGATCGGCCGGCGGCCGCTCGCGGCATGCGCCCGCCCACAGAGCCGCAAGAAGGATCAGGCCGAGCGCAGGCCGCGCGAGGCCGCGTCCAGGAGTGAATCGTCGGTTCATGGTCGATCTCCAGCACGTGTGGTTCGCCGCCTGGCGAGCGGCCGGGCGGCGCGAGCGGACGCTGGGGCGCACAGGGCACGACGCAGCATGGCCTGAAGGTGCGCGACGAAGGTCGCAGGATCGGTCCGCGGGTCCACCCCGGCCCGGCTGCGGCCGATCGCGGCGCGGAGCGAGGAGGTGCCGAGGTAGAACATCACCGGGCCGAGCATGGTGAAGTAGGTGAGCATCGGGTCGACGGCGACGAAGGCGCCCGTCTGCACGCCGCGGTCGATCACCTCGCGGGCTGCCAGGAAGACGGCGGCCATCGCGCGGAACGTGCGAGCGTCCAGGCAGCGTCCTCCCTCGGCGATCTCCCGCAACATCATCGGCGGAAAATGCGGCCGCGCCTCGCCCTCGCGCATGATCGCTTCGACCAGCGCGTCCACCTGCTCGGGGGGCGGCAGGTCGCTCGCGGCGATGGCGCGGGCCCGCTGGCCGAGGGAGAGGAAGACCGAGCGAAGGATGACGCGGTAGAGGGCCTCCTTGCTGCGGAAGTGGTAGTAGATCATCGCCTTGTTGACCTCGGCGCGGCGGGCGATGCGGTCCACCGAGGTGCCGGCGAAGCCGCGCGCGGCGAACTCGGTGGCGGCGCCGTCGAGGATTGCCTGGCGGGAGTCGCGGGCAAGGCGCTTGGGCGGCCGGGCCATAGGAGTGAATTAACTAACTATCCGGTTAAACCAACCACCTAGTTAATACGTCCAGGCGGTGCCGCCTGTCAAGCCTTATCTTGCCCTTCGCTCGCCGGGTCCCCGACGGCCCGGGCCATAATCAGGAGATGCGAATCATCCTGGCCGGCGGTACCGGATTCCTCGGCCGTGCGCTCGCCGGCGAGCTCATCGCCGGCGGCCACGAGGTCTCGTTCCTGACGCGCCGCGCCCCGCCCGCCGCCGAACGCGGCCCAGTCCCGGAGCTCCACTGGGTGCCCGACGGCACCGCCGGCCCGTGGGCCGCAGCGCTCGACGGCGCCGACGCCATCGTCAACCTGGCAGGCGAATCGATCGCGGCCGGGCGCTGGTCCGCCGGGCGAAAGGCCCGGATGAGGGACAGCCGGCTTGTCGCAACGGGTAGTCTCGTCGAGGCCATCCGCTCGGCCGCGCGGCCGCCGTCGCTCCTCGTCAGCGCGTCGGCGATCGGCTACTACGGGTCGCGCGGCGACGAGATCCTGACCGAGGCGTCGGCGCCGGGCACCGACTTCCTGGCTGATCTGTGCGTCCGGTGGGAAGCAGCAGCGCGCCGTGCTGCGGAAGCGGGCACCCGCGTGGTTCTCGTCCGGACCGGTGTCGTCCTCGACCGGCACGAGGGTGCGCTCCCGCGCATGCTCCTCCCCTTCCGGCTCGTTGCCGGTGGCCCGGTGGGCTCAGGACGCCAGTACGTCTCGTGGATTCACCGTGCCGACTGGGTGGCGCTGGTCCTCTGGGCCATGGCGACGCCTGCCGTGTCGGGGCCGCTGAATGCCACGGCGCCGAATCCTGTCACCAACGAGGCATTCGCCCGCGCAATCGGGCACGCGCTCGCCAGGCCCAGCTGGCTGCGGGCGCCGGCGTTCGCGTTACGGCTCGCGCTCGGCGAGATGGCCGACGGCCTGCTCCTCTGCAGCCAGCGGGTCGTGCCCGCCGAAGCGCAGCAGGCAGGTTTCCGCTTTCGATACGAGGAGGTGGACCGGGCAGTGCGGGACGTGCTCGGAACCTAGAACGCCGAACGGAGAACGCAGAACGCGGAAGGATCAATACGAAGCCAGCTTCCGCAGCGCCTCGGTGATCTTGTCCGTGTTGGGCAGGTTGAACTGCTCGAGCGCGTGCGCGAACGGGCAGTGCGTGTCGGGATAGGTGACGCGGAGGACCGGCGCGTCGAGCCAGTCGAACCGCTCCTCGGTGATCACGGCCGACAGCTCCGCGCCGATGCCGAGCGTCTTCACGTCCTCGTGCACGATGAGCACCCGGTTGGTCTTCTCGACCGACGCGAAGATGGCCGCCTTGTCGTACGGCAGCAGCGATCGCAGGTCGATCACCTCCACCTCGACGCTTTCCTTCGCCAGCCGGTTGGCCGCCTCGAGCGACGGCTGCACCATCGCGGCGTAGGTCAGCAGCGTGATGTCGTCGCCGCTCCGCCGCGTGGCCGCCACGCCGATGGGCACCATCTCGTCGCCTTCCGGCACGGGGCCCTTCGCCCGCCGGTACAGGTACTTGTGCTCGAAGTACACCACCGGGTTGTCATCGCGGATCGCCGCCTTCAGCAGCCCCTTGGCGTCCCACGGCGTCGACGGGGCCACCACCTTCAGGCCGGGCCTGTGCACGAACCACGCTTCGGGGTTCTGCGAGTGATAGAGGCCGCCGCTGACGTTTCCACCCGATGGCGCACGGATGACGATCGGCACGGCAACCCGGCCGCCGCACCGATACCGCAAGGTCGCCGCCTGGCTGACGATCTGGTCATACGCGCAGGTGATGAAGTCCCCGAACTGCATCTCGGCGACCGGCCGGTACCCGCGCATGGCGGCGCCGATGCTGACGCCGACGATCACCGACTCGGAGATCGGCGTATCCAGACATCGCAGCTCTCCGAACTCGTCGTACAGCCCCTGCGTGACGCCGAACGCGCCGCCGTACGGGCCGACGTCCTCACCCAGCACGAACACCTTGGGGTCGCGTCGCATCTCTTCGAGCAGGGCTTCGCGAATCGCTTCGAGGTAGGAGAGCTGGCGGGTCATGACGCGGTTCTAGTCGATAGTCGATGGTCGATAGTCGTCAGTCAACAGTCGTCAGTCGGCAGTCCACAGTCGATGGTCAACGGTCGACAGTCGATAGTCGAACCCCACCAGGAACCAAGCACCAGGAACCGCACCAAGAACCACGAACGAAGAACCAAGAACCAGGTCTAGGCGTACAGATCCGTGACCGCCTCGGCCGGGTCCGGATCCGGGCTCTTCTCCGCGAACTCGACCGCGGCGTCCACCACCGCCTTGACCTGCTGCTCGATCTCCGCCAGCTTCTCTGGCGTCAGCAGCTTCCGCTCCTGCAGGAACGTGGTGAAGGTCGGAATCGGGTCGCGGCTCCGCCACATCGCCAGCTCCTCGTCGGTGCGGTAGAACGCCTTGTCGTGCTCGGAATGGCCGTGCCACCGGTACGTCTTGCACTCGATGAGCGTCGGACCGCCGCCGCTCCGGGCCCGCTGGATCGCGCCCTGCGTCACCTGGTAGACGGCCAGCACGTCGTTGCCGTTGATCGCCACCCCTTCGAATCCGTAGCCCGCCGCGCGCACCGCGACGTCCTCGATGGCCATCGCCTTCTCGAACGGCACCGAGTAGGCGTACAGGTTGTTCTCGCAGATGAAGATGACCGGCAGGTGGTTCGCCCCGGCGAAGTTCAGCGCCTCGTGGAAGTCGCCGGTGTTGCTCGCGCCTTCACCGAAATACGCCAGCACGACGTGGTCGGCCTTCTCCATCAGGAACGTGAGCGCGATGCCAGCCGCCACCGGCAGGTTCGACCCCAGCATGCTCGTGTTGCCGAAGATCCCCAGCTCGGGCACGCTGCTATGGAGCGCCGAGTCGCGGCCTTTGGACAGACCGGTCGTCTTCGCGTACATCTGCGCCATCATGACGCGCGGCTCGACGCCCTTCATCAGGAAGGTGCCGAGGTCCCGGTGCAGCGGGCAGATGTAGTCCTCGCGGCGCAGTCCGTAGCAGGTCCCGACGACGATCGCTTCCTGGCCGAGGCCAGAGTAGACGCCACTCCGGACGCGGCCCTGCCGGACCAGGATGCTGAGGCGCTCGTCGAAGGCGCGGATGAGCTTCAGCCAGTAGAGCATCTCGAGCTGCTGCTCGGGCGTCAGCTTGAACTTGGTGCGCTTGATCGGCGGCATGTCACACCTGAACAAGTCAGTCTAGCATCCGCGCGCCATCTGTCGTCGCGGCGGGGCTTCAGCTCCGCCGGCGCGGGCCGGGCTGAAGCCCGGCCCCTACGACGGAACCGCCCCTACGACGGAACCGCCCCTACGACGGAACCGCCCCTACGACGGAACCGCCCCTACGACGGAACAGCCCCTGCGACGGACCGGCCCCTGCAACGGACCGCCCCCTGCGACGGACCGGCCCCTGCGACGGAGGGAAATCACCCCAGCAAATGCAGCCGGGCCAGCCGGAGCCAGACGCGCGGGAACCTTGCGAGCACGGCGCGGCGAGCCGCGCGATAGGAGACCGCGCCGGTCGCGTAGCCGATGATCGAGCTGGCCACGGCTGGATAGTCTTGTGCGCCCGTCACGACGCGGGCCACACGCCCGACGTCACGAAACAGGTAACGGCGGATGAGGACCGAGTCGCGCAGCTCGCCGCCAATCTCCCGCCGCCACGCCCGCACGTAGCGCCCAGAGAGCGATCGCCGGCCCGGCGCACGATGGCCCCGGTGCCGGTCCCCGACCTCGGACCGTTGGCCAAACCCGTCGCCGAGAATCGCCGCGGCGGCCAGGTCGCCCGACACCATCGCGTAGTAGATGCCCTCCGCCGTGTAGCCGTTGACGAACCCGCCTGCGTCGCCGGCCAGCAGGACGCGGCCCCGAGCGGTCACGGGCAGCGGACCGCCCACCGGGATCAGGTACGGCGTGAAGTGCGCGCGACTGGAGGCGCCCCGGACGACCCCGCGGTCGCGCAGGCTCTCGACCAGCTTGCGCTGCAGCTCGTACGGCGCCCCGGCCGCCCGTTGGCGGAAGTCCGACAGCAGATAGCCGACGCCGACGTTGACGTGGTCGCACTTCGGGAAGATGTACGCGTAGCCGTGGGACGCGCCGTAGCCGTACGACACCCAGAGCGTCGCCGGATCGGCGGAGAGATGCGCCGCGGGCGTCTCCTCCATCATGTCGAGCGCGAGCGAGGAGCGGCTCCAGCCAGGATTGAAGCCGAGGCGTCGGGCAATCACGCCGTTGACGCCATCGGCGGCGATGACGACCGGCGCCCTGAAGACGCGCCCATCGCGCGCCCGGAGCTCGACGCCACCCTCCCGCTCCGCCGCCTGCGCGATGGCGACGCCTTCCGACAGCTCGGCGCCGGCCTCGACGGCGAGCGTCGCCACGAGCTCGTCGAACTCGACGCGGCGCACGAGCAGGACCGCGGGCTCTGCCGACTCGAGCGTCACGCCGGCGCCGTCCGGCGATTCGAGCCGCAGCCGCGAGACGTAGTGGGCCGGAATGCGGCCGATAGCATCCCGCAGGTAGGGAAAGCGGCGCATCACGCGCATGGTGATGCCGCCGCCGCACGGTTTGTTTCGGGGAAAGCGATCGCGCTCGAGCAGCCGCACCCTGGCCCCGCCGAGCGCGAGCGCCCGGGCGGCCGTCGCCCCGGCCGGCCCGGCGCCGACGACGATCACGTCGGGATCGGACACTTGACGTTGTTCGTCCTTGGTTCTTCGTCCTTGGTCCTCGGTCCTCACTTCTTCGTGGGCGGGACGGTCTGCTGCCCTTTCGGCGCGCGACCCAGGCTGATCAGGTTCGCCATCAACTGGTACGCGCCGTCGGTGCCGGCGGGGAGCTGGCGCCAGAGACCGAGCCCGACGTAGACCCACCGTCCCTTGCCGTATTGCGCCTCCACCAGCGCGCCGCGCTTGATGCCCTTGTTGTAGGGGAACGGATCCTCGAGCTGTACCAGGTCGATGTAGCGCGGGTCCTTCTCACCGAGGAAATAGAGCCCGCGCTCCTGCACCCAGCCCTTCCATGCCGACTCGCCGATCTTGTTCGGGAAGGTGAACACCGGGTCCGACGGCACGAGCACCTGGACCGGCGAGATCTCGTCGGTGACGCGGCCCGAGCTGACCTTCGCCGGGTACGGCGCGTACTGCGCCTGGTTGAACTCGAACTTGTTGTACTGAGCGATGAGCGTGCCGCCCTTCGAGACGTAATCGAGCAGGCGCTGGTTGTGCGCGCGGAGGTCATCGCGGCGTTCATACGCCCGCACGCCGGTGACGATCGCATCGTACTTCGACAGGTCGCCCCAGGCCAGATCGTCCGAGTCCAGCATGTCGACCTCGGCGCCGAGCTGCTCGAGCGCCGGCGGCACCTGGTCGCCCACCCCCATGACGTACCCGATCTTCAGGCGAGGCGCGACCTTCACGTCGATCACTTCCAGCGCCGTTTCGGCCGGAACGATTCGCTGGCGCCGGTGGATGTGCGGGTACTCGATGACCTGATACCCGTCCGAGAAGGTGTCGCCGTCCGACTGGACCTTCGCGCGCACGGTGAAGTGGCCCGGCTTTGCCGGCACCGGCGGGGTCACCGTGAACCGCACTGTCTGGGCCTCATCTTCGCGCGTGAACTGGACGGACGCCGACGGCGGCGTAGCGCGCCAGCCCTGCGGCAGATCGAGCGTCACCTGGCCGGTTGCCGGCCCCTTGGAGCCGTTCTTCACCGTCACGCGCAGCTCACGACCTGCCCCGGCGGGCACGCCTCGAGGCATGCTGCTCTGCCCGTCGGTACCCGTCACGCGTGCGGCGGCGGATGGGGTGATGGCGATATCCGGCGTCATCGTGACGGCGAGCCGCGGCACGACCTGCAGCTCCATGTGTTTCTCGCCGCTGAAGATGTTCCCCTCGTAGCGATACTGAACCGGGAGGTCCAGCCGAACGTTGCCACCGTTCAGGCCCAGCTCCAGCCGTACGCGGAAGGGCGTCGGCCGGAACGGCAGGCCGAACGGGGCATCCGGCTCGAACTCGTATCGCGCCGCATCGGGCAGGGGCTTCCAGTACGGCGTCGTGTACCGCGCGTCCATCGGAACCCGCCCCGCCGATTCACACCGGTAGATGCCGCCGCCCTTGACGGCGTCCGCGCGACAGCCCGCTTCGTCCTCGAACCCGGCGAAGCTCACGCGCTCCACCTGCACGTCCGAGCCGCCGCGGTTGGCGACGATCAGCGTGGTCTTCACCGGCTGCCCGCGGATGATCACACCGTCGTCGGCCAGCACGGCGATCCGCAATCCCTGCGCCAGCACTGCGGCGTTCTCGAACTCCTCCTCCTTGGTCTTCAGCCGGAAGTCGATCTCGTACCGCGCCGTATCGCTCAGTCCCATGCCGGGAAGCGCAGTCCGGAGGGCGCGAACCGCCGCCAGACCCGCAAGAACCGGCGCCTCGGCGGAGGCGACGCCCTGGCTCTCGAACGCCTTCTGCGCCTGCTCGGCCTGCCGCGCGATCGACGCCAGGCCCTCCTTCAGCGTGTCGGGCGCCTGAGCCCCCGCGTACTGGGCGAGGGCGGGGACGGAGCTGTCGACGCCGTCGAACAGCGTCTTCTCCTCTTTCTCCGCCTCGCCCGGGATGGTCGTCTCCACCAGGCGATACCGGACGACCTGCGGGCCGGGCAACGCGAGCAGTTGTCCCATGCCCTGGCACTTGTGGTTGCTGCGCGCCTCGCCGCCGATCTCGACGCAGGTCTCGCCCAGCAGCGGGTCGTACACCTCGTTGTTCACGGGCAGGAGCCGCGCGCCGGGTGTCGGCGGCGGCTCGCCCCGGAAACCGAAGCTCTCGGTGTAGTAGAGCTTCCTCGGCTGCCAGGGCCGCAGGCCTTCTTTGAGCTGCTCGGGAAAACGGTTCGGATCGCCCGCCGCGCGGAAGGCTTCGCCGGTGATGCGCGCGCTCGCCTGGTGGTGCTGGCCCCCGCCGGCGCCGTCGGGCCGCATGGCGAGGATGACGTCGGGGCGCACGGTGCGGATCAGGCGGACGTAGTCGCTGAGGATTTCCTCCTTGCCCCACTTCTCGAACGTCTCCTCGACGCTGAACGAGTAGCCGAAGTCGATGGCGCGGGTGAAGTACTGCTCGGCGCCGTCGTAGCGGTGCACCGCCGCGAGCTCCTCGGTGCGCAGCACAGCCAGCGCCTCGGACAGCTCCGGCCCGATCTCGTTCTGGCCGCCGCTGCCGCGCGTCGCCGTCGCCAGCGCCGTCCGGTACCCCTGCCCGCGGTTCAGCATCACCAGCAGCCCGCTGTTTTCGTCGTCGGGGTGCCCGGTCGTTTCCATGAAGATGCCGGCGTTGGTCAGGTGTCTGAGCGCGAGGCCGAGGCCCACCTCGCCGGTGGCATCGGCCAGGCCGCCCCGCTGGGCGCGGAGCGACGGACCGAGAACGAGGAGCGAGAGGAGGAGGGGGAGGACGCAGCGAAGGAATCTCATGACATCAGAATACAGGAACACAGAATACAGAACACAGGACACAGAAGGGGGACCCGAGAACGATCGGCTCCCGATTCCCCATTCTGTGTTCTGTGTCCTGTGTCCTGTGTCCTGCCCCTAGAAGTTGAACTTGAACCCCAACTGGAACTGGCGCGCCTCGTACCCGCTCGCACCCACCGTCGGGAACTGGTCCGCGGCGGCGGGAATCGGCGAGGCCAGGACTCCCGCGGCGTCGGTGACGAAGACGCGGTTGACCGCGGAGGTCTGCCGGTTGTTGAACACGTTCTTCAGCTCGGCCACCACCTCGGCCTTCGTCCCGCCGGCGACCGGGAAAAACCGCGAGTAGCGCAGGTCCATGTTGTACCGGTTCGGCAGGTACATCGAGTTGCGGCCGATGTTGAGCGGCCGATCGTTGGTCGCGACGCCGTCCTTGTTCAGATCCTGGTTCGCCCGGATGGTGAACGGCAGCCCGCTGTTGAGTTGCAGCATGATGCCGATCTGGTTGTTGTTGAGGAACGCGTTCAGGGCGCCGTTGTTCGTCTTCACGCTCGGCGTCGCGACGATGCTGCCGGAGAAGTTGTGGCGGATGTCGAGCAGGTTCGGGCCCCGGTCCCGTTCCAGGCTGGTCGGGTCCGACCGCCCGTCGTCGCCCTGCACCGACATCGTGCTGGTGAGCGGGGCATCGTCGGTCCCCTTGCCCAGCGAGTAGGTCAGGTCGAACTGCAGGCCGCCCGAGAAGCGCCGCGTGAGCTGGAACGTCACCGCCTTGTAAGTCGAATCGCCGATCGACTGCACCGTGTTGATGTGGTCGAAGCGCGGGTCCACGCGCGTCGCCGCCGAGACCGCCGAACTGAAGATCGGCCGGCCGTCGGCCAGGAACCCGACCGGGTTGATCAGGTTGATGTCGCTGATGACCGGCAGGTCGTAGCCCTTCACGTACACGAAGCCGACCTGCAGCGAGTAGTTCTGGCCGAGCGCGTGGTCGATCTGGACGTTGTTCTGGATGGTGCGGCCGACGCGGAAGGCCGGATCGACGGTGAAGATCGTCGGCGCGCTCAGCTTCAGACCGGACGCGCCGGGCACCAGGTTCGGGAACGCGGGCGCGCCCGGGCTGGCCGGGGTCAGGCTCACGGTGATGCTCCGCACGCCGTTCTGCTGCACGCCGTTCTCGTAGGCGGCCAGCAGCGGCTGGTCGTACATCAACCCGGTGCTCGCGCGAAGGACCGTGCGCTTGCGGGCGCCCAGCGTCCAGGCCACGCCGAGCCGCGGGCCGAGGTTGTTCTTGTCCACGTGGAAATCGCGCGAGTACGAGAACGGCGAGTTCGAATCGGCCGTCGGGTAGTTGTAGAGGTCGTACCGGACGCCGTAGAGCAGTTTGACATCGGCCGTCAGCCGCCAGTCGTCCTGCGCGAAGAAGCTGTAGAGCCCCGTATCCATCTGGAACGACGGCAGGCCGACGAACTGCAGGAAGTTCGAGTAGCTGTAAGGGTTGGCGCCGCTCTTCGCGGCCAGGTAAGCCGCGGTGGTCGGGAAGGTGTAGGCCTGCTGCAGCGTCGTGACGCGCTCGTCGTGGACGAACTGCAGGTCGCCGCCGAACTTGAAGGCGTGGTTGCCGGCGATCCAGGTGAAGTTCTCCACCGCCTCCCAGATGTTCTGCCGGAAGTCGAAGCCCGCGTCCTGGCTGCCCGCGAAGGGCCCGCCGAAGTTCGCGACGCGGCTGATGGTGATCGCCGGCCCGGTGCCCGAGAGGTCGTTGGTGAAGCGTGCCTGATGGCGGCGGGCGAACTGCACCCGCACTTCGTTGAGACGCGAGGACCCGAACGTGCTGATGAGCTGCGCCGCGGCCGAGTCCATCGTGTCCTTGAAGTCGGTCGCCCACTGGGTGGAGTTGAGGCCGCCGCCGACGTTGTTCGGTGAGTCGTTGCGGAACATGATGTAGCGCGCCATGAGCCGGTGGTTCGCGCCCACCTGGTAGTCGACCTTCGGCATCAGGAACTGGACCGACTGGCTGGCGGGCATCACGCCGGTCGCCGTCGACGCCGGCAGGCCGATGAGCGCCGCCTGGGCGGCGTCGATCGTGATGACGCGGTCGGCCGACAGGTCGCGGCTCGTCCGCTCGTACCCGACGTAGTAGTGCAGGCGGTCCTTCACGATCGGGCCGCCGATCTCGCCCGTCACGGTGTTGACGTGGGTGTCGGGCTTGGTTGTCGGAGCGTAGAAGAACGGGCGCGCGCTCATGTCCCGCCGCCGGAAGCGGTACGAGCCGTTGCCATGCACGGTGTTGGTACCCGACGGCGTGATCACGTTGTAGACCAGGCCCGTCGTCTGGCCGAACTCCGGCGCGTAGCCGCTGGTGACGACCTTGACCTCGCGCACCATCACCTCGGAGACCGGCAGCAGCCGCAACCCGGCCCGGTCCTTTTGCGTGTTGGTGTTGCCGTCGATCTGGTAGTTGATCCGGAGCAGGGTGCCGTTCGCGCTGAACCGCGGCACGCCGAACTCGGAGTTCTCGTAGCCGGTGACCCCCGGCTGGAGCAGCGCGAAGTTGTACGGGTTGCGCGAGACGAGCGGGAGCGTCTTCACCTCGCGCTGGTTGAGGTTGCGCCCGAGGTCGATCTTGCCCGGGTCGACGATCGGCGCATCCGCGGTGACCGACACCGTCTCGTTGAGGTTGCCGACGCCGAGCGTGACGTCGATGACCGCCGTCTGGCCGGCCGCCAGCGAGATGCCGCTCTGCTCGAACTTCTTGAACCCGGAGAGTTCCGCGGTCACGCGGTACGTCCCCAGGGGCAGCAGCGGGGCGCGGTAGAGGCCGTTCTCGTTGGTCGCCACGACGCGTTGCGCGCCGGTGTCGGTGTTGGTCACCGTCACCGTCACACCCGGCAGCACGCCGCCGGACGAATCGGTGATGGTGCCCTCCAGGGCGGCGTTGACCGCCTGCGACTGGGCGGCGGCAGGTGACGCGGCGGCCGCCAGAAGCATCAGCATGAGAAGTGCTCGGCGCATGCAGCCTCCTCGCGAAGAGCGACCGACCGCCCGGGGGCACTGGTACCGCCTGGGCGTCAGATCAGGGTAGTTCTGGAGTATACATCGGGGCGCACAGAAGGGTCAGGGCGAGGCGCCCGGCAAGCCCGACGCGTTTGCCGTCTACACGGAAGGCGCTGCCCGGCAGGTGAAGTAGCCGCGATCAGGGGCACGGAACGCCTGGTCCTGGTGCGGGCCACGAACCGAGACCCAGCGCCCACCCGAAGGACGAAGGACCAGGGACTGACGACAACTGGTTTCAAAACCCTGTCTGTCGCTCTTCGGGTCCTGTCGGCGAGCAGCCCCGCTCGCCGCCACCCGCCTGCGGGCTTTGAAACCAGTTCGCCGCTGCGTCGTTCTCACAAGTTCCGTGAGAACGCGAACAGCTCGTCCCCCTTGTCGGGGGCGCGGAGGTAGTGCCGCAGCACGATTCGCGCGGCCAGCCAGGCCTGGCCAAGACCGTTGTGGAGGTACCCGAGCGCGAAGAGGTGGTGCGGATAGTTGCGGTGCGGGCCGGCGTACATCGCGCCATCCACTGTGTTGGCCACCAGCGTGTCCCAGCCGTACTCCGGCTGAATGCCGGAGATCGCCGGGTAGAGCAGCGAGAGTTCGTACATCAACTGGCCCGTCCGCTGCACGAGCGCGCGATCGCGGCTGCGGTCCGGCACCCGGGGCTGCTCGGCGCCGGCGAACAGGATCCGATCGTCCGACGTCCACGCGAGCACGTGGCCGCCACCGGCCCCCTCGCGCAGCACGATCGGCCGGTGGCCGGTCTGGCGGCGAAGGGCGGCCGAAAGCGGGGGGGTCAGCACGGCATAGCGGTGCAGCACGGTGAAGTGGCGCCGAAGGGGTTTGAGCTCGGGCGTCGGAAAGAGCGTCGCGAGGACCACGGTCTTCGCCCGGATCGTGCCGGTGCCGGTCGTGACCTCGACCCCCTGGCGCGTGGCGCGCACGCGACGGACGGGCGTACGCTCGTAGATGGCGACACCCCGTCGATCGGCGGCCCGCGCGACCGCCACCAACGCCCGGTACGGATCCACGTGTGCCGCCCCGTGACCGCGGATCCCCCCGGAGCCGGCGATGCCGGTCTCCTGCTGGAGCCGCGCGCGCGTCAGCCAGCTTGCCTCGATGTCAGCCTCCCTGAGCGCCTGGTACTCCTGCTGGAGCCGCCTCCCGCTCTCCGGTGTCACGGCAAACGTCATCGTGTCCGACATGGCGAGATCGCAGCGGACGTGGAGGCGGCGGACGAGCGCGGCGAAATCGAGCGCGGCGCGTCGTGACATGAGCCACATCTGCCGCGCCGCCCGCAGGCCGTGCCGTTCCCGCAACACGGCGAAGTCGGGCGCCGCCTCGGGCAGCACGACGCCGGCGCTCGATGCGGTGCTCCCGTGGCCGATCCGGCCCGCCTCGACGAGGACGGCGCCGACGCCCGCCACGCCGAAGGCGTACGCCGTCAGGCACCCGGTCAGGCCGCCGCCGACAATCACCGCATCAGCCTCCACCTCCCCCCGAACGCGCGGATAGTCCGGCTGGCGGTTCCTGGGGAACCGATGGAGCCAGTAGGGGGTGCCGTACTTGGTGTGGGTCATGATCAGTGCTTCGTGCTTGGTGCTTGGCACGTGCCCGGTGCTTAGCTTAGAACTGGTTTCATAACCCACTGACTGGCAGTCACTGAACGGGCGCCAGATCCGTCAGGATCTGCACGAGCTTCGCGAGCTGCACCATGTCGGTCGCGCTCCCCCGGACGAAGTGCGCGTCGATGCGCGTGATGCTGGGGATGTACGCGGCGAGCTCCGCACCGATCGCCTGCTTGAAGCCGACCTCGAACTCGATCGGCGTCTTCAGCCGGTACGGCTGCATGTCGGACAGCCGCCCGAGCGCCCGCCTGACGCCGTCCCGAATCAACTGCTGCCCCCGCGCGGGGGTCACGGTCGTCGCCGAGTGGAAGCCGAACGCTTCCTTGACGATCACGCCTTCGACCGCCGGGAGCGTCTTCTGGAGCTGGGTGACCGCCGCGCGGTCGCCCGAGATGAACGCGACCGGCACCCCGAAGTGCCCGGCAATCGCCGCGTTGAAGACCGCTTCCATCACCTCGGCGCCGTTCAACCTGATGCCCAGCAGCGCCCCGCTCGACATCGTGTGGCTGCGCACCGCGTCGACGCTCCATTCGCTGGCGTGATACCCGACGAGGAGTGCCGCGTCGAAGGTCTCGTCGATCCCCTGCATCATGTCCAGCGGTCGCGGAAACCCGCGCACCACGCCCACGTCATCGGGAAGCTGGTCGATGAGCAGGTTCTGCGCGTTGCCGTGCGAGTCGGCGATGACGAACTCGGAGGCGCCGGCCGCGCGGGCGCCGTCGATGGCCGCTTTCACCTCGGCGGTCATCCACTCGCGCGCGCGCCCGTACTCGAAGCCCCCGGTGCCGAGCTGGGCCGGCTGGACCACCCCGGTGATCCCTTCCATGTCGACGGACATGAAGACTTTCTTCGCTGCTCGTGACCGTTGCCCGCCCAGGGCACCGAGGCTGACGGGAGCAACCAGGCAGGCAGCAACAACCGGCAGGAGCAACGCTCGGTTCATCGCGGTGGCCCTTTCCCTACGCCCACCCATTCTGTGTCCTGTGTCCTGTGTCCTGTGTCCTGTGTCCTGCGTCCTGCGTCCTGCGTCCTGTGTCCTGTGTCCTGTGTCCTGTGTCCTGTGTCCTGTGTCCTGTGTCCTGTGTCCTGCGTCCTGTGTCCTGTGTCCTGTGTCCTGTGTCCTGCGTCCTGTGTCCTGTGTCCTGTGTCCTGCGTCCTGCGTCCTGTGTCCTGCGTCCTGCGTCCTGCGTCCTGTGTCCTGTGTCCTGTGTCCTGTGTCCTGTGTCCTGCGTCCTGTGTCCCTTCTTTTGCCGCCCTACTCAGTTCTTCGGATCGCCATCACCGTCAGGTCGTCGAGCCGCGGCGCATCGCCAC
>Ga0315282_10008363_pt1 | contig 16769 bp, 19 predicted proteins | sample YL17G07_20_MG_FD_203693 | JGI IMG/M metagenome (GOLD analysis project Ga0315282, IMG submission 203693) | Sediment microbial communities from Yellowstone Lake, YNP, Wyoming, USA - YL17G07_20 | ecosystem: Environmental > Aquatic > Freshwater > Lake > Sediment | place: USA: Wyoming | collected...
TTATTTGAGGTTAAGGGAGAAAGGCGCCCAAGATCCGATGGAGAACAGTTCGGGTCTGGTTTAGGAGTTAGTGAATGCTTTGGATGAATACGTAAACTCAGATGTGGTTGTGCTGATTCCAACCTTAAATGAGGAGGAAGGGTTAGGGCCCACAGTGTTGGAGGCTATGCAGTTTTTAGGCAGTCCTTACATTCTGCGCGCGTATGCTCAGGAATTTGGTTGAGTGTTATCAGCTAGCATATGACGTTTTAAACGTTGTTTGATCCTTGGCGGAGGATACCGAAAATCGTGAAAGTTGTACAAAATACGAGTAAAGCAAAGATTCCGTTAGCGAAGCCTGTATTTAATAAGGAAATGGAGAAGGCTGCTGTTAGCGCTCTTTGGAATGAACGTTTTGTTTTGGGAGAGAGCGTTTACAAGTTTGAGGAAGAGTTTGCTAAGTATTGTGGTGTGGATTATGCGGTTTCAACGAATTCTGGAACTGATGCGTTACAAATTGCCTTGACAGCCTTAGGGATTACGCAAGGACAGGATGTTATAACTACTCCGGCTTCGTTCATTGCTAGCTCTAATGTTATCCTTCACGTTGGCGCTACACCAATTTTTGCGGACATAGATTTGGAAACATACAGTATTGATCCTGAACAAGTAAAAAGAGCGGTAAGTGGAAAAGCAAGGGCGGTTATTCCTGTTCATCTTTACGGTTATCCAGCGGATATGGATTCAATAAATGAGATAGCTGATAGGCATGGGTTGTACGTGATTGAGGATGCTTGTCAGGCTCACGGCGCCTTGTATAAGGGACGAAAGGTTGGAAGCCTAGGAGACGTTGCTTGCTTTAGTTTTTACCCTTCTAAGAATATGACGGTTGCGGGAGACGGCGGGATGTTGGTGACTAATGATGAAAAGGTGGCGAATAAGGCTGCTAAGTTGAGAGATTGTGGAAGGAAAAGCAAGTATGTTCATGATTTGGTTGGTTATACTGCTCGCTTGAACACTGTAAACGCTGCGATTGGCAGGGTGCAACTTAGGCATCTGGATGAGTGGAATGAGAAGCGGAGGAAAAACGCGCAGATTTATGATCGTTTGTTGTCTGATATGGACGAGTTGATTCTGCCTCCTAGAGGAGATAACGAAACTCGGGCTGTTTATCATCTTTATGTAATAAGGACGAGGCATCGTGATAGTCTTAAAGTGTGGCTTGAATCGAATGGGATACAATGTGGGATTCATTACACGCTGCCCATACATCTGCAGCCAGTTTACAAGAAAATGTTTGGATTCAAGGAAGGGATGTATCCGAGAAGTGAGGAGCTCTGCAGGACGTGCCTGAGCATACCCATGTATCCTGACTTGGCAGTAAGCGAGATCAATTTCGTTAGCGAGAAAATTCACGAATTTTTTGCAACAAGATGAAGGGGAGAGAAGGAACTTGAAAGATTTGGTGAACGTTGCGGTCATAGGTGCTGGATACTGGGGTAAGAAGGTGATAAGGGAATACCTTCAATTGGCTAGAAGTGATCCTAAAGTTAATTTGTTAATGGTTTGCGACTTGAACGATGAAAATCTAAGGTGTTGCAATAAAGAGTTTCACATACCGGCGAAGAACTTGATCAAAGAGTTTAAGGAAGTCGTCGGTTCGAAGGATGTGGATGCTGTTCATATTTGCACTCCTAATGAAATGCACTATCAAATGTGCAAGGAAGCGTTGAGTGCAGGTAAACATGTATTGTTAGAGAAACCTATGGCGTTGCATGCAAAACACGCGTGGGAATTGGTTGGCATTGCAGAATCTAGGGGTTTAATCTTGCAAGTGGGGCACATCTTTAGGTTTAATAATGCGTTGAAGATGATGCGAGATTTAATAGCGCAAGATTATTTTGGCGACTTATATTATCTGAAACTTCAGTGGACAACGCTTGCGCCTTCTCCGTTGAACAGGGATATAATTTTTGACTTGGGGCCGCATCCTGTTGACATACTGAATTATCTGTTGAATAAATGGCCGATTAAGGTGTCTTGTAAAGCGAAGGCGTATAGGAGGAAATTGTTGGAGGAGCTTGCCTACATTACGATGGAGTTTGACGGAAAGTTGTTGGCTCATATAGAGCTGAGCTGGCTGCAGCCAGGAAAGGTTAGACAGGCAACTATTATTGGGTCGGAAAGGAGCGCCAGTGTTGACTGCATAAACCAGTCTGTTAGAATCTATGAGAATGGTGATGGAGACAGGTTTAACCTTGATGTAACTAGGAACAATACGATTCTTGACGAGGTTAGCCATTTCGTGGAAAGTGTTTTGGAAGGTAAAAACTCTGGTAATCCGGGATCTGTCGGGGCGAAAAATGTGGCGGTTCTTGAAAGTTTGAAGAGGTCACTTGAAGAGGAAAGGACGGTAAAAATTGATTTGTGGGAGTGAAAAATGAAGAGATCGCCTAAATACTCTTTTTTGAAGGATGCGGAAATAGGTGAAGGCACCGTTGTGCATGATCAAGTGAATTTGTACAAGTGCAAGATTGGTAAGAACTGTAAGATTGACGCTTTCGTCTATGTCGAAGAGGGTGTCGTTATTGGTGATTATTGCAAGATTAGACCGTTTGTTTTTATTCCGACTGGAGTAACTATTGAGGATGATGTTTTTGTTGGACCTAACGTGTCGTTTACTAATGATAAGTATCCTAGGGTTAAGGGAGAGTGGAAGCTTCTTCGAACAAGGGTTAAGAAGGGAGCTTCGATAGGGGCGAACAGCGTTATTTTGCCTGGGGTAACGATTGGGGAAGAGGCTCTGGTTGGAGCTGGTTCGGTAGTGACAAAGGATGTGCCAAGTAGGGTGATAGTGGCTGGAAATCCAGCGCGCATTGTAGGTTATAGGGATAAAAATGAATGATGCTGATTCTTTTAAGAAGATTGTAATAATTCCTGTTTACAAGGATACAGGTAACATAGCGAAGGTTCTGGCTAAGTTCAGGGATAAAATTGTTGATGGAATATGCATAGTGGCGGACTGTGCGACTAAAGATGATTTACACAAGATTGGAAAGGCAGCAGCGAAACTCGGAACTCCAGTTCATGTTATTAGGAATAGAGAAAGAAAGGGTGTAGGATACGCCATAAGAGAAGGCATTGAATATGCACTTGGCAATGGTTATGATGTTGTTGTGGTGATGGCTGGCAACAATAAGGATGATCCTAGAGAGATTCCGACGCTTTTGACGCCTATTCTGAAGGAAGATTATGATTATGTGCAGGGGTCGAGGTTTCTACCTGGCGGCAAGCGTGTGAAAAATCCTTTTTTGCGTGGTGTGTTCAGCCGTCTTTTTCCTTTCTTCTGGACTTTGTTGACGAATGTTCGATGTACTGATGTGACTAATGGGTTTAGAGCTTACAAGTTGAAGATTTTTTTGGATAAGCGGATTGATATATGGCAGGGTTGGCTTGATAGTTATGAGTTGGAGTATTACATTCATTATAAAGTTCTTGCGTTAGGCTATAAAATGAAGGAGGTTCCAGTTTCTAAGGTATATCCGTATCGGCATAAGGGTGGGTATTCGAATATTTCTCCGTTTCGAGATTGGTGGAAAATAGTTGGGCCTCTTGTATACTTGAAGCTTGGCGTCAAAGATTAGAGCCAACGATGTATGGTTCAGAGTTTCATGAAGGGGTGATTTGTTGAAGATAGCTGTTCAGGGGCAAGCTGCTGATGTTGAGGTTATACGTGAACTTTTGTCACCTTGGAATGTTTCGTTTACAAGTTTGGATGAAGCTGAAGTTGTGATAGCCTATAAGGAGAAACCGTTGGAACCGAAGAAGACAATAGTTGTCCCCTCGGATTCTGCCGATTTTAGGAAATGGGTTAAAGATGTGAAGTCGAGGGTTGTGAGAAAACTTGGAGAACCAGTTTTTATAGATGCGAGTTCACAAACGGTTCTATCTATTAAGCCTAAGATGCTTTATTGTTATGATGGGGCAGTTAAACCAGCTTCGAAAGATACTCCTACAGCAGCTGAATTAAACGAAGATTTGATTTTCTTAAAGGTGGACGTTGTAAAGGAATATGACAAGATTTTAGATGAAACATTGAACGCTAAACCGTCAACCCTATATCGTCTGCTAACTGGTTTGCCAGTTCCTTACACCCTAGCGCCTGAAAGGCTTAAAGACTTCTTAATGAGAAAGCGTGGAGGAAAGGAGAACTTAACTTTTTGTGATAAACTGCCGTTAGATGCTTTGAGGTTTATTCTTGTAAGGGCAATAGAGGAAATCTTGGGAGAGAAGCTTGAAAGAAAAAAGTGGAATGGAAAAAAGTATGCGTTTATACTCACTCATGATGTTGACACACGGGAAGGCTTACGAAAGGCAAAGATGCTGAAAAAGATTGAGCATAAATATGATGTGCCCTCAGCGTGGTATGTGCCGTCGAAACGATACAAACTGGATGCAGACGCAATCAGGGAACTTGCGAACCGTGGAGAAGTGGGAGCTCACGGTACAAAGCATGATGGAAAGCTTAACCGACTTCCGAGAAATGCATTGGTTGAAAGGTTGCGTGAAGCGAAGCAGATACTTGAGAACATTACAGGGGAAAAGGTGGAGGGGTTTAGAGCGCCTCTTCTTCAACATAACGTTAGAATTATTCACGCTTTAAGAGATGCAGGTTATGCCTATGATACATCGATCCCTACGTGGGAGCCAAGACACCCAAACACAATGAAGGTTCATGGAATTGGAACAATGTATCCACTGACCCTTGAAGGCATCACTGAAATTCCTGTTACGTTGCCGCAGGATCATCAATTGCTGCATGTTTTAGGTTTAAGCCCTAAAGATGTTACAAGAGAATGGATAAACATGATAGATACGATAAAGGAGATAGGTGGTCTGTGTACGATCCTTATGCATCCTGACTATGAGCTGGCTGATCCAGAAAACCTAGGTAAATACGAGGAATTGTTGAACACCATAGCATCTGACAATGAAGTACTGGTGAGTTTGCCAATAAACATAACTACTTTGGTAAAGTCGCGCGTTGCGTGAGAGTGCGAGTGCGATGACGAGATTATTCGTTATAGTTCTGGCGAGGGATAGGAAACATGTTGATCATAAGATTGGAGAATTGGAAAATCTGGGAGTACCGTACAAAATCATTTGTGGTGAACGATTGAACCATCCAAATATCGTATATCGGGTTCCAAAGGGGAAGTACGACGCCATAAATTTTGGTGCAAGTTTAATACCAAAAGACGTAGATATCGTCGTAATGAATGATGTAGACACAATCATTCATAACTTTCACCTCGCATTGCGATACTTAAAGGATGAAAAAGTTGCTCTTGTATTTGGAACAGAAATGGTGAAAGAAGGGCCGCAAAACCTCTTCTATCGGATTCTTAATCCCATAAGAAGAAAGATTCCAATCGCAGCCAGCGGGGAACTAATGTTCATAAGGCGTGACGTATTGGAAAGGATTCTTCCCCTTAAACCTTGCAAAGCAGAGGACACGTATATCCTTTTTAAAGTGTTAGAGTGGGGGTATAAAACAATTTTTTGCGAACACTGTTACGCAGAAACAGAAAGGACTAAAACTGCTGAGAAAGAGGAAATCTACAAGAGGAAAACGGTTACTGGCATATACCAAGCTTTATCTTACTGTAAACCTCCTTTTCTGATAAGGATGTTTTATGCTCTATTGCCCTTGTCATCTCCATTGTTACTAGCCTTCGGCAAAAAAGGGTATTATTGGATGAGGGGTATCTTGCTTGGCTTCCTTGATTACGCACGAGGCGACCGAAGTGGCTCTTGGAAAACTACATACATGGATTAAAAGTTAGGTGTGCGCTGCCCGATTTAAACCCAATCTGCATTCAATCGAAGTTTCAGGAGGCCCTCTTATTATATTAGCTCAAGTTTGTCCTAGGTATTACCCGTACATGGGCGGCGTTGAAACCCATGTTAGGGAAATTAGCGAAAGATTGGCAAAAAAAGGATTCATAGTTGAGGTCTTAACAACTGATCCTTCCGGAAAATTACTGAAAGAAGATATCATCAACAGTGTTAAAGTTAGGCGATTTAAGTCTTGGGCACCGAATGAAAACTATCATTTTTCTAAAGAGCTTAAGAAATACCTAGTAAGGAATTCGAATAACTACGATATTGTGCACGCTCATAGCTATCATGACTTTCCAGCGCTTTATGCCGCACAAGTGAAGAATAGAAATAAGCTTGTTTTTACTCCACATTATCATGGAACAGGACACACGCTCTTTAGAAGTCTGCTTCACATACCTTACAAGTTTCTAGGAAAGAAAATTTTTGAAAATGCTGATAAGATAGTCTGTGTTTCAAATTTTGAGAGAAGTTTGGTTCTGAGGAATTTTAAGGTTGATGAGAAAAAGGTTGCTCTCATTCCTAATGGGCTTAACCTAGAAGAGTTTAAGGGTTTTAAAAAACGGGTTGAGAATTGTAGGATTATTTTGTGTGTTGGAAGGCTGGAAAGGTATAAGGGAGTGCATTATCTAATTGAAGCTTTACCGAAGCTTGATGATGATATAGTTTTAGAGATTGTTGGCAAAGGCTCTTTTAAAGAGCATTTAGTCAAGTTAGCAAAGAAACTTAAGGTGGAGAATAGGGTTAGATTCTTCCAAGATTTGCCAAGGAATGAGCTTTTACAAAGGTATGTGGATGCGTCTCTTTTTGTTTTACTGTCGCGGCATGAAGCTTATGGAATTTGCGTTGCAGAGGCTTTGGCCTCAAAAACGCCGTGCATCGTGGCAAATGAGTCTGCTTTGAGCGAGTGGGTAGACGGGAAGTCTTGTTTTGGGGTTAAATATCCGATAAATATAGACGATTTAGCGGAACTAATTCATCGACTTATGAACAAAAGTGTTGAAATAGTCAAGTTACCTACTTGGGACAATGTAGTGGACAGGTTGGGTTCACTCTACAATGAAAATTGAAATACTTTTCGATGAAATGTCTGCCCTGCTAAAACCCGATTCGCCAATGTTTGGTTACCTTCTTACCAAAAATTCTTGTGAACCAAAAAGCCTCCCCAAACATCCATACCTCCGAATAAGCCTCCGTAATGCCAACCGAGACTCCAGTCCTTTGCCCAGTCACCTCCAGTCCAAAGCATATACCCAACACGTCGCGCGCGCTTGAGCTGGGATTCTGTGGCAACGAAATTCGAAGAGGCATATACCGTTCTTCTCGTCAGTCGGTCTCGTTCCTCAAGGAAGACGTTAGACAGAGAAATTACAAAGCAGAGCTAAATCACAACATTACCGTGAGATCAAAATGCAGTTTAACAAACATTATCACGACATTCAATAGGCCATGCAATTAGCGCGCGCGAAGGTTTCTTCATGAAAGGTATTAGAGTTTTGTTGCAAGTACAGTCGGGCAGGGGTTCGGTGCTCGGCGGAGATCTTGTTCAGTGTTTAAAGACTAAAGAGTACCTAAAAAGACTTGGAATTAAAGCTGACCTTTCTTTTGAATTGAGGCCAAATGTAGGGCAATATGATATTGTCCATGTATTCCACACAGACGCTAATTCTTACGAAAGCTACATTCGATACAGGAATGCCAAGGAGCAAGAAAAGCCAGTAGTAATATCGCCAATCTATTGGAACATGGACGAGTATGCAAAAAGAGGCGTGTTTGGTATAAAGAATAAACTCTATTATCTATTGCCCGATGGAGCACTGAGAAGAATCCTTTCTATACTGTACAACAGAAATCTTGCTGAGATTAATCACTTCCGGTCAAAAGACGCACTAAGCCTGGACCTAAGAAGACTCAAGGCTAAGATGTTGAATTCATGTGATCTTATACTGCCAAATTCAAAAATGGAGGCAAAGTTAGTAGTTAGAGATTTTGGAATAAGTGACGTAGAGAAAATATCTATCGTTCCAAACGCCGCAGATAAATTCTTTTTCTATTCGGATCCACATGCCTTTGTTTCAAGGTACCATCTCCAAGATTTTGTGCTATGCGTTGGCAGAATGGAGGATAGGAAGAATCAGTTATCCTTGATTAGAGCTTTGAGGAATACTAGTTTGAAACTTGTTCTAATAGGCAAGTCACAACGTGCATGCGATTTAGCGTACTACGAGAAATGTCGTAAAGAGGGTGGGGTGAATGTCATGTTCATAAGTGGAATGGAACATGAGGCGTTGTCTTCAGCGTATGCTGCGGCCAAAGTCCATGTACTACCTAGTTGGTACGAAACTCCAGGGCTTGCTAGTCTAGAAGCGGGACTTGCAGGTTGCAATATCGTAACGACCGATAGGGGTTCAACAAGAGAGTACTTCAAACAATATGCATTGTATTGCGATCCGAGTGACACTAAGTCAATTCATAAAGCTGTAGTAGAAGCTTTTGAGGCAAGCAAGTCATCTGAATTGAGTCAACATATTCTGGAAAACTATACTTGGGAAAAAACTGCGGATAAAACACTAAGAGCTTACAAAAAAGTCTTGGAAAAATAGGACCGACGTTCAAAGATGTGACGTTCAATCAAATTGAGGCACATTAAATCCCGCTTTGGGTCAGGTTAGTCGTTATGCTTGTATTTCAGGCGAGAATGTTGCTACCAAATGACAGATTTCAAAAATACTGGATTGTGTCCTATTCTTGTTTGTGCTTCTTTTTCCTATAGGATATGCAGACATGATTTTTAAATTAGGACTTTTATCTTGACCCATAATTTTCCGAGTTCTAGCTAACTGAATTACACAAGCTAATGGCTAAGGTGGTCTTCAATGAGTCACTCGATTCTACTTACATGGGTTGCCAGTTTGGTCAACAAACGTGTAGTCATACTAACCAATAAGGACATAGTAACGAAGCCTTTTCTGCATGGAGAAGACTATTACATACATACCATAGCTTCCAAAGCAATAACGCAGGGGATTTCTGTCCGGATCCAACTATTACAAGCAACAGGACTGTGCGTGCATTCTCGAAAACCTCTCAAGAATCTTGAAAACACTGTTGATAGACGCACTGTAATGATTCTGCATAACGTAAGTCCGTTTCATATCGTAGGACTGAAAATTAGAAGGAAACCGGTGATCGTGATGCCAGTGTACTTCATTTGGAGCAAAGTCTCCAAGTTTGCCAATTTCAAAGAAGCTCTGGGGGCTTTTTTGTGGCAACTAATGGTTGATGAATATTTGGTTACTTCACCAAAGTTGGCCCAAAGCTTGCGTAAGATAGGGGTTGTTAAGAAGATTAATGTCGTCCCTCTGGAATATATATGCGCTTTTTGTAACCCCATAGACAATCTGAAAAAGAAATTATCCTTTGAGACTTTTCGACCAAACGTGGTTCAGATAGTTTACATAGGCTCGATGATTCCAAATAGATTTCCGTTGATTAAAATAATAGACGTGCTAAACAGGAATAAGGAAATGAAATACAATTTACGGATTTACACTATGTCCGATGTGGGAAATCGAGAATATACCGCAGGAAACGTCCAAGTTAAGGTAACCCAAGCTATGCTTTCAGAAAAGGAAAAATGCAATATCCTCCAAGAATCCCATATCTTTATTGCTCCCGCAGAAGGTACGACAATGGACCCATCTCTGTCTGTGATTGAAGCTGAATACCATGGAAATGTCATTGCGAGATTTTACCAGGGGCAAATGAAAATCGCAGGGTTCAGCGCGTTAACTGAAACGTAAAAAGGTTGGATGTCATTAGGCACTGCCTTCAATTAACACGTAAATTGTTTAATTTTTCATTCCAACAAGAATAAGGCTCAGTCTTAGTGATTAGTATGATTTCTCAAAATTCTATGAAGCAACTTGACTTAGCAACAAGAATAATCTATGGTCTATCTTTTGATAAACGAGAAGTCCTGTTTTCAAGAGAAACAAATGGAGAAAGAATCGATTGGAATCAAATTTTGTTAAATGCAAAAAACAACAGAATCTCCACCAAGATTTTTAAGAAAGCGACAGGGGTTCCTAAAGATGTCGAATCAGCGATTTCTGAAGCTATCCTAGAAGAAGAGATGAACTTTAAGAATTTAGCTGACTCATTCGTGAAAGCATGTAAATTGTTTAACGATTCTGGAGTGAATTACGTCGTTGTAAAGTCTTTCAAAAGATTTCCATTTTGCATCATCAGTGACTTTGACCTCATTATACCCGGTGAATTTGATCGCAGAAAGGCTCTCGGGATCTTGAAAGGCTTGGGGTACCACTTTGTCAAGGGGATTACCTGTGAAGAACCTTACAAGTGTTCTTGTGTTAAAGGCAACTCGCAGATCGATATTTATCCAAGAGCTGCATGGAATAGGATGAAGGTATTGGATACAGATCTCCTGGTCGAGCGAAAGAAGCAACGAGTTTTTTATGGTCTTAATGTATACTCTCCTTCAAGTGAAGATGACCTTCTGATACTAGCTTCTCACTCTTTCGCGCATCGAATAATAAAACTCAGCGAAGTCTTCGAGGCTTTGGAGGTACTTAAGGAAGATTTGGACTGGAAATACGTGATTTCTATGGCAAGGAAATATGGTACTGTTCACTGTCTTTACTACTTTCTGCTCGTGGTCCAATCTGTATGCAATTCTATTAAACAGGACGTCAATCTACAACTACTAAAACTCCTTGAAAACGATAGGGTTGCACGGGTCACCAAAATTGTAAAAAGCAGAGAAAGGCCCTTGCTTTTTCCTCAAAATTTTCCATCATTATTGGTGTTTGTTTCCATAACTTATCGAGCTTTTTTGCACATTGAAAAAGGTGATTTTAAAGATTTGATTGACGATATCTCTTCTCACTCTTTAATGACTGTTCTGCACTTCATGGAATGTCTTAAGATTGATCTGAAACATGTTGTGGTACCGAGACAAGCTTCCTATCGTATATAGTGACTAAAAAGCAACGGGTTGTAGGATAACTTGGCCAAAAGATTAGTCTGTTTTACTGGTTTGGATGGCTCGGGAAAGACATTGCATATCTGCACAGTTATGGCTGACCTTACGAAAAGGGGAGTTTCCTTCGGATACGTATGGGGTCGATGGTTTCCGGGTCTTAGCGACCCTTTCCATTTCGTTGTAAGAAAGACATTGGGGTACACTCTTCGAGAATATGGGTTTTGCAAGCCTCTGAGGATGGTTTATGGGTTCCTGACGTTAATTGATTATTCATTTGCAATCGTTTTCAGAATCAGAATACCCGCATTACGGAACCGTGTGTTGCTTGTCGACAGGTACATCTATGACATGTTAGCGGATCTCGATTTTAGGCGATTTAAGATTTCCCCTACCCTCCGCAGGCTCCTGATTATGATGAACCCGAGACCTGATATTACCTTCTTTCTAGACGTATCGCCACAAATAGCATGTTCTCGAAAAAAAGATCTCAGCTTAGTAGACGCTGAAGCATACCGTAAGATTTACTTAAGAATCGCAAGTGTATACGGTTTTCGCAGAATAGATAATGTGGATTTCAATGACGCTCACAATCGGATACTGACGGACATACTAGAATTAATCGATCACAAACAGCCGAAACTTAAATCTCACGAAGTGCTTCGAGCATCTTGATTAATGTGCGTCTGCGCGGAGAATTGTCTTTGCCCTCGAACTCGAGAAACAAGTTGACATTACTGTTACTAGCTATTTTAATGCTGGGACTAATAATTCAGTATTTGTACGGCTTTCATGCTTTTGACAATTTTTACTCTCTTGTTTTCGTAGCGACTATTCTGGTTTCAGCACCTACCCTTTATCTTATTCTTTTCAAACCAGAAAAATCTAAGCTCCAATTAGTTTTCGTTCTTGCATGTGCAACTTTCTTCGAAGGCACTTACTTTCTGTACGCGAAGGACTTCAGTTATGTTCCCCAGCACGATCCCTTAGGGCATTGGCAAATCACCAAGATGATCATGGATACAGGACATATCCCCTTCGGAAATGGCGTATACATGTGGAGTGACGCCTTCGCGTATTCGTTCTATCCCGCTATGCATGTTGAAATTGCCACTTTGTCATCGGTTACAGGCTTGCCCCTTGAAGGAATGGTTAAACTTTTTCCGTTTGTCTTCATACTTATGACATTGTTCATGTATCTTTTTTGTCAATCGCTTTTCGGATCTAAACAACTAGCTGCCATAGCGTCTTTTGTGTTTGCCTTTTCTCTTAGCAACTACCCAGAAACTTCATACAGATTTTTTGCCATGATCTTTTTAATTGCTTTTCTCTTCGCGTTCGTTTCATTTTTGAAGAAAAAGAGGGCGAAGTTCCTTGTGGTCGCTCTGCTTTTTCTTTTTGCACTTAGTGTGACCCATCATCTAACATTGTATATCACTTTGGCTGCGTTGGTATTCCTCTACTTTTTTGATCGCATACCTCTTCCTTTCCTAAAATATGAAAAAGCCAATTTGAGATTGTCCGTAATTGGGTTGTTTGTCACAATAGGCATTCTTTGGCCCATCTTTTTCGCTGGTATCATAACGGCGCAACATTTCCAAGTTTTGGCCCAGATATTTAGTTTTGTTGGTAAACCATACGCTATCTACTCAGGCAGAGGATATACTGGTTTTGAAGTATATTTTGACATAATAACGATTTTCTTAGTAATAATGCTTGGGTTCCTTGGGTTCCTCGAATACAGAAAAACTACTACATCCAAATTCTTTATGGGAATTTTCATTTACTTCTCTCTGCTTTTTTCAGTGTTTTACATTATTTCATCGGCTAATCCTTCATTCGCAAACTTGGCCAGCAGATCATGGTCCTTTTTGCTGATTGGAATTTCCCCTCTTGTGGGATACTTTCTTTCGAAACAACGAGTTTCCAAATCTCAGAAAAAAGCTATCGCGGTAGTCGGTTTTTTTATCCTCTTAGGCTTTAGTCTCGCCTCAATGGACACGTTAAAAAATTATTTCGATCACAGATTTGAGGAAGACGCGGGCTACGCAATAGATTTGCGAGGGTATGGTGAAAGAGTCTACGCGAGTGTCCAGTGGTACAGCATTAGCGGAAATACTAGCCAACTACTCGTCGGAGATAGATACGTCGTGACATATGGCAGGAGTTTGTCTCTGAACATGGAGGACAAAACTGATCTATTGGTGAACACATCGGCACTTAATGGAAATCTCTCTGAACTAAAGATCGAAGGTGTCCGATACATATTTGAGGACGGCCTAATGAGTGTGCAACCCGAATTCTTTGGTCTTACATCAAATGAAACTGGACAAACCGTAATCACCTTCCAAACAGTACCCGCATCCGAAACATGGAATACTGTTTACGAGAACGGACTGGTTGATATATTGGAAGTGCCACCCCCAGCCCCAAGCCATTAAGAATTATGATGCGTATTTCTGAAGAATCGCCACTAATGGCTTGTCGGTGAAATTAGACGTTAGAGGCACCCAACCATAAGAGTCATCCTTACCGTAACACCACTGAAAAAAGGAGCCATAATTATTCGTTAGATTTTCAAATATCCTTAGGCTATCATTAAACCACTGCAGATTATTGCCTAAGAATTGGTCGCCACCGATCTCAAGAATTATGAAAGGGGCATTGAACTGATTAAAAAATTGGTTCGTGTATTCTGCAAGTCTACTCTGAATATCAGATTCGTACAATTCAGAACTGTAATTTCCCACATTCTCAGCTGAATAGTCATACCAACTTCTCCCCCACACTATGTTCTCGTGTGCCTGCAGTGTGTTTAGGTCGACTTCATAAAATGCATCGTATATTATGATTGTATTCGGGTCGACGGCTCTAATTGCTGGGACAAGTTGTTCGTTGAAGAACTTCATTACTTGAGGCCAGAACGTGTATCTGTATTCGTAAGAGTTGTAGAACGCGTAAGGTTCGTTGAAAAGGTCATAAGCTGCAATAACATTACGAGAGTTGTACCGGTTTGCAATATATCTCCATATTTCAACAAATCTTTGCTTAGCAATGGCTCCTGGACCAACGCCAGCCCAAAAATCCAACGCGCACTGGGTCATACCATCGCTGCTGTTGGGATACATGTTGACGTAGAATGTTGGGACTCCATATCCGTCCCAATAAGGACTCCAATTCCATTGATGCAAGTCAATTATTACGTAAACACGATATTTTTCACACCAGTTAATTAACGGATCTAGGTAGTTCAGAAAGAAAGTTTCGTCGATTACACCTTTGTTTTTCTCAATATCACTCCAATAGACAACGACTCTGACAGCATTGAAGCCATTATTTTTGACCCATGCAATGTCTTCTTCAGAAACTTGGAGAACCTTCCAGCTGTGAAAACTGTGAACATTGAAACCGGCGAGCTTTACCGTTCTATTAGAAGAATCCTTTAAGAGAATACCAACTACCCGAAGCTTGGATAAGCCTTCGTTATTAGTAATTGTTCCGTATGATAACAATATGTTCTTAGACTCACTCAAACCGAAGGATGATAAATCGAAACAAGATGCCACAATAAGAAACCAAACGAGAGTGGAGGACGCTGCCGCAATAATCTTGTTCTTGATGCCCGAAAACCTCCGAACAAAGTGTGCGTTGGTTGTTCCGTACCTATATATGTATGCGTGTGTCTTAATACTTAACCTCACCAAAACCACCACCCCCCTAACCACTACCAACAATCACGATATCAAAGCTGAATGTTGTTATTCCCTGAATATCGGCTGAAATGGAAAGCGAAAGAGTAACAGCCACAACCTGATTCGGACCAATTGTCTGACCGCCATAATTCCAGCTTAACGAAATATAATTCGTCGCGTTTGTCGGGTTCCAGTTGGCAGTCTGCAGAGAAAGCGTTATGGGTGCGTTACCCTCATTTCTTATGTAGACTGTCACGTTCTTAACGGCTCCAGGTTCGGCGGATCCCCAGTCAATGCTTGGAACGGTTTGACTGCACACGTTGTCCCAGTAAACGCCCACTCCCAAAGCCTTAACAGTTCCAACACTCTGCAGATGTACACTCGCAGACATCAACCCGTACACAACCACCATACTAGCCACGAAGGCTGTTAGCACGACCAAGCTAACCCTCAAACTTTGCATTATTACCGCATCCCTAATCTTATCATTTACGAATCACTAAACTATACGCTGTATTAATATTTAATATACCTTACGGTACACCAGTTCAACAAAACTACAACAAGCCCCAAGACGATCTCCATGACAAAAACCAGCAACATGACCATTCCCCTTAAGCACCTGTTAGACAGAAGCAACCTAGCCCTAACCCTGAAAGTGGCAACCTTAACCATCGCCACACTGGCAATATACCACCAAGACCTAACCATAATAATGAATGACGCCATACAAAGCGAAATCACAAACTACATGCTAGCCCTACCCCTCATCCTCGCATACCTAATCTACAGAAAAAGGAAAATGTTGAGGGCAGTAATACCCCACGAAAGCCAAAACCAGCCAAAACAGACAAAGCACATACCCGCAATTGCTGGCTTACTTCTTTGCACAGCAGCCATAACCTTCTATTGGTACGGCTCCTACACGTTCACGCCACTAGAACACCACATGGCAACCCTACCCATATTCGTGGCAGGACTAACCTTAATACTATTCAACCCCAAAACGCTAAGACAACTAGCCTTCCCAATAGCCTTCCTCCTATTCCTAACACCGCCACCAGCAGAAATCCTATACGCCCTGGGCTCAACCCTGTCGGTGATAAGCTCAGAAGCCAGCCACACAATAGTAAAGGCATTAGGCGTACCATCAGCACTCTCAAGCGAATATGGAAACCCAACAATCACAATAACAAGACCAGACGGGTCAACAATACCCTTCGCCATAGACATAGCATGCTCAGGTATATACAGCCTCATAGGCTTCCTAATATTCGCAGCATTCATAGCATACATAACAAGAGACAAAACATGGAAAAAAGCCGCAACATTCCTAATAGGCTTACCACTAATCTACGCACTAAACATAATACGCATAACAACAATCCTACTAATAGGCTACCAATACGGAGAACAACTAGCCCTCCAAGTCTTCCACTTCTTAGGCGGATGGATACTCATATTCCTAGGAACACTACTACTCCTAACAACAACAGAAAAACTATTCAAGACAAACATATTCCTAAAAGCTCAACCTCTCCAACCATGCCAAAAATGCAACCCAGCTGAAAACCAGAAAGAAGACTTCTGCCCATACTGCGGAAGGCTCATAAAATACCCAAAAATAAACCCTAAAAAACAAGACATAGCCAAAATAGCCACAATAGCCTTTGCCGTAGTGCTCCTCCTATCTATTCAAGCGCCAGTATTCGCCCTAACAGAAGGACCAGCCCAAATAATAATCCAAACCCCCACAGGCGAACAAGGAAACACACAAATCCTACCGCAAATCCAAGGCTACACGCTCCAATTCGTATACCGCGACAAAACATTCGAACAAAAGGCAAAACAAGACGCCTCACTAGTATACGCATATATCCCCATAGACAAAACAAAAGCCCCCATATATGTACCCGTAGAAATAGCAACAACAAGATCATCACTCCACAGATGGGAAGCGTGCCTAATAACATGGCCACTAACCCACGGATACCAACCAAAAGTAACACAGCTAGACTTAAAAGACATACAAATACTACAAAACCCGCCAATAATCGCAAGATACTTCGCCTTCCAATACACAAAAACAAACCAGACACAAACAGTCCTATACTGGTACGAAACATCAACATTCACAACAAACAACACAGCCCAACAAAAACACGTAAAAATAAGCCTAATAGCATATCCAAACG
>Ga0315282_10008364_pt1 | contig 16767 bp, 9 predicted proteins | sample YL17G07_20_MG_FD_203693 | JGI IMG/M metagenome (GOLD analysis project Ga0315282, IMG submission 203693) | Sediment microbial communities from Yellowstone Lake, YNP, Wyoming, USA - YL17G07_20 | ecosystem: Environmental > Aquatic > Freshwater > Lake > Sediment | place: USA: Wyoming | collected...
CCGGGGTCCAGGTTGTCCCAATGATTCACCAGCCGCAGCGAGCTGGTCGCGTGCTGCTCCACATTGAGCTTTTCCGGAAGTGTTCCGGTTTGGAGAAGCCGCAGGAAATGGAACGCGCCGTACACCACTCCGCGATCTTCTTGGCCGGCAATGACGATAGCCGCCCCCTCACCCACCGGAACAGAGCGGATGAGAAATCCTTCGGGGCCAAGGCGCCTTAGAACGTCCGGTTGGATTTTTTCGACCACGATACGCGACTTCGCTGTGCCCAGAATGACGTCTCCGTCCCGAACGCTTCCGCGGGTCAAGGCAATCGGCCTACCCAGGAGCCCGGAAAGTCCCCGGGTCAGTTGATCCCCGGCGGCCTTCACCGCCTCGGAATCCTGATCTGCAACTACTCTTCGGACAAGCCTTTGGCATTTTTCCAGGCGTTCACCTGCAGCCAGGGTTCGGTACCGAAGCCAGGCCTCGTAGCCGTTTTCCGCGTGAGCCAGGAAGCCGCAAGCCGCTACCAACGCGGCAATCGCCATTGTCCGCTTCACCGCAATCATTGGGTGAAACTTTAGGATAGCCGCGGAATGCTGTCAACGTATTAAACCGTGATAAAACGGTTTATAATTCGCGAAAAGGGAGACAACCTGCTTGCAGGGCACAGTTCCCAACACGGCTCTACCCGGCGACGAAATCTCACCCAACGATGTGCGCCGGCATCTTGCTCTTGTCCTTCAAAGCAAGCCATTCCTATCCTCTCGTCGGGGCAGCGAATTTCTGCGGTATGTCGTGGAGCACGCCCTGGCGCAAGACGAAGGGGGGTTGAAGGAACGGGTAATCGCCCTGGAGGTCTTTGGGAGAAAATCGGTCGGAGAAGGCATCGAAGATTCGGTGGTCCGGGTTTGCGCGCGAGAACTGCGAAAGCGCCTGGAACGATATTACGGCGAACAGGGCGCCAACGATTCAATTCGCATAGAACTGCCGGTCGGGTGTTACGCGCCCACGTTCCGTCGCAGCCAGGTGCCGGCCGGGGAACGCGCCGTCGCACAGTCGCGGCGAAGCTGGAAGCAGCCGTGGCTGGCCGCGCTCATCGTTGCCGGTATCCTGTTGGCGATTGCCTCAGCGGTGATCGCAAACAGTCGCTACCACAAGCACCCGAACTTCCGCACCTTCTGGGCCCCCGTAACCGAACGTCCCGGACCGGCGCTGGTCTGCGTCGGCCCTACTGTCGTCTATGGCTTTTCGCAGCGCATGACCGAGGAATACCTTCGCCGGCACCCCTCGGCCATTGAGGCCGGGCGTGAAGTGATCGACTTCCCTGCCGGAGGCCGTATTCCTGCCGACGACCTGGTAAGCTTCACCGATGACCGCTTCACAAGCGGTGCTTTGGACGCCGCTATTCGGCTCGCACAACTCCTGGAGAGGCACGGAAAGACCGCCCAGTTTCGGTTCGGGAGTGCGATCACCCAGGACGAGGCGAGGGAGCAGCCAATTATCCTGTTGGGTGCCTTTTCCAATCCTTGGGCGTTACAATGGAGCCTCGGTCTGCGGTACTACTTCCACCGCGAAATGGGTGAAGACGGAGTTCGGGTTTCGATTCGCGACCGTAAAGACCCGCGCAAGCAATGGTCGATTCCCTATCTGATTCGCGAGAGAACAACCGTGGACTTCGCCCTCGTTTCGCGGGTGGTCGATCCGGTTTCCCACAGCCCCGTGATCGCCATCGCCGGGCTAACGCATTATGGAACACAGGCGGCTGCAGCCTACGTCACGAACGAGGCGATCTTGGACCAGGCGTTGCGCGACATTCCCGAAGTCTGGAAAAAGAGCAATCTTCAAATTGTGCTGGAGACACAAGTTATCAATCGAACGCCAACCCGGAGCTCAGTAGTCGCCTCTGCCGCATGGTAGGCAGGCGAAAGGCGGCGGCTAGGGCCCCGACCACTTAATCGCGTATCTTTTCCGCAGTCGGCTAATGTAGCGCCGGGCCTTGCGCCCGGCATGCCGGGGACGAGCCCCGGCGCTACATGCGAGAAATGGGATTTAGCGGTCCTAGCTTTTCAGCAGGTTGCGGAGCACGTACGGCAGGATGCCGCCGTGGAGGTAATACTGCAGCTCCTGCGGGGTGTCGATGCGCACCCGCGCCGAGAACTGCTTCTGGGCGCCGTCGCCGGCGGCGCGCACGCTGAGCTGCTTGCGCGGCTTCAGGTCGGTGACGCCGTCGATCTGGTAGACCTCCTGCCCGGTGAGGCCGAGCGAGGCGGCGTTCTCACCCGGCTGGAACTCCAGCGGGAGCACACCCATACCCACCAGGTTGCTGCGGTGGATGCGCTCGAAGCTCTCGGCGATGACCGCGCGCACGCCCAGCAGCACCGTGCCCTTGGCCGCCCAGTCGCGCGAGGAGCCCGAGCCGTATTCCTTGCCGGCCAGGATGATCAGCGGCACGCCTTCGCCCTGGTATTTCATGGCGGCATCGAAGATGGGCATTCTCTCGCCATCGGGGAAGTGCAGCGTCCAGTTGCCCTCGGCGCCCGGAACCAGCAGGTTGCGCAGGCGGATGTTGCCGAAGGTGCCGCGCATCATGACCTCGTGGTTGCCGCGGCGGGCGCCGAAGCTGTTGAAGTCGGCCTTGGTCACCCCCAGCGAGATCAGGTATTTGCCCGCCGGGCCGTCGGCCGGAATCGAGCCGGCCGGCGAGATGTGGTCGGTGGTGACGCTGTCGCCCAGCAGCGCCAGCACGCGCGCCCCGCGGACATCCCGGGGCGGGGCCGGCTCCGGCGGCAGGTCCTCGAAGAACGGCGGGCGCTTGATGTAGGTTGACGCGGGGTCCCAGGCAAACAGATCGCCGGTGGGAACGTCGAGCGATTTCCAGCGCTCGTCGCCTTCCAGGGCATTGGCGTTGGCGCGCTGGAACAGCTCGGAGCGCACCGCCGCCGCCATGGCCTGCTGGATTTCATTATCACTCGGCCACAGGTCGCGGAGGAAGACCGACCGGCCCTGCGGGTCGTTTCCCAGCGGCTCGTGGTACAGGTCGATGTCCATGGTGCCGGCCAGCGCGTAGGCCACCACCAGCGGCGGCGAGGCCAGGTAATTGGCGCGCACCAGCGGCTGGATGCGGCCCTCGAAATTGCGGTTGCCGCTCAACACCGAAACGGCCACAAGCTGCCTGTCTTTCACTTCCCGCGCCACCGCTTCGGGCAGCGGCCCGCTGTTGCCGATGCAGGTGGTGCAGCCATAGCCCACCAGGTAAAAGCCGAGTTTCTCCAGGTAGGGCAGCAACCCGGTCTCCTGCAGGTATGCGGTGACGGCCTTGGAGCCGGGGGCCAGGCTGGTCTTCACCCAAGGCTTGCTCTTCAGGCCGCGCTCGACGGCTTTCTTGGCCAGCAGGCCGGCGCCGATCAGCACCGATGGATTCGAGGTGTTGGTGCAGCTTGAAATGGCGGCGATGACCACCGCGCCATGATTCAGTTCCTGGCTCCCGGCCGCTTCGGCGGCGACGACGGCCGCGGCAGCCGCGGCTGCTTTGGCCGGCGCTGCCTTCAGCAATTGCGCCAGCGCTTCCTGGAACCTGGGCTTGGCCTGGCGCAGGGGCACGCGGTCGTGCGGCCGGCGCGGCCCGGCCAGGCTAGGCTCGACGCTTGCCAGGTCCAGCTCCAGGGTGTCGGTGTAGAGCGCTTCCGGCGCCTCGGCTGTGCGGAACAAACCCTGCTCCTTGCAATACGCGTCGACCGCTTTCACCTGTTGCTCCCTACGGCCGGTCAGCCGCAGGTAACTGAGCGTCTGGTCATCCACCGGGAAGATGCCGATCGTGGCGCCGTATTCCGGCGACATGTTGGAGATGGTGGAGCGGTCGGCCGCCGGCAGGTTGTCGAGCCCCGGGCCGAAGTACTCGACGAATTTGCCGACCACGCCCTTCTTGCGCAGCATCTCGGTGACGGTGAGCACCACGTCGGTGGCCGTGACGCCTTCCGAGGGGCGTCCCTTCAGCCGGAAGCCCACCACCGGGGGAATCAGCATGGAAATGGGCTGGCCCAGCATGCAGGCCTCGGCTTCGATGCCGCCCACGCCCCAGCCGACTACGCCGATCCCGTTCACCATGGTGGTGTGGGAATCGGTGCCCACCAGGCTGTCGGGGTACAGCACGGGCCGCCCGCCGCTGGCCGGGGCGGAGAAGACCACGCGCGCCAGCGTCTCCAGGTTCACCTGGTGCACGATGCCCGTCTCCGGCGGCACCACGGTGAAATTGCGGAACGCCGTCTGCGCCCAGCGCAGGAACAGATAACGCTCGCGGTTCCGCTGGTACTCCAGGTCGGCGTTCTGCTGGAAAGCGTCCGGCGTGCCGTACTTGTCCACCTGCACGGAGTGATCGATGACCAGCTCGGCGGGCAGCAGGGGATTGATGCGCCCCGGGTCGCCGCCCATGCGCTTCACCGCATCGCGCATGGCCGCCAGGTCGGCCACCGCCGGCACGCCGGTGAAGTCTTGCAGCAGCATGCGGGCGGGGTGGAAATTGATTTCGTGGTCTTCGGTGGAGCGCGGATCCCAATTGGCCAGCGCCAGGATGTCGTCGCGCTTCACGAAGGCGCCGTCTTCGTGACGCAGCAGATTTTCCAGCAGGATCTTTAGTGAATAGGGCAGCCGGGCCACGCCCGGAAATCCTTGCCGTTCCAACGCCGCAAGGCTGTAGAAAGCGTACGTTTGGCCTTCAACCCGAATCTGAGCAAGACAATTAAGGCTGTTCATGGCTGCGTTCCTTCCTCGAATCTATATTACCGGCGACGGAACCACAAGACACCAAGAACAGACGGCAGCAAGAAGCGGGAATTTCGCTCCCGGTCCGGGTTGTATGAACTGAGGCGGCCGGGTGTGTTAGTGTGGCCGCCGGCGGATCGTGATAAAGTGACAAATCAGTGGTTATGAGTACAGGCCCCATCATCAGCCGACGTGGCATCGGAAGCGCACCGGCGACCAGCGTCGCCAGCCAGGAGCGCTATTTCGAGCTGAAGACGCGCGTTCACCAGAAGCTGCTGAACGTGCTCAACATGGATGCGCTCAAGGCGGTCAGCCGGGAGCGGTTGCGCGGGGAGGTGCAGGGCGTTGTCGAGCGCATCGTGAGTGACGACCGCTTGCCCATTACCATGCCCGAGCGCGACCGGCTGGTCGAGGAGGTTCTGGACGAAGTATTCGGCCTCGGCCCCCTGGAGCCCCTGCTGAAGGATCCCACCATCTCCGACATCCTGGTCAACACGTACAAGCAGGTGTACATCGAGCGTTTCGGCAAGCTGTCGGAGACTGGCATCCGGTTCCAGAGCGACCGGCACCTGATGCACGTCATCGAGAAGATCGTGTCCATGGTGGGGCGGCGCATTGACGAGTCGGTGCCGCTGGTGGACGCGCGCCTGGCCGACGGCTCCCGCGTCAACGCCATCATCCCGCCGCTGGCCGTGGACGGGCCGTCCTTATCTATTCGCCGCTTCGGTCGCAAGGTGTTGAGCAACGAGGAGATGCTCCGCAACCAGACGCTGACGCCGCACATCCTGGAGTTTCTCGGCTCCTGCGTGGAAGCGCGGCTGAACATCGTCATCTCCGGCGGAACCGGCTCGGGCAAAACCACCTTCCTGAACGCCATGTCGCGCTTCATTCCCGAGCACGAGCGGGTGATCACCATCGAGGACACGGCCGAGCTGCAGATCCAGTTGGAGAACGTGGTGAGGATGGAGACCCGGCCGCCCAACATCGAGGGGAAGGGCGCCATCGCCTGCCGGCAGTTGCTGATGACGGCCTTGCGCATGCGTCCGGACCGCATCCTGCTGGGCGAAGCGCGCGGGGGCGAGGCGCTGGACATGCTGCAGGCCATGGGCACCGGCGTGGAGGGCTCCATGACCACCATCCACGCCAACTCCACCGCCGACGTCTTCGCGCGCCTGGAAACCATGGTGATGATGGCCAAGCTGGATCTGCCCAGCCGCTTCATCCGCCAGCAGATGGCCTCGGTCATCAACCTGGTGGTGCAGACGGCGCGCATGAGCGACGGCACACGCAAGGTCATCGGCCTTTCCGAAGTGCTGGGCCTGAACAACCTCGATCTCGTGACGCAGGACATCTTCGTGTTCGAGCGCACCGGCATCGGCGACAACGGCCGTGTGCAGGGCAAGTTCCGCGGCACCGGCGTGCGCCCCCGCTGCCTGGAACGGTTGCGGCTGTCCGGCATCCAGGTCTCGCCACGGGTTTTCGAGGACGTGGTGGTGGTTCAATAGGCGCCGCCGCCGGGCTGGGATTAGAATTAACCGGATGGCTGGATCCGACATGGGGCGGCCGAGGGGTGTGGTGAGGCGATTGTTGCGAGTGGTGGTCACGCTGGCCGCCATCGCGCTGGACACGATCGTTTGCCGCCAGATTCCGGCGATCAATCCGACCACGGTCGGGTTTGTGTACCTGCTCACCGTGCTGCTCATCGCCAGCGAGTGGGGCTTGCTGGAGTCGGTGATTGCGGCGGTGGCTGCCACCGCTTGCTACAATTTCTTCTTCCTTCCTCCCGTCCACACCTTCACCATAGCCGAGCCCCAAAACTGGGTGGCCTTGTTGGCCTTTCTTGGAACTTCCCTGATCGCCGGCAAGCTCTCGGAGCGCGCCCGGCGACGGCGTGACGAAGCCATCAGCCGGCGGTTGGACGTCGAGCAACTGCACTCCCTCAGCCGCGCGATTCTGCTGATCGACACCGGCGCGCCGGTCGGCAGGCAGATCGCGGCGGAGCTGGCGCGGGTGTACGACCTGAAAGCCGCCGTGCTGTACGACCGGGGAGCGGGCCAAAGCCACTGTGCCGGCCCCGAAGATCTGGTGGCCATCGAACCGCTGTTGCGGGAAGCGGCGGTCCACGGCAGCAAGCTCTGCGGCGAGGACGAGGACGTGACGGTGACGCCGTTCAGCCTGGGCGGCCAGCCCATCGGCAGCCTGGCGCTGAAGGGCCGAATCTTTTCCGACGCCGTGCTGGAGTCGCTGTCCAACCTGGTGGCCATCGGAATGGAGCGGTCGCGGGCCCAGGAGGCCGCCAGCCGGGCCACCGCCGCCCGCCATCGCGAGGAGTTCAAATCGGCGCTGCTCGACGCCGTCGCTCATGAGTTCAAAACGCCGTTGACTGCCATCAAGGCGGCGACCAGCGCCATCCTGTCATCGGAGATCACCAAGCCGGAACAGCAGCGCGAGCTGACCGGGATTGTCGATCAGGAGGCGGACCGCCTGCTGGTCCTGGTGTCCGAGGCCATTCACCTGGCCCGCATCGAGGCCGGCAAGATGCGCCTGCAAAAGCAGGCCTGCGCCATCGAGAGCCTGGTCCGCGAGTCGCTGAAGCAAATGGAGACCGTGCTGGAAGGCAGAGCGGTGGAGGTGAAGCTGGCGCCGCAGCTTCCCGAGCTGCACGTGGACGCCGAACTGATCCGCCTGGTCCTGCGGCACCTGCTCGACAATGCCGTGAAGTATTCCCCGCCTTCGGCCGCCATCCGCCTGTCGGCCGAGGCGGGCGAAGAGGCGGCCACCATCCGGGTGTGGAACGGCGGGCCGGGCCTTCCCGAGTGGGAGAAACCCCGGATTTTCGAGAAATTCTATCGTGGCACGGCGGCCGGCCGACAGGCCGCCGGGACGGGGATGGGCCTGGCCATCGCGCGCCAGATACTGCTGGCCCACGGCGGGGACATCCAGGTGGAAAGCAGCGAAGGACAGGGCGTCGAGTTCAGCCTGACCCTTCCCCTCCGGAAGGAAGCGTTGGTATGAGCGCCGCCCGAATCCTGGTTGTCGATGATGACCCTCAGATTCGCCGGATTCTGCGAATGTCCCTGGTGGAGCAGGGCTTCGAAGTCGCCGATGCCCGCAGTGGGGACGAGGCCCTGGAGAGATTCCAGGCACAGCGCTTCGAGCTGGTCATCCTGGACATCAGCATGCCCGGCATGGGCGGCCTGGAAGCCTGCCGGCTGATTCGCAACGCGTCCGACGCCGCCGTCATCATGCTGACGGTGCGGGACGCGGAAGCCGACAAGATCGACGCACTCGATGCCGGCGCCGACGATTACATGACCAAGCCGTTCAGCGTCCCGGAATTGATGGCGCGAGTCCGCGCCGCCTTGCGCCGCCTGCCCCAGTCGCCGGACAGCGGCCCGCAGGTGATCCTGCTGGACGACCTGGAGATCAACCTCATCAGCCGGCGCGTGACCGTGGGGAAGAAACAGGTGCGCCTGACGCCCAAGGAGTTCGATCTTCTGCAATTCCTGGTTACTCACCCGAACGTTCCCATCCCGCACACCAGGCTTCTGCAGGCCGTGTGGGGCCCGGATTACAGCAACGAAGTCCAGTACCTGCACGTGTTCGTGAATCAGTTGCGCAAGAAAATCGAGAAGAATCCGGCCAAGCCCAAGTACCTGCTGACGGAGCCGTGGGTCGGCTATCGCTTCGAAATCCCCACCGAGGAGAGGAGCTAGAAGTCAGAAGCCAGGTGAGGTTGTAGCGCATTTGGACCGGTCTCGGCTTGGGACTCAGGACGTTCCTATCATGTTCTTGCGATTTTCCGCGACTTGCCCCGCGGTAATGGGGTTTAATGTACACATGGGTCGTGCGTTGGTCTTCTTTTGCCTGCTGTCGTCCCTGGCCGCTACGGCCCAGAACCCGCCCAGCGTAAGCTACGACCCCGACGCCCGCTCCTGGTCACTCTCCAACGGCCTGGTTGAAGCGCGGTACGTGCTCGATGAAAACGGCCTGTTTCGTCTGCAGACGCTGCGCCGCCCGGACGGCAAGGCCTGGGTGGCCGACGGCGTGCCGGCCTCCAGCCCGATCTACCTGGAAATCGATGGCACGGTGCTCGACATAACCACTCCCTGGGAGTTGTTCGATACGTGGACGGAGTCGGCCGAGCGCGGCGGGCAGCTCCACGTCATCGTGCTGCGGAACGCGGATGCGCTGGCGGAGATCGAGTTACGCATCGAGATTCATCCGGGCCAGCCGTTCATTCGCACCTATTACGCTTACCGCAACCTGGACGAGGTCGTGCATTACGTGAACCAGGCGCGGTTTCTGAGCCTGCGGTTGAACCCCGACGGGCAGGCCATGCGGGGATTGTACGTCAATCAATTCCGGCAGAATTCGCCGCTGCTGTACGACCCGATCGAGAGCTGGCTGACGCCGGACCAGCCGGTGAGGCTGTTTACCGGCGCCTACGCCGACCAGTGCACCTGGCTGGCGCTGTCCGACGAATTCGGAAACGGGGTGGTGCTGGGTTGGGAGACCGACGCACGCTCCTGGGTGAGCGCGTTGCTAGAGGGCGCCGGCGAGACGATGCTGCTGGAAGGCGGCCCGTCCCCGCTGCACGCGCCCGTCGCTCCGGGCGAGCAATTCGCCGTGCCCGCTTCCTTCGCCGGGTTGTTCGAGGGCGACTGGGACGAAGGAAGCTATCGCACGCACCGCTACGTGGAAGGAGTGCTGGCCGCGCCTCCGCCCGACGCCAATTTCCCCTACTTCATGTTCGATAGCTGGGGGTACCGGCAGGACGTCGACGAGGCCACCATGCTCCGGGCAGCGGAGATCGCCGCCAAGGTGGGCGTCGAGGTCTTCATTGTGGACCTGGGCTGGGCCCGCCACATCGGCGACTGGGTGGACGACACGGCCAAGTTTCCCAGCGGCCTGCGCGCCCTGTCCGATTATGTGCACAGCCTGGGCATGAAATTCGGCCTGCATTTCGTGCCCGTGGAAGCAGCCGACGAATCGCCGGTTCTGCAGGAGAATCCCGACTGGACCTCGACGTGGGACAGCGGCTACTTCAACGCCCACTCCATCTGTGTTTCCAACCAGCCGGCGCAGCAGTGGCTGCAGCAAGCGGCGCTCTCGGTGGTGGAGGCTTACAATCCCGACTGGTTTGCCCAGGACGCGGAGAACCTGGTCAAAGAATGCACCAAGGACACCCACACCCACGACCCGGCCAACAGCAACTGGGACAACTCGGTGAACGGCCTGGATCTGTTCATGAAATTCATGAGGGCGGCGGCGCCGCAGATCGGCTGGGAGAACAACGCCGATGGGGGCAGCATGGCCACCTTCGACGCCGTGAAGCGTTATGCCACCTTCGGCGGCTGCGACGCCTGCGGGCATATGGACCGCCGCCGCGTCACCCACGGGATGACCTACGTCTTCCCGCCCCGCTTCATCAGCCGGTACATGGAGGAGCCGCCGATCAAGTTCACCACGCGCAGCAGCATGTTCGGCGGCCCCTGGATCCTGATGCAGCGCATCACGGAATGGACGCCGGCCGAGATCGACCTGGTGCGGCAGGAGGCAGCCCTGTACAAGTCTCTGCGTGGGTCGATCAACAGCGGCAAGGTCTACCACCTGCTGGAGCGGCCCAGCGATTACACCATCGCCGCCATCGAATCGTTTGATGCCGAGTCGGACCGCGGTCTGGTCTTCGTGTACCGCCCCGATTCCCCGGTCAGCGCCCAAACGATCTACCCGCGCGGCCTGAACCCGAACAAGACCTATCGCGTGACCTTTCAGGAAAACGGCGATTCCTTAACCCAGAGCGGTGCCGAGTGGATGCGCCGCGGCATCGCGGTGAAACTGCCCACCAAGAATTTCGCCGAGATCGTTTACATCACCGGCCTGTAACTCACCACAAAGACACGAAGAACACAAAGGTCCACAAAGAAGGGATCTGTGTTGCCTGGTGTCCTCAGTGACTCTGTGCTGAATTCACTCTCTCGAAGAGGAAATTGCCGGCGCGGAACTGCGCGGGGGCCTGGCGCAGGTCGGTCAGGTGCAGCGGGCCGAATTGCAGCAGGGGAACACCCTGGGCGCGCAATTCCTGCGGGAAGGGTGAATGCAGGTGCAACAGCCATGCCACCCGGCCCGCCGGCAGGCGCACCACCACCGGCGGCTTACGGTCCGGCACTTCCAGGATGCGGTTGTAGAGCCAGAGGTAGGGGAGCGGAGCGGGGACGGCGTCAGGCCCGGAGACTCCCTGGATGACCCAGATGCGGGTTTTCGGGAAATAGTAGGCCAGCTTGCGCCAGCTCACGTCGTCATCCTGCCAGACGATCGTCAGGTCGGAAGCGTCACCCAAGGCACGGAGCCTGCCGATTCGACCGCCGGTGCGCACGTCCTCCAGCCGGATGGGCACGTACGAAGTGTCGCGCAACGCGAAATAACCCCAGAAGCGGAAGTGCTCGACCACCCGCGGCAGCGTCCCGCGGACCTGTAAGCGCGCATGTGGGATGCGAAACGGGTAGGTGAAGAAACCAACATTGATGGCCAGCGCCACGGCCAAAAATGCCCAGCGGGGGGCGTAGTTTCGCGGCAGATACTGGCCGACCCGCGCCGCGCCCCATTCCAGGAATGCCCCTCCCAGCACGCACAGCGCCGGCACCAGCGAAAGGGTGTGGCCGGGACTGGCTACGTGGATCAGCTTGAAGAAAATCGCGGCAGGACCCACCCAGAGCAGAATGAACGCCCAGTTGGGTAGGGGGCCGGCCGGATTCGAGGGTCCCAGGTCCCAGGTCCCAGGTCCAAGGTCAAACCCGGGACGCTCAGACCTTGGACCTTGAACCTTGGACCTTGGACCGGGCAGGAGAAGCAGCAGCGCCGCCCAGAACCATCCCACCACGGCCAGCCCCTCCCAGACAAACACCTGGGTCACCATCTTCCACCATTCCCAGAAGCCCGCGCCGTAGACCGGCGAGTTGCCCTGGGATTGCTCACCCAGGTAGCCGGTGAGCATTTCCCAAAGCGCTTCCGGACCGCCGACGACAACCACCAGCGGGAGAAACCAGGTGAGCGCGGCGGCTGCCAACACCGCCAGCGCCCGGCACATTCGGCCGAGCGACCGTAAACCGAGCCAGGCGCAGACCAGCCAAACGGGAAACAGCAGCGCCAGAAGTGATGGGCGCCAGCCTGCGCCCAGTCCCAACGCGGCGGCCGCAAAGTAGGCGAATCGCGGCTCGCCGGCGGCCGAACGGTGACACAGGTACGCGACCAGCACCGTGACCACGGCCAGGTAGGGACGCAGTGGCGAGGCCAGAGTGGAATGCCAAAAGGCGGGAGTCAGCGCCAGCAACAGCGCCGCGGCGATGCCCGCCCACCCCGAGTACATCCGCGCGCCCAGCATGAACAACAGCACCGGAGCGGCAATCCCGGCCAGCGTGCCGCAGGCCACGAAGGTGCGCTCGGGCGTCCCGAAAAACAGCCGCAACAGCCGTGCTTGGGCAATGAACAGCGGGTAGCCGGGGGGTTGCGGCTGTCCCAGGCGCGGGTCGAACTGGTCCAGCGCCAGGGCGAAGTTCACGGTGTCGAACGAGTACAGGTATCGGGGCGCCACCGGCAGGCGAGTTATGGCGATCAGCAGCGCCACTAACCCGGCTACCAAAAGGACGGTTCGCAGCGCCGGCGCCAGCCGGGGTGCGGCCGTCGTCACGATCATGGTTGGAACGCCCGCTGCCGCCATGTACAGGTTCTACCGCCTCCTGCCTACAGTCTCCAGCCTATTTACGCCCCAGGTAGCGGATCCGGAAGAAGATCCCAAGTCTATCCTCACCGGCCAGCGCGCCGAACTTCGGAGAAGCGATGTTGTTGTTGACCAGGACGTAGTTGTGGTGTCCGGTCACGTTGTTGACGCCGACACGCAGCCGCCACTTGTGCTTGCCCACGTTAAACTCGCGCTCGCCGTGCAGGTTCAGCGAGAAGTAGCGCGGAAACCGCATGCGGTTGGCGTCCCCGACCAGGTCCTGGGTGCCGTTCAGCACGCTCCAGGGTGTGCCGGTATGCCACTCGGCCAGGGCCGAGAAGGTGTAAATCTTGCGGTAGGGCAGCCATCCGCTGGCCACCAGGCGATTGGGCATGTCCCAATCGAGCGGCCCCGGACCCTGGCCAACGAAGATCGGATTCTCGATGGTGTAGTCGAGGACCGCATTGGAGCGGGCCGAGGAATGCACGTACGAGCCCGACCAGTGCAGGCGCTCGCTGGCCTGGCTCACGGTGAGCTCGAAGGCGCGATAGCGGTCACGCCGGGTGTTCTCCAGTTGGTAGACCGCGAACACGGTGTCGCTGTGGGCGGCCAGCAAATTGCGGACGGTGAAGCCGTTCGACCCGCGCTTGTCGAGGAAGGCGGCGCGCAGCGACATGCGATAAGGCAAGTTCTGTTCCCAGCCCAGGCTCCAGTTCAAGACGCGGGGTTCGCGCAGCCTCTGCCGGTTGGCCAGGAAAACCGTTTCGGCGGGGCCCCAGGAGGGGCTTCCGTCGGGATTCAGGAACAGATCGAACTGGCGCTGATCCAGGTCGCGGCCCACTGCGGAGAGATTAGTGGCGTCGTAAAAGATTCCGATGCCGGCCGACAGTTTGATGTCTTTGCCGGCCCACGGCATCAGGGTGGCGGCCAGGCGGGGCGACAGCTCCGAGCGGCGAATCACCTGATCCCAATCGTGCCGCACGCCCACCTCCAACAGCAGGCGGTCGCGCGGCGACCAGCGGTCCTGCAGGTAGCCGCTCCACTCCGTGTTGTTCAGTCTGTACCAGGGGTTGCCGGTGAACGTGGTCAACCGCCACGGCAACCCTTGTTCGCGCAGCGTCTGGAAGGGCCGGCGGTCGTTGAGCTGGTGGTACAGGATGCGATCGACGTCGAAGCCGAACTTCAGATCATGCCGGCCGCCCCCGTACAGCGGTCGGGGCACAAACCCGGCCTGCCACTGCCAGCGCGTCACTTCGCTGTTGCTGCGCAGGAAGAAATTGCCGCGCTTCCAGGCCGGCTCGACCACATACGGCTGGTTGCCCAGCGGATTACGCGCCAGGCCCAGGTGATTGACCGCCGCCCCTAGTTCGGTCAGCATGCCGCCCCAGTACCGCTGGTCCTTGATGCTGACGAAATCATTGTTCGACAGGATGTTCCTGGTGGCTTCCGGCGGGGTGACCGCGTCCAGCCCGTAGAACCTGGCATTGCCGCCGTTGTGCAGGGCGCTGATGCCCAGCAGGTGCGAGGGGCCAAGCTGGGCCTGTAAGCGCAGCAGGTCGTTCCAACGCCAGTTGCTGGTCCGGTCCTGCGCTTGGGGCAGGCCGGAGATCACGTCCATGTCGTACTTGGCGTCGAACGAGTTCATGAACCAGATCTTCTTTTTGACCACGGGGCCGGAGAGGATGAAGCGGGGCGCCCAGTCCTTCAGGTACCAGCCGGTAGCGCCGCGGCTGTCGAAGCTGGGGATGAAGTCGGTGAGGTGGTAGCGGAACTGGTCGTCTCCGGTCACGGTGCTGACGGCGATGGTGCCCGCCGAGCCCTTGCCGTACTCGGCCGAAAAGCGGCTGCTGCGCACGTCGGCGGCCCGCACCGCGTCCACGCTGACATTGTTCTCCAGCGTCCCGCTCACCGGGCTGGTGATGTTGAAGCCGTCCAGCAGGTAGGCCACCTGGTCGCTGCCTCCCCCGTTGACGTGCAGCCGCCCGCGCGCGTCGGTGGCCACGCCCGGCAGGATGGCCAGGCTCCGCCGCAGATCCCAGGACGGGGCGTAGGGCACGTTCTGAATGTCGTCGATGGTAACCGTGCGCGTCCGGGCTGTCTGCTGCGGATCGACGTTTAGAATCGAGTCCACAACATCGACGGCCTGGCTGACCCTTCGCGGGGTCAGCACCAGTTCCACTTCCAGGTTCTCGTCGCCAATCTTGATTTCCTGCCGGGCAGGGAAGAAGCCCTCGAAGATCGCCTCAATGCGGTAGGAACCCGGGGAGAGGGTCCGGAACTCAAACCGGCCGCTCGCGTCGGCGCGGGCCACCAGTTGGCCCGCCGCCATAGGGCCGGTCAGGACCAGGTGCGCTCCGCCGACCGGTGTTCCCTTCTCGTCCAGGACCTGGCCCGAAAGCAGCGAGCCGCCCACGGATGAAGATGCCCACGCTCCCGCCGACAACCAGAGTCCCAGTAGCCCGAGGACGCTGGCGCGCGTGACAAAGCAAAGCGCTTGGTCAAGGCCCAGCCACATAATCCCACCCTCTAAAGGCACACGGCCGAAGTGCCCAGCAGTATGACAGAGCAGCCGTCGCAGATCAACGTGCTTTGAAAACGGCGGCGGATTTCGGGTATAACAACAGAGGCGCGCAACGCAGTAAGCGGAAGGCAGAAGGCAGTAGGCAGAAAGCAGAAAGCAGAAGGCGGAAGGCAGAAAGCAGAAAGCGGGGCGCTCGCGCCCACAGCCCAAGGAGATCACCGTGCTCGATTACGGACTGACCGAAGACCAGCGAACCATCCGGGACCTGGCCCGCGAAATCGCGGAAAAAGAGATCCGGCCGGTGGCCGCCGAGTACGACCGCACCGGCGAGTTCCCCTGGCCCATCGTGCGGGTGATGGCGCAGTGCGACCTGTTCCGCGTCTTTATCGGCGAGAAGTACGGCGGGATGGACGGCGGCACGCCCACCATGAACATGGTGGTGGTGACCGAGGAGCTGTCGCGCGCCTGCGCCGGCATCGCCTTGAGCTTCGCCGGCACGGCGCTGGGCGCCATGCCCATCATTCTCTCGGGCAGCGAGCAGCAGAAGCAGAGATACCTGCCCGGCATCGCCGAGGGAAAGCGGCTGGCGGCCTTCGCCATTACCGAGCCCCAGGCGGGCTCCGACGCCGGCGGCATCCGCACCACCGCCCTGCGCGACGGCGATCATTATGTGCTCAACGGCACCAAGCAGTGGATCACCAATGGCGGCGAGGCCGATATCTACACCGTGATCGCGCTGACCAACCCCACCAAGGGCCCGCGGGGCGCCAGCGCTTTGGTCGTCGAAAAGGGAACGCCCGGGTTCAGCTTCGGCAAAAAGGAAGACAAGATGGGCATCCGGGCCTCGGCCACCCGCGAGCTGATCTTCCAGGACTGCCGCGTGCCGGTCGAGAACCTGCTCGGGCGCGAGGGCACGGGCTTCATCACCACCATGCGCACCTTCGACGCCTCGCGCCCGGGCGTGGGCGCCCAGGCGCTGGGCATTGCCCAGGGAGCGTTGGAGCTGGCCCTGGAGTACGCCTGCAACCGCCGGCAATTCGGCTCGCCGGTTTCGTCGTTCCAGGGCTTGCAGTTCATGATGGCCGACATGGCCATGAAAATCGAGGCCGCCCGCGCCCTGGTTTACGCCACCGCCCGCTATATCGACACCCAGCCCAAGGAGCGCCCCACGCTGTATTCGGCCATGTCCAAGTGTTTTGCGTCCGATGTTGCCATGGAAGTAACTACCGACGCCGTGCAGATTTTCGGCGGCTACGGCTACATGCGCGATTACCCGATCGAGAAATACATGCGCGACGCCAAGATCACCCAGATCTACGAGGGCACCAACCAGATCCAGCGCGATGAAATCGCCAGGGTGCTGATCGGGGAGTTTCGCTCGGGCAGGCCGCGCACAGCGCGCACCGGCGCGTGATTCGATTTCGGATTGCGGATTTCGGACTGGGGATTCCAGGGAGGCGCGTGTCTGAAATCCGCAATCCGCAATCCGAGATCCGCAATTCTGCGCCCTGCAGCCTGATTTTCCCCTTGACTTTCCAATCACTTCCGGGTTTAACTGGCGGCTGTTAAGGTGTTTGTGTCCGTCCAAGCGGGTGGCTTGCGGGGCGGCGCATCGTGCTCGGGAATGCTTCAGGCGAGGGGCCATTCCCGGTCGACAAAAATAGAAGGGGGAAGATGGAGATGAGGCAGTTAATCGCAGTTTTGGCGCTCGTCGTGTGCCTGGCAGGCATAGGCCTCGCTCAGGAAACCACGGCAGGGTTTGTGGGCACCGTCAAGGATCCTT
>Ga0315282_10008365_pt1 | contig 16766 bp, 13 predicted proteins | sample YL17G07_20_MG_FD_203693 | JGI IMG/M metagenome (GOLD analysis project Ga0315282, IMG submission 203693) | Sediment microbial communities from Yellowstone Lake, YNP, Wyoming, USA - YL17G07_20 | ecosystem: Environmental > Aquatic > Freshwater > Lake > Sediment | place: USA: Wyoming | collected...
TTTTTGGCCATGCTCGGCTTGTTTATATCGGCTATTATTTCCACCGCCCTGCTTCCGCCTTTGCCGGCGGGAAAAAAGAAATATAAATACCTGTTTATGATTCTCCAATGGGTTTTAATTCCTCTGACCATTCCCATTTTCGGCGCCATTCCTTCTGTCGACGCCCAAACCAGACTAATGCTGGCTAAATATCTCGGCTTCTGGGTGACGCCAAAATATAGGCCCCGTCAGACGGGGTAGGAAAAAAGAAAAAAATAAATTATAATAATTTTATGCAAAATGACATTAACAAAACCCGTATCCAAAAATTGTTAAGTCTTCCGGATTTGTCACGGACAGAAAATTCTCCCATTAAATTTGTCATTGACAAGATTTTGGCAATGCCCGAATTTAAGAATTTTGATGTTATTGAAACCCCGGAAACCGTGCCAATAGACGTCAGTTTTGACTTGTTTGATTTTGCGCCGGACCACCCAGCCAGAAAGCCCACAGACACTTATTTTACCGACGAGAAAAATGTTCTCCGCACCCACACCACGGTGATGTGGTATTACTATCTGATGGACGAAAAAATAAAAAAGAGAATAAAAAACAACGAGTCAATGGGCTCGCTCTCTTTTGGCAAGGTCTACAGAAAGGACGAAATAGACAGAAGCCATTTTCCGGTCTTTCATCAGATAGACGGCTGGTATCTCTGTCCCAAAGAACAAAAAATTATCACCGCGGAAGATTTGAAAAATATTCTGATTAAAATTGCCCAGGCGATTTTCGGCAAAGACGTGAAATACCGCTTCAACGAAGACACCTTTCCCTACACAGACCCAAGTTTGGAAATGGAAATAGAAAGGGGCGGGAAATGGCTGGAAGTGCTGGGCAGCGGCGTGGTTAAAGGAAGCGTCCTGGACAAACTGGGCGTTGATTCTTCAAAATACAACGGCTGGGCCTTTGGTTTTGGAATAGAAAGATTGGCTATGCTCAAAATGAACATTCCGGATATCAGAATATTTTGGTCCAACGACAAAAGAATAACGGGCCAGTTCAAAAATCTGGACAGCCGGTACAAAGAGGTGAGCAAATTTCCCATGACCTTTCGCGATATCTCTTTTATAATTGATAAAAATATAAATTTAAAAAACTATTACGAAATTGTCAGAGATTACGCGGGAGATTTGGTGGAAGAGGTCAAACTTCTGGACAAATACGAAGATAAAGAAAAATTCGGCGAAGATAAAATCAGCTATACTTTCAGAATAAACTACCGGTCGCCGGAAAGAACATTGACCAACGAAGAAATCAATAAAATTCAGGAAAAAATAAGAGAAAAAACAAAGCAGGAATTAAAGGCAATATTGCGGTAGTTAATCCACAAAAATCTCTTGTAAAAAAGGGATTTTTTTGTTAAAATAAAGATAAGTAATAGTTTGACAACGATTTTGTTTTTGATAATATGTAAATATTATGGCTATAGATTGGACAAAAATTTGTAAAAAATATAAAGGTTTGTGGGTTGGCTTAAAAAATGATGAAAAAACAGTGGTGGCGAGCGGCAAGACCGTAAAAGAAGTCATGGAAAAATCTCAAAAAAGAGGTTTAGAACAACCAATTCTTTTTCGTGTGCCAACTAAAATCGTTCCTTACGTCGGTGGTTTTTAGTTATGAAATTTAATTACTTTAAATTGTTACTTCCCCAACGATCGGATTTCTTCGGTACAACCATTCTCAAACCAATCATTCCAATTAAAATTTCTAGCAGAAGTAATGTTCTCCGCTATGCAGCCTTAATAGATTCGGGAGCGGATTTTTGTATTCTTGATGCTGAAATTGGCGAATATTTAGGATTAGATATTCGGTCTGGCAGAAAAGAAATATTTGGTGGAATTCAAGAAAGAGGTGGTGCCGAGGCGTTTCTTCATGAAGTCGTTCTTAATATTGGCGGTTGGGATTATAAATCTAATGTCGGTTTTTCTTATGATATTGCTAAACACGGATTTGGTATTTTAGGTCAAAAAGGATTTTTTGATATTTTTGTAGTGAAATTTGATTTGATAAAAGAAGAAATAGAGCTAAAAGAAAGGATAAAAAAGTAAAATAAGACGAGATTTAAAAATGTGCTGTGCTCGGGCAAAAACTACTTGCCCTTGCACTTCGGACTGTCCGGCGAAAACTTCTCACCGATTTTTTTGGCCTCGCCAGAACTATATGGACCGTATGAAGGAGAGACCATTATCCACAGTTCCACCCCGTCCTTGGCTGGCCGGAGGGAGTAGACCCAGGATGAGTCGTGAGAGATGGAAACCTTCTGTCCCATCATAACGAGCTGTGGCGCGGCGTTGAGGCCGGCGGGTGGCGTGACGTATTCGTAGAATACGGTCGCGCACGTATACACCCAGCGATTTTTTTTGTCAATCTGTTGAAAAAACTCCTTGTTTTTTCCGTATTTTCTGCTAAAATTAAAGTATGATAAAAAACAATAATAATGTCAGTTATACGGCCAAAGATATCTATGTTTTGGAAGGTTTGGAGCCGGTCAGGAAAAGGCCGGGAATGTATATCGGTTCCACCGGTCTGGACGGACTTCATCATTTAATCTGGGAAGTTTTTGACAACAGTTGCGACGAGGCAATGAGCGGTTTTGCCGACGAAGTGGAGGTGGCGCTTTTGCCCGGCAACCGCGTGAGGGTGGCTGACAATGGCCGGGGCATTCCGGTTGAAATTCACAAACAGACAAAAGTTTCTGCCCTGGAAACAGTAATGACCACTCTCCACGCCGGCGGCAAGTTCGGCGGCGAGTCTTATAAAATCGCCGGCGGTTTGCATGGAGTAGGCGTTTCCGTGGTCAATGCTCTGTCGGTCTGGCTGCGGGCCGAAGTTCACCGCGATGGCGGAAAATTCGCTCAGGAATATAAAAGAGGGAAGGCTGCCTCAAAAGTTAAAAAAATTTCTTCCAGTAAATTGAACGGCACAATCGTCACTTTTGAACCTGACCAAGAAATTTTTCCGGAAATAAAATTCGAATGGAACAGAATTTTAAACCATCTCCGCCAGCAGGCCTATCTGGTGAAAGGTTTGAAAATAAGAATGATTGACGCCCGCCAGTATAAAAATAAAATAGACGACTCCGATGTTTTATTTCTCAATTCTCTTCAGCTTCCCCTTGAATCCCAGTCTTTTTATTTTGAAGGCGGACTGCTTTCTCTGGTGAAATTTTTGAACAGAAGCGAGAAACCCGTGAACGACAAAATTTTTTATATTGAAAAGGAAATAGAAAAAGTTATTGTTGAGGTTGCCCTTCAGTATATTGAGGATATTGATATCAAGGAATTGAGTTTTGCCAACAATATCCATACTCCCGAAGGCGGCATGCATTTGACCGGTTTCCGGACCGCCCTGACCAGAACTCTTAACGACTACGGCCGGAAAAACGGATTTTTGAAAGAGGACGTGGATAATTTTACGGGCGATGATGTGCGGGAGGGTTTGACCGCGGTTATTTCCGTTAAACTTCGCGAACCCCAGTTTGAGGGCCAGACAAAGGCAAAACTGGGAAATCCCGAGGTGCGGACAGCGGTGGAAAATGTTTTTGGAGAGGCGTTTTCGGCCTTTTTGGAAGAAAATCCCAACGAGGCCCGGGCCATTATTGAAAAATCAATTTTGTCGTTAAAGGCGCGCAAGGCAGCCAGAGCGGCCAAAGAAAGCATTCTCAGAAAAGGCGTTCTTGAAGGATTGGCTTTGCCGGGAAAACTGGCCGATTGCCAGTCGCGCGACCCGGCTGAATCGGAAATTTTTATTGTGGAAGGGGATTCGGCCGGCGGCAGTTCAAAGCAGGGGAGAGACAGAAGGACCCAGGCCATTCTTCCTTTGCGCGGAAAAATTTTAAATGTGGAGAGGATAAGAATTGACAAGATGCTGGCCTCGAAAGAAATCAAGGCCTTGGTTATTGCTCTGGGGGCGGCCATTGCCGAAGAGTTTGATATCGGCAAACTTCGCTATCACAAAATTATAATTGCCACCGACGCCGATGTTGACGGCGCCCATATCCGCACCTTGTTGCTGACTTTATTTTACAGATATTATTTGCCGGTGATAGAGGGCGGATATTTATACATCGCTCTTCCGCCCCTTTTCAGAATTCAGAAAGGAAAAGAAGTTATTTACGCTTACAGCGAGGAGGAAAAAGATAAAATAATTAAAAACAACGAGGGTTATAATATTCAGCGCTATAAAGGTTTGGGAGAAATGAATCCGGAGCAGTTGTGGGAAACAACCATTGACCCGGCCAGAAGGGTTTTGAAACAGGTGACAGTCGATGACGCGGAAGAGGCGGATAAAACTTTCGATATGTTGATGGGCAAGGAAGTGGAGCCCCGCAAAATCTTCATCCAAACCCACGCGGCAAAAGTGCAAAATCTGGATGTGTAAAAAAATACAAATTATGAAACAAAAAGAGAATAACTTCGCATTTATAGACAGTAATAATCTTAACCTCGGGATTCAAAGTTTGGGATGGAAACTTGATTTTAAGAAATTCAGTAATAATTATGATAAGGCAGTTATTGTTTCCAGCGACGGAGATTTTTATTCGCTGGTAAAATATCTTTATGAAAATAATAAGCTTAAAATCGTAATGAGTCCTTATTTTAAAACGTGTTCCGCCCTGCTTAAAAAATCAGCCAAAGAAAAAATTGTTTTTATGAATAATCTAAAAAATAAATTAGAATATAAACAAAAAGGCACCGCCTAAGGACAAAACCTTAAGAAGTGCCTTTTCCTGTGTATCTTAATTAGAGGATATAAAAATTACCAATGAATGTCAAGGGCGGTTGTGGATAATTAAAAAGTGCAAAACTTGGATGTGTAATCCGTCAGTTGGCGGATTATTTTTTCTCTTTTGGGATATTAAATATGGTTAAAATATCAATTCATCCAACCTTACAATTTCAAAATGCTTCCTTAATTTTATTATAATATTGGGCAATACTTTAAACATTTTCTTGGGCCTATTTTTAAATTCTCCTTCTTTTTCGCTTCCATCATGTAGAAGGATAATGGATCCGTTTCTCGTTTTTTCTAAAACTGATTTTAAAATTTCATCAGATTTATTTTTCCAATCTTTCGGAACAACATCATTATTTATAATTTTTACATTACCACTTACTGCGGAGCCGTAACAACTACAAAGTGCGGTATTATTATACGGCGGCCTTATAAATCTCGTATGCGTACCTATGATATTAAAAATAATTTCTTCTGCTTTTTCAAAATCGGCACAACCTTCTCTTGGATGAGAATAACTATGGTTACCTATTAGATGATCATGATTAAATATTTCTTTTACAATATCCGGGTATTTTTCTGCCCATTTACCTAAGATAAAAAAGTTTGCCTTAATGCTATATTTTTCTAAAACATCTAATATTTTTCTGGTCTAAAAGGGATTCGGCCCATCATCAAAGGTCAAAGCAATCTTATTGATATTTCTATCCCCATTTTTGTAATCAACTAAATCCATAATGTATATTTTAATCGCATCTTATTTAAAAATAGTATATCATTTTAATTATGGAGGAAGAAATTGTAGATCAAGAAAAATATTATAACAACATAAAAAGGCTTAATATCGCTCATTACTCTGGGGAGATTTCTTACTATTCAAAAGCATCACTCCGCGATATAGAAAAAAAGATATTAAGTAGATTAAGGCCAAGTGCCAATCTTTTGGATTTAGGATGCGGTTCAGGTAGATTTTCTATTGGTGCGGCTCAGATGGGCTTTAATGTGGTTAGCGTTGATATCACCCCGCAGGCAATTGAAGCGGCAAAACAAAAAGTAAAACGTTTAGGAATAACAAACATCAATTTCTTATGCAAAGATATGATAAACCTTCCTTTTGAAGATAAAGTTTTTGATTATGTTTTCTGCCCCCGTTTCTCAATTAATGCAGTAGCTACATTTTCTCGAAGAAGAAAAGCGGTTGAAGAGATGGTAAGGGTAGTGAAAAATGATGGAATTATATTTATAGAAAGCTTTAATAAATTTTATTTAGGTAGGGGTATTATTTTTCTGCTTAAAAATATTATAAGAGACATTTGGAGATATCTACTTTTATTTTATTGCTATCTGATAAGGAAATCGTATACCAGATTATTACCCGGAGACATAGTTTACGAATCGAATAAAGTTAAAGGTGCCCCCGAGGGATATGCTCACCTCCCGACTGTTTTTGAATTAATAAGATTAATTCCTAAAAAGGTAGTTTTTAAATTTTATTCGATATCACAAATAGTCAATAATAGAAAATTTGATTTATTTAAATTCTTTAGATATTCAATCTGGATTTTTATACAAAAAGTTGACTAATTCAACTTAATTTGTTATACTTTAGGCAGTAAAATAGTACATTTCCAACACAAGGAGGTGAGTTGTCATGTCTGTTCAACAGACCTTAATAATTGTAAAGCCTGATGGCTTGGCGAAGGGTCTGGTTGGGCAAATCCTTCGTTCCTTAAAAACGCACGACTTGGTCGTCGTTGATAGTGCGACTACACTTCTCACGAGACAGTGGGTAGAAGAACTGTACGCCCTTGAACGTGACGAGGTATACTTTACCGAAGTTGTTGAGTGGGTTAGTTCAGCCCAAGTGCTATTCCTGAAGGTCGAAGGACCTGACGCAATAGCAAAAGTAAAATGGCAGATAATTGGTCGGTACCCAAACGGTATTCGCGGCCAATATTCTGAAAACTGGATCAAGAACATTGCCCATGTGCCAGATTCGGAATCTTCGGCGGAGCGCGAACTCAATCTTTCCAAACAAATCTTCGAGGACAGAAAGAAAAGAGACGAGGATTTGTTCAGAGGCAAAATGGTTTTCGCTCTTACTGGAATGAGCGAATGCGGCAAAAGCACCGTCGGTAAATATCTTGATTCACGCGGAATCCCGAGGTTGAAGATCGTAAGATTATTCGAACGGATGCGGGATAAATGGTCTCCCCAAAGCGAGCTGTACCAATTTACGGGCAAAGAGGAGAAGTGCAATCCGTATGCACTTTGGGACGCCTTCCTCGGAGAACTTTTGGCCGAAATGGAAATCCGCAAGGCATCCATGGTGTCAATCGAAAGCCTGTATGGCGGACCGCTGGCCCCTTACCTTAAACATCGGATGGGCAACCGCTTTCGCATCGTCTATATCGATATTCCTCTTGAGATACGACTTCAGCGTCAAATGCAACGAGAGGGACTTTCGACCATAGATGAGGCGAAGGCAATTCTTCTTCCGCGAGACGAAGTGAAGACCGAATCAGGCATTCCGGCACTGAAAGAAATCGCCGATGAAATCATTGACAACTCCGGCACAGTAGAAGATTTGCATTGGGCAATCGACGAACTCGTTACCCGCTGCAAATGACCACGGCTCCATCCGAACGTTTTGGGGTGGAGCCTTTTTATTTTAAAAAATATTGGTTATAATGAAGCAAAATATGGAATTTTTCAAATCTGATCAAATTGAATTTTTTGAAGACAAAATAATCCATCAGTCTGCTGGCGGTTTTGTGTTTTATGAAGCACCCGAAAGCCATATTTTATATGTTGCTCTTCTGCAAAAACCAGATGGTAGATTTTATATTCCCAAGGGCCATATCTTCAAGAACGAAGAACCGGAGACAGCAGCCCCAAGAGAAGTAAAAGAAGAATTAATGCTGGAAAAAGACCCGAAGATTGTTACAAAAATAAGCATAGACAGTTATACTTTTACGCTACCGGATGACGAAAGAACGCATTATAAGAATGTTCATCTTTACATCTTCGAACTTCCTCGAAAAGAAGAGATTAAGCCGCTTGAAAAGGAAGATTTTATAAGCGCGGAATGGCTTGAATTTAATGATGCTCTGGGAAAATTGGCCTTTGACAAAGAAAATTTATTAAGGGCGCGGCAATTATTCTATTTTAATAAACCAGTTTTTCCGATTGATAAAGTAGATAATATTAAATCTATATCCGTAGGCATCCCCACATATAATGGCTCTTCCACTATTTATGATACGTTATCGTCAGTGGTAAAATCTTTGTCATTGTTGCCGAAAAATATCTCAAAAAAAATTATCGTCTGCCTTGATCATTGCAATGATAATACAGAATCTGTCGTTAATAATTTTTTTGAGAAAAACAAAAGAGATGGAATTGAATTTAAACAGATTATAAACGCCGGCTCAAGGGGGAAATCAGCCGTTTTAAATGTAATATTTGAAAATACAAATTCTGAATTATTATGTTTTGTAGACGACGACGTTTTATTGGAAAAAGATTGTATTTTAAATCTAATCGCAGCCTTAGCTGAAAGACATGATTTAAGATGCGTTTTCGCAAAATGGATAAGAAAGCCATTTACCGGCAAAAATCCATGGAAAAAGTTTTGGCATTGGGTTCTGGGCGTAAAATTTGATATTCAATTATTTGATAGTCGCCCTGAATATATGAGAGGTGCATGTATGATGTTCCGCAGGGAAAATTTTGTTCGTCTGCCGGATAATATTTTTAATGAAGATCAGTTTTTGCAATTTATTTACTGGCCACTGACCAAAGAGGTTGATAACTCTATTATCTATTTTAATTCGGTTAGCAGTATTACCGATTACTATAAAAGATTTATTAGAATAGCCTTCGGATCAAAGCAATTAGAAAATGAGTTTTCTGCTGATAGGGTCAAAAAATGTTACGACGATTTGAACAAAAAAATAAATTTTAAAAATGTTTGGAAATCGCCGTGGAAAAAGAAATTACCTTTCTTTCTTTACAGATTTATAAGAATCTTCGTGAACAATTTGGTTAAAATTAGATTAAAAATAAACAAAAATTATGAGTGGTTTAGAATTAAACAAAGTTAAGCAATCCGTTATAAAAATTTTGAAACGAAATCTAAAAGGCAATCTTTTTGCGGTTGTTTCCATTGGCAGTATCGCTTCGGGAAATTATAAAGAGCCGTGGAGCGACGTGGATATTCTTGTAGTGGTGGAAAAACTTGATTTACAAACAAAGCAAAAAATCGCTCGATCAAAAAATATTCTGGAAAAAAAATACAAACGGCGTTTTGGCATTAATACAATAACAAAACAAGAATTTCAAAGTCCTATTTTACCGGCTATTTCTCTGGATGGAAAGGCGCTACAGGCACTTTTGGATTTAAAAATTTCTCCGGAAAGATTAATTTTTTCTAAAAATAAGAGCATGGGCAGAATTTATTCGCCAAGCAAAAAAGAGATAAAAGATTACAGCATTTCCAATTTATTCATGTTTTTATTGAGAAATAGAAAGACCCTCACTAGGCAAATACCCAAAACCCCAAAAGAATACAAAGATATGGCAGAAAGAGAAATACGGGCCGGTTTTATCATGACTAAATTGGCGATTCAATATTTTACTTTACACAATTGTAGTGATAATAGAGAAATTATACGAACAGCCGAAAAACTATTTACAGATTTCAATTTTAACACGATTAAAACCAACCTTAGAATAATAGATAAATGGAGTCAGATAAAAGAATATTGCCAATTGGACAAAATTCTGAAATCAACCGATGCATTTATAGAAAACTTCAGCCGCTACATTTCAAATTCAAAGAAAATTGTAAATTGATTCTGGCTTAAAGGGGTCAAACTGAGCTAGTATAGCGGAAAAAACCAAAAATAATAATTTGGTTTTGCGAGGATACGTATTGGGATTTTTCGTCAGGGCGTGGCAAAGTACCAAATAGTCGTTTAACGACAGAAAATCTTTTGTTTTACCATTCGCTAGATTTTTCCTTTCGGCTATTTTAATTTTGGTAATCTTAAGAAAATTTGTTATTTTTTGCGGGCATTCTATTTTGAAAATAAGTTTAGTGCCGGTATCTTTAAAATGTTTAATCTGAAAATACCGATTTAATATCTTGTGATGATGAAAAAATAACGTGCCGATAAAATCATTGTAGTAGGGTTTGGCTAATTCCATAAGAGGTGGTATAAAATCGGCGTATTCGTTATCAATAAACCATATTTTTTTGTTTACTATAATATTTCCATGGTGGGCATCTCCTTGTCCCATAATGGCAGTGATTTTTTTATTGCTATGTGGAAAATACTTTTTTCTAATTGATTCAAAAATCTGGTTTATAGTATAGGGAAATTCTTTATTGTTTACTACAATTTGGCGGTCAAAATATGACGATATGTTATCGAAGTTCTTTGCGAAAAATAATTTATACATTTTTCCAAAAAGTCTATCATAAAATAATCTATTGGTACGCGATTTAATATAGTCGTTGTAATTTATTTTGATTTTTGATTTGGAATGAACTTTCTCAAGCAATTTTTCTTTTCTTTTTTCAAGTTTGCAAAATAATTCCAGATCCTCCTTGTTTTTTATCTGTAGAAATTTCTCGGCCATTAGTTCGCCGGGGATATATTCAAATAATATCCATTGGGGCGCAAACAATTTCCTCTTTGAAATCAAAATGATCTTCGGAGTCGGTAAAAATTTTTTAATGAACTGAATACCATTCAGTTCATTCTCAATATGTTCTTTCTCATTGAATTTAAGAAAATAAGTAACAATTTTATTTTTAGTGGGTATTACCTTAATAAGAAAACTGTTTGCTTTAGAGCCATAAATCTTTGTAATTCTTTCCAGTCCAATAATTTTAACATTCAAAGATTTTTCAATTTCAGATAATGAGTGTTTTAGGGCTGACTGTAAGGACAGCTTATTATTTGTTGTTTGTTTAGTAAACATTTTTATCAAAATTATAACATATTGTTAGAAAAATTTAGATTAATGGATATAGGCGAAAAATCCACCAGCCTAAGTGAGGGCGAGGCGGAAGGGGTTCAAGGAAGGAATTCCACAACAATATTTTACCATATTTAATAATAGAAAAAGAAAACCCGAGAAAAATCTCGGATTTTCGGAGATTGATTGTACCCGCGGTTGGTATTATCTCTAATATAGAAAATCTAAAAACTTTGTCAAGTAAGTTATCCACAACATTTATTTTTTTACTTTTTCTCTGAGATTTCTTTCTTTATTTTTTCTATAAAATTTTTGAGGGGTATTGCGCCCAAATCACCTTTCCCACGTTCACGGACAGCTACGGTTCCGGCCTGTTTTTCTTTTTCGCCGACAACCAGAATATAAGGAATTTTTTGGAGTTCGGCGGAGCGGATGCGTTTGCCAAGGGTTTCGTTGCTCTCGCCAATTTCTGTCCGCACATCGGCATTTTTCAATTCTTCCAAAATTTTTTCTGCGTAATCATTGAATTTTTCGCTCACCGGAAGAATTCTTGTTTGGACAGGGGAGAGCCAGACTGGAAACGCGCCGGCGTAGTGTTCAATAAGTATTCCTACAAAACGCTCAAGAGAGCCGAGCAAGGCGCGATGGAGCATAAAAACCTGTTTCTTTTTGCCGTCTTTGTCCGTATAAAAAACGTCAAATTTTTTGGGAAGATTAAAATCAACCTGAAGGGTGGAAATCTGCCATTCCCGGCCAATGGCGTCCGTGGTTTTTATATCCATTTTGGGGCCGTAAAAAACCGCCTCTCCCTCCTCTCTTTCATAATTCCAGCCGGCCTCTTTTATTCCTTTTATCAGAGCTTCTTCGGATTTTTTCCAATCTTTATCGTTGCCGAGATATTTTTTCTTGTTTTTCAGATCTCTCACGCTTAAAGCGACTTTAAAATTTCTAAATCCAAAACTTTCCAAAATATGTTTGGTCAGTTTGACGGCCCTAAAAATTTCTTCTCCCAACTGGTCTTCGCGGCAGAGAATGTGTCCGTCGTCCTGGGTAAAGCCCCTGACCCGAATCAATCCATGGAGAGTGCCAGATTTTTCATAACGATAGACAGTGCCCAGCTCGGTGTAGCGGACAGGTAAATCCCGGTAGCTCTTGGGGGAATTTTGGTAAATTCTGATGTGCATGGGGCAGTTCATCGGCTTGAGGTAGTATTTTTCGTTTTCTATTTCCACCGGAGCGTACATGCTCTCTTTATAAAAATCCAAATGGCCGGAAATGCCAAAAAGTTTCTCGCTCCCGATGTGGGGAGTGCGCACCAGCTGATAACCGTTTTTTAAATATTCTTTCAGAACAAAATCTTCCATTACCTGGCGCATTATCGCTCCCCTGGGTAGCCAGAGAGGGAGTCCCTGGCCAACGGTTTCGTCAATGATAAAAAGTTCCAAATCTTTGCCGATTTTTCTGTGGTCTCTTTTTTCCGCCTCTTCCTGGAGTTTCAGATAATCTTCGAGATCTTTTTTGGTTTCAAAGGCCAGGCCGTAGATGCGGGTGAGCATTTTGTTTTTTTCGCTTCCGCGCCAGTAGGCGCCGGCGGTTTTTACAAGTTTAAAACCCTCGGGATTTATTTCTTTGGTTGATTTGACGTGCGGGCCGGCGCACAAATCAGTGAAATCCCCGGATTTATAAATAGTGATTGATTTTTTATTTTTAATTAATTCTTTAATTAACTCTAATTTATATGGTTGATTTTTTCCGCCCAAGGCGGATCCGCCCTTGGCGGAGAATATTTTTTTTGCTTCGGCCGTAGTGATATTTTTCTTTATAAATTTTAAATCTTGGGCAATAAGTTCTAGCATTGCTTTTTCCAGTTTCGGCAAATCTTCGTCAGAAATCTTAATGCCGTCAAAATCATAATAAAAGCCATTTTCAATAGTCGGTCCGATTCCCAACTTCGCCCTGGGAAACTTTTCCAAAACCGCCATAGCCAGCAGATGGCTCAGCGAATGCCGTTTTTTATTAATATCTTTCATAAATTTATAATAGCATACTTTTTTAATTTATCATCTCTTTCATTTCTTCGCAGATGATGGAAGGTTCGTTGTTGCGGAGGGAAATTCTGCCCTTGATGGCGACGCAATTGCCCTCGCGGATAATGTCGCCGTATTTCTCCAAAATTCCCGGGAAAATTACCGCCTCAACGGTGTCGCTGTAATCGGAAATTTTAATAAACAGCATTGATTCGTTTCTTTTTGTAATTATTCTTCTTATTTCTTCAATCACTCCGGCCGTCACCACCGGCATATTGTCCTCCAGTTTTTTTGCCGCCCCGATTTTTGTTTTAATTTTTTCCAGTTTGTCTTTGAATTTATCAAGAGGATGACCGGACACATACAGGCCCAGCAAATCTTTTTCCCAGGACAATTTTTCGTGGGGGCTGGCAGGTTCTGTTTTTTTAAGTTTGAGTTCGGGAATGGTGGAATTGTCCCGCATCAGAGAAAAAAGAGAGGTTTGGCTTTGTTTTAATTTTATTGATTCCCGGTTAAAATTAAGCGCTTCCTCAATGTTGAACAACAATTGATTACGTTCTCCGAAATTATCCATGGCTCCCGCCTTGATTAGCGCTTCCAGAGATTTTTTATTGAGATTTTTGTGCTGGATTCGCTCCAAAAAATCTGAGAAAGATTTAAATACTCCCTTGTCTTTTCTTTCTTTAATAATGGCGTCGGCGATTTCAATCCCAAGATTTTTTATGGTGTAAAGCCCGAAACGTATAGCTTTTTCTACCACCGTGAAATCCCCGAAACTTTCGTTAATATCGGGCGGAAGAACAGGAATTTTCATTCTTTTGCACTCGTTGATGGCGGCGGCGATTTTTTCCGTGTCTCCGGCGTCGGCTGTCAGAACAGCCGTCATAAACTCGGCCGGATAATTCGCTTTCATATAGGCGGTCTGATAGGCCACCTTGGCGTAGGAGGCGGCATGAGCCTTGTTGAATCCATAGCCCTTAAAGGGGTCAAAAAGTCTCCAGAGCGCCTCTGATTTTTCCGGCGTCAGACCCCCGTGCTTCTGGCACCCCTCAATAAAAATTTTTTCCTGTTTCGCCATTTCCGCGGGGATTTTCTTGCCGATTGCCTTTCTGAATTTATCAACCGTATTCCAGTCATAGCCGGCCAGTTCAATGGCAATCAAAAGAACATCGTCTTGGTAAGTGACGACCCCGTAGGTTCGGCAGAGAATTTTTTCCAGGCGGGGGTCAAGATAGGTGACTTTTTCATCTCCGTTTTTGCGCCTGATATAGGTGGGAATGTTGGCCATCGGCCCGGGCCGGAAAAGGGCAATCATGGCCATAATGTCGGTGATGCAGGTCGGTTTTAATTCTTTAATATAACGGGTCATTCCGCTCCCGCCCAGCTGAAAAACGCCGATTGTTTCTCCTTTGGAAAGCAAATAAAAAGTTTTTTTATCGTCAAAGGGAAGATTTTCCAAATCAATGTCCAGGCCCTGGATTTTTTTAACAAGCCGGACCGAGTTTCCCAGAATGGCGAGATTTTTTATGCCAAGAAAATCCATTTTTAACAAACCGACATCTTCAACAGAATTCATATCATATTGAGTGATGATTTTTTCGCCATTGGGCTCGCGCTGAAGAGGAACGAAATCAGTCAGTTTTGTGGGAGAAATAACCACTCCGGCCGCATGCACGGAAACATGGCGCGCCCTGCCCTCAATCCTTTGCGCCAAATCAACGGCCTTTTTTACTTCTTCGTCTTGTTTATATATCTGGGCGAGTTCGGGGACGATTTTTAGCGCCCTTTCGATGGACATGGGAAAGCCCTGGGAGCCGAAAGGAATAAGTTTGGAAATTTTATCTCCGAAGTCGTAAGGGTGTCCCAGCACGCGGGTGACATCGCGGACAGCGGCGCGGGCCATGATGGTTCCGAACGTTCCGATTTGGGCCACTTTGTCCTCGCCGTATTTTTGTTTGGCGTATTCAATAATTTCCTCTCTCCGGTCATCGGCAAAATCAAGGTCGATATCGGGCGGGGAGGGCCGGTAAGGATTTAAAAATCTTTCAAAGGGCAGGGCGAATTTAACAGGGTCAATATTGGTGATGCCGATGAGATAAGAAATAAGAGAACCGGCCGCCGAGCCGCGGGTGGTGGTGATTATTCCCTGCTCATGGGCCCAATTAACCAAGTCGGAAATAATCAAAAAATAAGGCGCGTATCCCTTATTGTTTATTATTTCCAATTCGTATTCCATTCTTTGTTTTGTTTCTTCGCCGTCATTAAATTTTTCTTTGTATCCGGCAAGCGTCAGGTCTTTCAGGTATTCTTCGGCTGTTTTGTTTTTCGGAAGTTCTATTTTGGGGAAGACCCAGCGGCCGAGCTCCAAATTTATTTTGCATCTTTCGGCGATGAGACAGGTGTTTTCAATGGCCTCGGGTAGGTCTTTAAACATTTTTTCCATTTCCTCCCCGGAGCGCATTGAAAAATCTTCGTGCTTCATGGTCATGCGGTCCGGTTCGGTCATTTTGGCGTTGGTCTGGATGGCCACCAAAATATCCTGGACGTCTTTGTCTTCCTTTTTTATATAGTGAATGTCCTGGGTGGCCGCAATGGGAACCTTTAATTTTTTTGCCAGTTTAATTAAATCAACCTGCAATTTTTGGTAATTTTCTATGTTGGGATGATAGCCGGTTTCAATAAAAAAGTTTTCTTTCCCAAAAATTTCTTGAAATTCTTTAACGATTTTTTCCGCTTTTTCAAAATCTTTTATTGCGGTCGCCCTGGAAATTTCGCCGGCCATACAGCCCGAGAGAGCAATCAATCCCGAAGAATATTTTGCCAGCAGTTCTTTGTCCATTCTGGGTTTGTAGTAAAAACCGTCAAGAAAACTGGCGGTGACAAGCTGGATTAAATTTTTATAACCGGTTTCATTTTGGGCAAGAAGAGTGAGGTGGTATCTTTTATCGTCAATATTGGGCCGTTTCTGATAAAGCGATTCGTAGGCAAGATAAGCCTCCACCCCGATAATGGGATTGATTCCTCCCTTTTTACATTCTTTGTAAAATTCAACGGCGCCGTAAAGATTGCCGTGGTCGGTCAGGGCCAGGGACGGCATTTCCAGGCGGACAGCTTCCTCGACAAGTTCGTCAATTTTTGCCAGGCCGTCAAGAAGAGAGTAATGGCTGTGGGTATGGAGATGAACAAATTTTGATTTCATAAAACGATTTAATTATAACAGAAAACTAATTCATACGGAAATTTCTTCTATCTAAATCTTGCAAGATAAATGCTATCGCTGGTATGTTGAAAGATTTATGGACTAGAAGTATAATAATTAATATGATAATAAAAAGCGAGGCAAAACAAAAAGCTCTTTTATTGCTGGTGGCCGGCGTTGCTTTGGGATTTTCCCGTTCTCCCAAAAATTACTTTACTATTTTAAGGGGTGTAGCCAGAGAGTGGAAAGAAATTAAACGTAACAAATTAGTCCGGATTGTTCGCGAATTTTATAACGATAGAATTATTGATTATAAAGAAAAAGATGATGGAACAGTTGAAATTGTTTTAACTAAAGACGGAAAGAAAAAAGCCCTGAAATATCAAATTGATGAAATCAAAATTAAAAAGCCGGACAAATGGGATAAAAAATGGAGAATAGTTATCTTTGATATTCCCGAGAAAAAGAAAAAGATAAGAGAGGCGTTGAGAGACAAATTAAAAGAGATTGGTTTTAAGGAACTGCAAAAAAGCGTTTTTATTTATCCATATCCTTGCGAAGATGAAATTGATTTTATTATTGAAGTTTTTGAAATTCGGCCCCATGTCCGCTTTTTAATCGTAGATTCATTTACCAACGAAGAGCAGTTTAGGTTAAAGTTTGAATTAATTTAGTTTATTTTTAAATCTTGCAAGATAAATGCTATCGCTGGTATGTTGAAAGATTTAAATTTAAGATTTTATGAAAGGTAAATATATTATAGGAATTGACGAAGCGGG
>Ga0315282_10008366_pt1 | contig 16766 bp, 13 predicted proteins | sample YL17G07_20_MG_FD_203693 | JGI IMG/M metagenome (GOLD analysis project Ga0315282, IMG submission 203693) | Sediment microbial communities from Yellowstone Lake, YNP, Wyoming, USA - YL17G07_20 | ecosystem: Environmental > Aquatic > Freshwater > Lake > Sediment | place: USA: Wyoming | collected...
AGATTTCCCTGCAGGAATCGATCATAGTCCGGCCCTGGTCCACGAAAAATTCATTCAGCGGGATTTCTCTCTCTCCTTTCTCTGAGAGAATTGTCACCCTGGCCTTCAGGGCAAGCAAAGGAATGGCGGTATCGGCCGCAGGTTGCCCCGAGATAAGATTGCCAGCGACAGTGGCTACGTTCCGGATCTGAGGGGAACCCAGAACTCTAGCCCCTTCGGCCAATAATCCCGCCTTCTCGCTAATCAATGACGATGAACAAACCTGGGCATGCGTTGTGAGACCTCCCAAGTATATATTTTCTCCTCTCAGTTCAATATAGTTCATGTTCGGTAGACGGGTTATATCCACGAGGGTGTCGGTCTGTAATTCTCCCCGCCGCAGCTGGGGAATCACATCCGTTCCCCCGGCAATGATCTGGGCCTTTCCTTTGAAGGCGGACATCATCTCCAGTGCTTCTTTCATTGTCAGGGGTTGAAGATATTGTTTGATTGGAATCTCTGCGTTCCAGTGTAATTTTTTAAAATTTTTTTGCATTTCATCCCCTATCTGTCTCTTCTTCAATAGGCTTAAGAGATTTGGAACAGGGAAAAACTCTTTCCTTCGATTTAAGGACATCGATTCTCTCCCTTATAATGAAAGACATTTTCTCTGTCAAGGGGGAAAAACCCTTGCCCCCTTCACTTTTGAATTTTAGTTATGCATTCGCAGAGCTTGACCAGCAACAGGCAGAGGACACTGAGTCCCGCCGATGGCGGGACAAAAGGGCGGTTACCCCTTTTTGCGCCTTTCTTTGCGGAATCGAAGGGATTCGTTCCTGGAGAATCCTGATCCGCCCATTCAGTCGGCGATCCCCGCTCTTCCATCCGGGCCACAACGCAGGGGTTTTTCAAAAGTGAAGGCGGGCAAGTCACCTAGAATACTCGGTCCCCCTCCCTTTTTATCTGAGGTGTTAAGCCCAAGTGCATGTGCGTCTCACTTGGAATAACAAGGGGCTGATTCTTCTATTGATGGGGCGGGGAGGAGACTCTGTTGTTGAACGCAGATGTCAATATTGAAGATCTAAAGGTTTGGATGTATATTTGTTTAGGAGAACCGGGGACCGAATTGATTTTTCTCTTTTGCCCGAAGAGACTCTGTCGTAATGGAAGAAGGGGGCCGTCATTCCCGGAAAAGTGGGGGTTCAGGGAATATGGATAGGGGGAAATTACCCCGCGTTTCGCGGGGAAAGATTTTTCGGCAATGATCCAACCTGTCTGGATGCCCGCTCCCCGCTTTCGCGAGGACAGGCTTCGCATGCCTGACGAATTATGACACAGTCTCCGAAGGGAGAAGATGGTTGCGTGGGAATACTTTAGATTCAATTAGGCGGAGAACCTGAAACGGGCAAGGCCTGCAGGGGGGAAAGGAAGATGCCCAATGAGATGGACCGCAGACTTTTTCTGCAAGTGGCCGGTCTGGCTGGGGCTGGAGCCGGTGCAGCAGCTTTGATTGGATTATCTTCCGCAGAGGAGGAGACGGCCATCTCAGGAGGGATGAAGATGCCGGAAATAAATATTACAGAGATCGAAGGAATTAAAGTGGGCCATGCCCAGGATTTAAAGGCGGCCACGGGTTGCACGGTCATAACCAGTGAAGCAGGTGCGGTTGCCGGGGTAGATGTCAGGGGTGGGGCACCGGGAACCAGGGAGACGGACCTTCTGAATCCGGCAAATCTGGTGGAAAAGATTCATGCCGTTTTATTGACCGGGGGGAGCGCCTTCGGCTTAGATGCCGCTTCGGGAGTGATGCAGTATCTGGAGGAGAGGAATGTCGGTTTTGACGTGAAGGTGACTAAAGTTCCCATCGTCTGTGGGGCCGTATTATTTGATTTGATGATTGGCGATTATAAAGTAAGGCCAGATAAAAAAATGGGTTATCAGGTGTGTTTGAACGCCACTGACTTAAGACCTGAGGAAGGGAATGTCGGGGCGGGTACGGGAGCGACAGTTGGGAAAATCTTCGGCATGAAGAGGGCGATGAAAAGCGGGCTGGGGATCTTTTGCGTTCAAGCAGGGAATCTACGGGTCGGTGCCTTAGCTGCCGTGAATTGTCTCGGAGATGTCATAGACCCAACCAGTGGTCAGATCCTTGCGGGGGCCTTAAATGAGGATTTAAAGACATTCTCCCACACAGAAGAGGTTATGATTCAAGCCTACGCCGACAAAAAAAATCTATTCGGGGGAAATACGACGATCGGGGTGATCGCCACCAATGCAAAATTCACAAAAGCGCAGGCCAACAGGATAGCTTCCATGGCTCACAATGGCTACGGCAGAACCATCCGGCCTGCCCATTCCATGTTTGACGGGGATACGATTTTTACCATGGCAACAGGCCAGGTCGATGCCGACGTGAGTGTCGTCGGATTGCTTTCCGCGAGGGTCATGGAACAGGCAGTCATCCGGGCGGTAAAGAAAGCAACTTCTCTGGGGGGCTTAAAAGTTACTCGGACCTAAAAAAATAGAACCCGGGCCAGTCGACCATTGCACCCGACGCGAAAAAGCATCCGGTCATGAGAAAATGAAAGAAGTCAGGATGTTTCTAAGGAGCGGTTAATTTTTTAAAAAGAAACTGAAAAATTATGTGGGAAAAGGTTAAAGTTGAAGAAGCTCTGGGTATGAGACTGGCCCATGATCTCACCCGCATCGTTCCAGGAAAATTTAAGGGGGCAGCGTTCCGCCAGGGCCAGGTAGTACGCAAGAGGGATATTCCCAAATTGTTGGACCTGGGGAAAAAGCAGGTTTATGTGCTTCACCTTAGGGCGGGGGAACTCCATGAGGACGAGGCCGCGTTACGCATGAGCCGTGTCATGGCCGGCCGGGGCCTTCGTCTCCGGGGCCCAAGCGAAGGGAAGATAGATTTTTTGGCCAGGGATTCCGGGCTTCTAAGGGTAAACACGAAAGCCCTGGGAAAGATTAACGCCCTCGGTTCAGTCATCCTGGCCACCCGCCATAATCATTCCCGGGTGCGCCCGGGGGAAGTTGTGGCGGGAACCCGAGCCATCCCCCTGGTGATTCGGGAATCAAAAATTAAAAAGGTCGAAGAGATTTGCCAGAAGGAAGGGGCGGTGGTGGAAATTCTCCCCTTTCGCAAAAAGAAAGTCGGCATTGTTGTCACGGGAAGCGAAATCTTTGAAAACCGCATACAAGACCAGTCGGCGAGAATTGTTACGGAGAAAGTGGAAGGCCTGGGTTCAAGAGTATTGAAGAAGGCAGTCGTCCCGGATGATCCCCTCCAAATTGCCGATAAAATCCGGCAAATGAAATCTACCGGGTGTCAGGTGATTGTCATCACCGGGGGGCTTTCGGTGGACCCAGATGATGTGACGCTCGAGGGTATCAAAAAATCCGGAGCGCAAGTGGTATTCTACGGCGTGCCCATTCTACCAGGATCCATGTCCGTCTACGCCCGCCTGGGGAATACGGTCATCCTCGGCGCACCAGCCTGCATGATTCATGATCCGACGACGGCCTTAGACCTGTTTTTACCCAGAGTCTTAGCCGACGATCCCATTCTTAGAAAAGAAATCGCTGGCATGGGGCATGGGGGGTTGTGCCTGAGATGTTCCGTCTGTCAGTATCCTGTATGTCCTTTTGGAAGGAGTGGATGATTCAATTTTCCTGATGAATGGTTTCTGTCATCCCGCTATCCAGATAGCCCGCGAACGAATCCTGTTTGCCTGTATCTTTTTCCTTCTGCCTATCCACCTGATTAAAGATTTTCTCTTTTTATCCTTCCCCCTCACCCTCCTCTCCCCCGTTTGCGGGGGAGAGGAGGGTGAGGGGGCTTGACTTGAAATTGCTTTAGGGGCATCAAAAAGAAGAGGTGAGGTGAAATGAATCAGGCCAGGGTGCAGTTTCCTTGCAGTGATATAACCCTTGAAGGTGTGCTGGCCTTGCCAGAAGGGCATGATCTTCTTGGAACGGTTATCATTTGCCACCCTCATCCCCTCTATGGGGGCGATATGGACAATAAGGTCGTTCAGGCTGTCGGTCAGCGTTTGGGGGAGAAGGGTATGGGCTGGCTTAAATTTAATTTTCGGGGCGTGGGCAAAAGTGGCGGGCGTTTTGGCGGCGGGGTTGGTGAACGGGAAGATGCAAAGGCTGCGGTTTCGTTCGCAGAAAGCCAGGAAAAGGTCGACCCGGCCAGAATTGGGGTATGTGGCTATTCTTTCGGCAGCCTGGTGGCTTTTTCCCTGGCTGTAGAGGATCAACGAGTCAGGGCGGTAGCGGGCATTTCGCCCTTTATTGAGCCGGCCGATCTCTTGAATCGCTATACCAGGCCCAAGTTGTTTCTTTGCGGGGGGCAGGATGAATTCATCCATGCCGGAAGCCTGGAGAAACTTGTTGCCAATTTGCCGGAACCGAAAGAACTAATCATTTATCCGGCCGTCGATCATTTCTGGTGGGGAGAAGAGGAGAAAATCGCAGAAAAGGTGGCAGAATTTTTTGCCAAATATTTTTTGTAGCCCTCGGGCATCCAGGCAACTTGTACAGAGAGGGCAAGGGCGGTTCTCAATCTCTTGCCCCCCTTCGCTTTTGAAAAAGCCTTGTGTTGTGGCCCGGATGGAAGAGCGGGGACCGCCGGCTGAATGGGCGGGTCAGGATTCTCCAGGAACGAATCCCTTCGATTCCGCAAGGAAAGGCGCAAAAAAGGGTAAGCGCAGGAAAGGAGCAAGAAGTCATGCCCGGTCCAGGGAAAGACCGCTGTCTGATTCAGCCAAGAGACCCGCGCTTCCATCCGGGCCGGGCAAGGCCTTACGTTCGGCAACAGGCGGGGGAAACTTCGCTTGGCAAAAAAGGCAGAGGTTCTTCCATGGCTTGGAGCTTCCCTTCTGCCGTTTCAGCGAGGTGGGAGGCATTTTGGCGCTCTGTCTTTGGGGAAGGATAGGGGGAGCGTTAGGGCAAAGTTGCGCCCGCCGTTTTGCCCCGCCATCGGCGGGACTCAGTGTCCCCCGCCTGTTGCTGGCCAAGCCTTACGAATTCATAACTAAAATTCAAAAGTGAAGGGGGCAAGTTCTCAATCTATGTTGACTTCTGCAAGCCAGTTTAGTACACTACAAAAATGATCGGCTATCCACATGACTTTCTTTATGAATCCGAACGCCAGGCTCTTTTACTCCCTGTTCATCGGGACTTTTATCTCCCGGGTGAAGCAGACGGCCAAGAAAGGCTTGGTTCCTCCCCATCCCTCCTTTCAGAGCTGCTATTGCTTAAGAATAGAGGCGGGCCATCCAGCATCAGAACCTATTCTAATTCTTGTAACCAATGTCTCAGGGAGTGGGAATATCTGATGGACTTCCAACCCTCTGGGGAGGGAAAAAGCGAGGTAGGGATGAACAAAGAATGGGAGCCCTTCTGACAGATGAAGTTATCTCCCCTCGATCCGAAAACCCCTTTCCGCCTCTTCCGTGGACGGGTATTTATGGGTATGCGGCTGAATATATTTTTACGGATGATGATCGGTTATTTAGCCATATATCTTCTGGTGATGTCCGTGAGTGTGTATGCCATTTTCAAGTTGCGTCAATTTAACCAAGTTACGGGCTATATTTTAGATGTCGACAATTCCATTTTAGACTATGAGGAAAAGCTTATTGATTCCATGCTCTCCCAGTTACGCTATGAGAGGAAATACATCATCACGAAGGACGGAGCGCTGTATGATGAGTTTTTTGCGGCGAAAAATGAGTTTACCAGACACCTGGCCGAGGTCCGGCAAATCGCCGATACCTCCCAAAAAAAACGTTCCCTGGACCGGGTCAAGGCCTACCATGAGCTCTACCTATCTTTGGTGGACGAGGAGGTTGCCTTTGTTCGAAGGAGCCTGCCCTATTCCCAAAAATGGTATGAAGACCAAAAGGAAAGAGCTTCGGATAAGGTTCTGACAGAGCTGGAGATGTTGGAAGTCTATTCCCGCCAGGATATCTATAACCAGATGAAGATGCTGGGGGAGGCCGGGGCTTCGGCTCGCAGGGTTGCGATAGTGATGGCCGTTGTGGCCATTGTCTTAGTCATTGGTACTTCCTTTTTTATTACCCGAAGCATCACCAGGCCTCTTAATCTTTTGATGGACAAGATCCGGGAGGTTTCCGGGGGTGTTTTTAGGGGGGATGTAAACATTCCCTCGCCTCCAGAAATATCCGAGTTAAGCACGGCCTTTAATACTATGTGTGGAAAGCTGAATGCTTTGGATAAGATGAAGTCGGAATTTTTTTCGACCATGTCCCATGAATTGCGCACCCCCTTGACTTCCATAAGGGAAGGAAGCAGCCTTTTACTGGAAGGCGTTGGAGGAGCGGTCACGGAAAAGCAAAAAAGGCTTTTGGCCATCCTCAGCGAGGAAAGCCGTCGTTTGATCGACCTGGTTAATTCCCTGTTAGACCTGTCCAAGATGGAGGCAGGGATGATGACCTATACGTTTGAAAAGGCAGATCTTACTCCCTTGATTCATCAGACTGAAAGGGAGATTGTTCCCCTTGTAGAAAGCAAAAAAATCAACCTGGCAACGGAGATCGCCGAGGGATTGCCCATCATTACAATGGATGTTGAGAGGATTCTTCAGGTCTTACGCAATCTGGTCGGGAACGCCGTAAAGTTCACCCCCGAGGGGGGTCGGGTGAGGATTCTGGCCCGGTCCGTTCCCCGGGGGGTGGAGGTGTCGGTGGCCGATATAGGCCCCGGCATCCCCCCGGAAAACCTAACTGCAATTTTTGAAAAATTTCAGCAGGCCAGCATTTCAGGTTCATACAGGGCCAAGGGAACCGGATTGGGTTTGGCGATTGCCAAGCATATCATCACCTCTCATGGGGGAAAGATATGGGCGGAAAGCAAACCCGGACAGGGGAGTACATTTATCTTTGTGTTACCCTCCTGATTGTTCTTGCTCTTTGGGGCTGTGTTTCCTTAAAAAAGACTAAGGAACGGGTGGAAGAAGAACGCCCTTCCTTAACGAAGGCCGATGAGTCAACGGAGGCCCGGAAATACCTCCGGCACGGCCGTGAACTTCTGGCCCGGGGGGATTATGAGGGGGCTCTGGCAAAAAACCAGAATGTTCTATCTCTATTTCGCCATCAACCTCGCGGGGATGAAGCCCTTTTCAACATGGGCCTTATCTATGCGCATTTCGGGAATCCCAAAAGGGACTATGGAAAGTCCCTGGGGTTCTTCAAAAAGCTCATGAAAGATTATCCCCAAAGTCCCTGGGTTGAGCAGGGGAAAATATGGATTGCATTGATTTTGGAAAATGAAAAATTAAGCCATATCATCGAACAGTCGAAAAAGGTTGATATAGAGATCGAAGAAAAAAAGAGAGAAAAAGGAAAATAAAGAGGCCATGTCTTCGGGGAAAATTTTGTTGGTGGATGATGACCGGAACCTCATCGAGATCGTTAAAATGAGGCTCGAATCGGCAAACTACGAAGTGGTCGCAGCCGCTAAAGAAGAGGAGGCCGTTGCCGCAGTCAAGGGACAGGTCTTCGATTTATCCCTGGTTGACCTCCAGCTTGTTCACCAGGATGGAATATCTCTGATGGAGGAACTTCATTTAATCATCCCGGAGATGCCCGTCATCATCCTTACGGCCTATGGCAGCATCGAAAGTGCGGTAGAAGCCATGAAGAGAGGAGCTTATAGCTACCTCACCAAACCGTTTGACCCCCGGGATCTGCTCTTACAAATTGAAAAAGCCCTGGAGAACAGCCGGCTCACCTCGGAAATTAAAAGATTGAAAGGCATTCTGGGTGAGCAATATGATTTTGCCAACATTGTGGCCAGGGGCCAAAAGATGAAGAAGGTTTTAGAAATGGTATCCCGGATTGCCAAAACGGATTCCACAATTTACATCCATGGGGAAAGCGGCACGGGAAAGGAGCTGGTTGCCAAGGCGGTCCATCTTGGCAGCGAGAGGAAGGACAAGCCCTTCGTGGCCATCAACTGTGCCGCCCTTCCTGAAATGTTAATGGAAAGTGAGCTTTTTGGGCATGAAAAGGGGGCTTTTACAGGGGCGGTCAGAAGCACAAAGGGATTGTTTACCCTGGCTAATGAAGGGACCATCTTCTTAGATGAGATTGGCGATATGCCACTCTCGATCCAGGCCAAGCTCTTAAGAGTCCTTCAGGAGCGGCAATTCTATCCGGTCGGCAGCGAAAAATCCATAGAAGTCGATGTCCGGGTGATCGTGGCCACCCAAAAGGACCTTGAGGGTCAGGTAAAACAGGGTCTTTTCCGCGAAGACCTCTTTTACCGGATTCATGTCATTCCTATCCATCTACCCCCTTTACGGGATCGGAAGGAAGACATCCCTTCTTTGGTAAGACATTTCCTGACGAAATGCAGCCTGCAGATGAAAAAGGAGGTAAAAGGCCTGACCCCTTCGGCCATGCAAAGGTTAATGCTCCACGATTGGCCGGGGAATGTGCGGGAATTAGAAAATACCATAGAATATGCAGTGGCCATGACCCAGGAAGATGTTATCTCCGAAGATTTTATTCTCCAGACCAAACCTATCGCCTCTCAGGGGTCTTTGAAACCATTGAAGGAGGCTAAAGACGAATTTGAGAAGGGTTATCTTGTCCATCTCCTCGAGCTCTGCGAAGGTAATGTGAGCAAAGCGGCGAAGCTTGCCGGAAAGTACGGGCTGATTTTTACGACCTCCTGAAAAAACATTATCTGGAAAAGGCAGATTTTAAGAAATCTCAGTAAATTGTAGGAAATAACCTACCCGTTTCTTCCTCATCCGCAGGGAAATCCCTCCAAAATATTTTCCCTGAATAACCGCACGGAAGGAAAAACCTTTTCATATCAAGTAAATAGCCAAAGTTACGGCCTCTGGCATAAGTTTTGCCATCCAAAATCCCAGCGTTGAAGGCTCTCACGGTAATTTCTAATGATGGGTTCACATCCGTAGAAGAAGAGATTAAGACTCCTTTCAAGTCGATGGCCGGGGGAAAAGAGCCAATTCTCTCCATTCGGGGGAAATGACTATTTATAAATATTTTTGAAGTAAGGTGCAAGACATACGAAGATATTGGTTGTTGACGACAACTATGAGTTAGCCTCGATTATCCAGGAGATGTTAGAGGCTGAAGGCTACGAGATAATGTCAGCCGGGGATGGTCGAGATGGATATTTAACCTACCTCCTTTTCAGGCCGGATGTTGTTATTACGGACCTTCAGATGCCCGGGGAAAATGGACTGAAATTGATGGAGCGTATCCGAGCGCATGACCCCGAAGTGAGGACCATTTACATGAGCGGCGACCTGAGCCGCTTTGGTTCTCTTCTGGAAAAGGAGAAAACGAGCTACCGGATAAGCCTTCTGGAAAAGCCTTTCTCCAGGGAAAAGTTGATGGGATTGCTTGGGGGATTCCTTGACTGAGAAAAGAATCACTTCCCGTTCGTGGAGGGAAAGTCGGTTGGAATAAGCGGGTTCAACAGCCTCTGCTCTAAAGAAGTTCGAAGGAAACCAGACCTTTCTAACATCCTGGCCAGAGACCAGCGATAGACTCAGGGCAATGGGAGGAAGGGGGCAAGAAAATGGAAGGGTTTGAAATCTTAAGGACGACGGAAAACCCCAAAAGCCCTGATGGGGAGTGCAGGGCTCTGGCCCTTAGGGAGTCTCCTGTTGGTACACCAATCAGCCGGGAGGTTGGTTTGCAGGATCTGTGCGAGAAGGATTTTGACCTGGTGCTCACCGACCTCCTGGCTGTCCTGGAGAAGGCCAAAGAACCGAACCCAGAAACAATGGCTATCCTCATGTTGATGATCAATGGAAGGTTAACCCCAAATACCCCGGCCCTTCGATTGGATGGCCAAGACTATTTATTTAAGCCATTTGAGCTAACTGAATTAGGGATGTGGGTGGCCAAATGTGTTGAAAAATTAGAGCGCAGGCGAAGGAATTTTCAAGCCGACCCGGAGGAAGGGAAACGGAATGAGAAAATTCTAAATATATTGAAGATGATGTCCCATGATATCCGGGGATCTCTCGTTTCGATATCCGCCACCCTGAAGCTTTTGGGCCGTGGCTATTATGGAAAAATGGATGAAGGGGTAGCGAATAGGCTGAAAGATTTGCTTTCCAGGACCATGGGACTCATCGGGATTACCGAAGAGTACCTGGGAAGAACCTTTTCAGTGCAGGACGAAGTGGAGATGGAAGGGGAGGCGGTGGATTTGATGCAGGATATTATCGGTCCGGTGTTGAAAGAATTTGCTGCCGAATTAAAGGACCATCGCCTCCTGATTGACCATAGCCTAAAGGCGATCGCCAGCGAACGAATATCCGTCAGAGTAAGCAGGATCTGGTTGAAAACTGTCTTCAGGAATCTTCTTAAGAACGCCATCCAATATGGAGACAAGGATGGGACGATCGCCCTCGGTTTTGAGGATCATGGCTCCTCTTACCGATTGAATGTTTTCAACAGCGGCAAACCCATCCCGGAGGAATGCCGGGAAAATCTTTTTTCCCAATTCAAGGGGTTAAGCAATGGCAGGCAAGGGAACGGCCGTGGGGATGGCCTGGGCCTCGGTCTCTACCTCATAAAAAAGATCATCCAGAAACAGGGGGGGGACATATGGTACGAGGCCAAAGAAGATGGTTCAAACTTTGTATTTACCCTTCCCCGGGGATAGGATTGTCGAGAAACCTTAGTTTGCGGATTATCAATTTCTCTTGAAATATTCGGTGACAGAAAGGGCTTTATTAATTTACGAGGGCAAAAATTCTCTAACGCTGAAAAAAATCAGAAACTTTTTTTTAATGAGGGCATCTAATTTCTTCAAGAAAATTTTTATCGGGAAAATGAAGGTAAAAATTTCAAGAATGTAGTTCCTCATCTCCCTTTCTTCTTTTAAGGGGGAGAAGAAAAGGGTCAAGAAAAGAAATATTCGGTCATAAATTTTGAAGATCCAAACAACAGTAGAGGAAAAATATGAAGAAAGAAATTTGGGTCGTTTTGCTGGCCAGTGTTTTCACATTAGGGGTCTTCAGCCATGCGTATGGGAGTCCGGCCTACTTGACCCAGTACAATGCACAATATAAAACTTCGGCCAGTTGTAGTGTCTGTCACACTACGGCTCCGGCCCTCAATTCAACAGGCACGGCCTTTCTGAATAGCGGGCATAATCTGGCGGCGATCGCCTCATCGGGCACCCCGGCAGCCGCGCCAACCAGTCCATCGGCTCCCTCGGCCCCTGCCAAGCCTGCAGCGCCTGCGACCCCTCCAGCCCCGGCGACCCCGACAACGACGGCAAGCCCAGCGACCGGGGCAACCCCAGCAAGCCCGGCAAAACCAACAACGCCGGCAACCCCGGCAAAAGCAACAACCCCAGTAAAGGGAAATACATCTAAGCCGAGTAGTGCTCAAAACGGTGTGAGCGCCGGGCAGCCGAATTCTGCCGTACCAAGCAAAACTGTGAACAAGACTACCCCGAAGTCTGCGCCGAAAAAAACCTCGGCTTCAAGCAGAGCGGGAACATCTTTACGCGCGGCTAAGACCAATGCGACCGACCGCAGTGTTACGCAAACCATTCCAGCCGCTACGCAACCCATAAATCAACAAAGAAAAACACAGGATATGGGGATCTGGGTCGGAAAGTGGTTCAAAATCACCATGAGGAACAAAGGGTACTACGATCAAAATTCAGGGTTGAGTGGAGATCGAGCAAGCATCGTTAAATATCTGAATATTGCGTCCTGGGACCCGCAGAGTAAAGTTCTCCAGGGAGATTTATATGCACAGGATCCTGCCACCAATCAGTGGGTTTCTGAACCTTTGTCTATTAACTATACCAAAGGGAGCAATGTGGACTTCCAGTTCTGGTCTCAGGCGGCCGGTGATTTTACCTATGGATTTGCAGGACGGGTCCAGGGGACTGCAAACGGGAGCGTTGTGGAAACCGCCAGGATCAACTCCCTTGGGGGGTATCATCTGCAGGTGAATAATGAACCCGGCTCCAACGAGACCTGGGCCGGATGGCTTACCGTCTCCGGGAAAATGCTTCCGGAGTCAAAAGTCCCGGTTGAAATTTTATCCCCCTGAGGGGGCTGCAATAATCTGAATTTAGCTTTCGGATGGAAGCTATTAAGCAAAAAAAGGAGAAGAAGATGAAGAAGAAAGTTTGGATCATTCTGTTGGCAGTGGTCATAACTGCGGGGTTTTCCAGCGGAGCCTTCGCTTTATCGAGCTATCTCAACGCTCTGAGAACAAAATACGCGACTCCTACCAATCCGCTGGGTCAATTGGACAGCTGTAACACATGCCATCCCGGCGGCAATACGGGCAGCCTGAATCAGTTTGCTCAGGATTTTGCAAGTGCAAGCCATACCTTTAGCGCCGCCCTCGAAGCCAAGGATTCGGACGGGGATGGGTTCACCAATCTGGCTGAGATCACGGCCCGGACCTTCCCCGGCGATGCCACCAGTTATCCGGCTGCGACGACGGACACGACGGCACCGGTGGTGAGTTTCACCATGCCGGCGACAGCCAGTTCTCTGACGGTAGCAATCATGCTTTCGGCGACGGATGCAGTGGGAGTAACGGGGTACATGGTAAAGGAGAACACCACGGCGCCCACGGCGGCGACTGCGGGCTGGGTGGCTTCTGCTCCGGCCAGTTATACCTTTGCTTCGGCAGGGGTCAAGAACCTGTATGCCTGGGCCAAGGATAATGCAGGCAATGTTTCGGCGATGGCCAGTGCCTCGACGACCATCACCCTGCCGGACGCGACGGCACCGGTGGTGAGTTTCAGCATGCTGGCGACAGCCAGTTCTCTGACGGTAGCAATCACGCTTTCGGCGACAGATGCAGTGGGAGTAACGGGGTACATGGTAAAGGAGAACACCACGGCGCCCACGGCGGCGACTACGGGCTGGGTAGCTTCTGCTCCGAGCAGTTATACCTTTGCTTCGGCAGGGGCCAAGAACCTGTATGCCTGGGCCAAGGATAACGCGGGCAATGTTTCGGCCATGGCCAGTGCCTCGACGACCATCACGCTGTCTGACCCGGGAGGCACAACGCCCCCTGACACGACAGGCCCGGATATGGCTATTTGGCAAGATCAATGGTTCAAGGTCACGGTCAAGAATGAAGGGTACTTCATGGAAAATATAGGCTTGAGCGGAGATCGGCACAAAATCAGCGCCTACATCAAAATTCTGGATTGGAACCCTGAAGCCAATACCTTCCAGGCTACCCTGTATACTTATGACTCTGCAGATTCTCAGTGGCTTTCTGTGTCTATGCCCCTTCAATACACCTCGGGCACCAACCTGAATTTCCTGGTTTCTTCCCAGGTGAACGGTCAGGTAACCTACGGCTTTACCGCCCGGATCAAGGGAGCGCGGACTAAAGCGGGGGCCCTGAAGAGTGGGACCTTCAAAACCCTGGCCGGCTACCACGTGCAGGCAACCAGCCAAGAAAGCGATGAGGGATCCGCGGGATCCGTTCAAGAGGAAGATTTATCCGGATGGCTTAAGATAACTGGAAACCGCATCCTGGAATCAAAGATTCCAGCCGCCATCCTATCATTACCCTGATCAGAAAAGGGGAGGAAGCTCTAAAGGCTTTCCTCCCCCAATTTCCCGCAGGGGGGCAAGATATGGTACGAGGCGAGAGAAGATGGTTTAAACTTCGTATTTATCCTTCAATATGGTTAGCCGCTTCCCCAGTTCAATCCCTGCGGTTGAATTGGATCGGCAACAGGCTGAGGATATCCTGTCCGGTTATGCCCATCCCGCTTTGCAGGGGAATCCGGGCAAAAAGAATTTAAAGAATCCATTTACAAAGAAATCACCTTTGAACACAGGGGATTTCTCTCTCCTTATTCGCTGGCATAGCATTTGCTCTTCACGAAATTCCTCTGGGGAGGAAGGGACAGAATGGACTGACGAGAGGTGGAGGATGAACCGTCGAGAGATGCTGCAAGAAAGTTTTAGGAGCCTGGTCGGAGCTCTGCCGAAAGCGCTGGGAGCTGCAGCGGGTCTGAAAGAATTGCTGAACGATCATGGCAGGCCGGCTGACCATGGGGGGGCCGCCTGCTTTCCAGCGAAATTAAAAAGATTAGAGGCTTTGGATACGCCAATAATCGATAACAAGGAGGAACAGGAATGAAATTAACTCGCCGTGATTTCTTAAAGCTCTGCGGTGCCTCGGCCGCGGCCCTTGGGTTGAGCGCCACAGATTTGGGGCGGCTGAAAGAGGTGCTGGCCAATCCAAATGGCCCTACGGTCATCTGGCTGCAAGGAACCGGATGCACCGGCTGCTCGGAGTCGTTTCTAAACTTCGCCTCTTATTATAATCCCATGAGTGCCGCCGATGTGCTGATCAATTCCATTAATCTTGTATACCATCCGACTCTTATGTCTCTGGCCGGGGATTCGGCAGTTGCCGCAGCCGAGGCGGCCTATAACAACGGAGGCTATTTTCTGGCGGTTGAGGGGGGCGTTCCTACGAAATTCCGCGGGAACACCTGCTTGGCCTGGACTTACAACGATACCGAGGTGACCTTCCAGCAGGCCGTTCTCGACCTTTCCGCCCAGGCGGCCGGGATCCTCTGTATCGGGACCTGCGCTTCCTGGGGTGGGGTTGCTGCGGCGCCCCCCAATCCTACGGCCGTGAAAAGCGTAAGAGCGCACACGGGCAAGACCACTATCAATATCCCCGGATGTCCTCCTCACCCGAATTGGATGGTGTGGGCCGTGTCCCAGCTTCTTCTGGGGGAGACCATCTCCCTGGATTCTTATGGGCGGCCCACAACTCTTTTCAACCGGACGGTGCACGACCAATGCTGGCGGCGGGGAGCAGAGGAGGCGGAAACCTTCGGGCAGGACCGCCTGTGCCTGAAGGAGCTTGGCTGCCTGGGACCGGACACAATTGCCAACTGTCCGCTTCAGATGTGGAACAACTACGCGAACTGGTGCGTTGACGCCAATGCGTTCTGCATCGGGTGCACTCACCCCCAGTTTCCCTTTCGCCAGCTCACCGGTCAAGGCGAAAGGGAGAATGACTGATCTTTTCAAGGAGGATAATCCATATGGCTATACAGACAGCAGTTATCGACCCGGTCACCAGGTTGGAGGGTCATTTAAAAATTAAGGTTGAAGTGGACACGGTCAAGGGCGTCCAGCAGGTGGTGAAGGCCTGGGCCACCGGCACGCTTTTTCGAGGTTTTGAAACCATTCTGATCAACCGTCCCCCCGAGGATGCCCAGCACATTACCCAGAGAATCTGCGGTGTCTGTCCCGTCTCCCACGGGATGGCTGCCGTGACCGCCCTGGACAGCGCCTTTAAAGTAACCGCTCCGGCAAACGCCCGGATCATGCGCAATCTGGTGATGGGGGCCAACTTTATCCAGTCACACATCTTGCATTTCTACCACCTGACGCTTCCGGATTTCATCGACGGCCCGGACATGCCTCCCTGGCAGCCCAGCTGGAGTGCTGACAAGCGCATCACCGATTCGGCCACCAAGGCCAAGATGGTGGAACATTACGTTCAGGCGCTGGAGATGACCCGCAAGGCTCACGAGATGGGGGCCCTATTTGGGGGGCGATTGCCCCATCCGCCTACTTACCTTCCCGGAGGGTTTACCACCACTCCGAGAACCGAGAGGATCACCCAGTTTCAAAGCTACTTGAGTGAACTCATCAGCTTCATTGATACAACCTATCTTCCGGATGTCAGATTCCTGGCCGGGAAGTATTCAGATTATTACGCGATCGGCAGGGGACCGGGCAATTTGCTGGCCTTTGGAGTCTTTAACCTGGATTCCTCCGGAACCAATAAGCTGCTCAAACGCGGGCGAGTGGCCGGCGGTTTGACTTCTGTGAAGCCGGTGGATATCGATGAGATTACCGAGCAGGTTACTTACTCCTGGTACGCGGACAATACGAACAACCTTAAGCCTTCTTCCGGTTCCACGGTTCCAAAGTATCCGAAGAGCAATGCCTATTCCTGGCTAAAGGCTCCGCGGTATGGGGGGGAGCCTTATGAAGTAGGCCCCCTTGCCCGCATGTGGGTTAATGGAAATTATACTGAAGGGATCTCCGTAATGGACCGGCACATGGCCCGGGCAGAGGAGACGCTAATGATTGCCTTGGGAATGGATCAATGGGTAGGAGATCTCGATCCCCAACAGCCGGTATATACCCATTCATCAGTGCCTCAGTCAGCTTCAGCTTTTGGGTTGACCGAGGCGCCCCGGGGGGCGCTCGGGCACTGGGTGAGGATCTCCAACCGCAAAATATCCCGCTACCAGGTCGTGACCCCCACCTGCTGGAACGCTTCCCCAAGGGACGGCAAAGGGAAACCCGGCCCCATCGAGCAGGCTCTGATCGGCACACCGGTTCAAAATATCGACGAACCGGTGGAAGTAATGAGGGTCATCCATTCCTTCGATCCCTGTCTGGCCTGTGCCGTCCACGTGATGAGGCCGGCGGAAGGGGCCAAGATCTTTAGGCTGGGCCATTATCACAGCGGGGAAGGAGCCCACACCCATGATCACGGGCACGGAGAAGACCATTCCCATGGTGCGTAGCCGTAGAGGGAGCCGGATCCTCATTGCCGGTCTCGGGAATGTCCTGCTCAAAGATGACGGGATGGGGGTTCACGCCGTAAGAGAGCTGAAGAAGAATCCTCCCCCGGGGGTTCTGGTCGTCGAGGTCGGCACGGCCGTCCTCGACGCCTTGCACCTTTTTGAGTGGGCTGATAAGATTCTGGCCATTG
>Ga0315282_10008368_pt1 | contig 16765 bp, 12 predicted proteins | sample YL17G07_20_MG_FD_203693 | JGI IMG/M metagenome (GOLD analysis project Ga0315282, IMG submission 203693) | Sediment microbial communities from Yellowstone Lake, YNP, Wyoming, USA - YL17G07_20 | ecosystem: Environmental > Aquatic > Freshwater > Lake > Sediment | place: USA: Wyoming | collected...
CCTCTCCTGCAAGAGCAGTACCGTACATGCGGAACGCTATACGGTCATTCTCCCACGCGTAGTCTTCCCGCGGTAGGACGAATCTCCCATCCACAAGTGATTGGTTCCTCGTGCCACTCTTTTCTGACTGCGTGATGATGAACTCTTTTCTTTCTTGTGGTTTGAAATCCGATTGGAAAAGCAGCTCGTCTGCAGTCACCTGTGTGAGCAGACTGGCGCCAGTTTCTGCGTATGAAACGACAAGCCGACTAACGTCGACGCCCTCTAACTCCTTCCTCACATCCTTCAGCGGTACTGCGATGGTCTCCCTCATTCGCTCGAAGTCGCCGGGGTTCTCCACAGTCACGAGAAGGGACCTCCCGCCCCCGCACGCTAGCATCGGAACGAAGAGCGTAAGCAAGAAGATGTTGTAGAGAGTTCTCATGTTTTCAACCCTTCGTTTCAATACAAGAATGGAATATGGACGACTCTGACGGACCTTTGTGCCTTCCTTCACGCTGACTCCTCACCCTTTAAAGCGTGCCACGGCCCGATCGATGAATGGTGTACGGATGGCCATGTGTCCGTGTTTGCCAGGTTGCAGTGCATCCCGTCAGCGCTGGATGCGCGCCGATCCACCCTTAGCAAACGACCGCACCTGCTCCACGGTCGCCATCGTGGTGTCACCAGGGAACGTGGTAAGCAACGCCCCGTGCGCCCAGCCAAGCTTCACGGCCTCCTCCGGCATTTCGCCAGTCAACAGACCATAGAAGAAACCACTCGCGAATCCATCGCCGCCACCCACACGGTCCAGCACGTCCAGTTCGCAGGTCGGGGCAGTGTACGTCTTGCCGTCGATCCACGCCACCGCACTCCAGCTGTGCCGGTTCGTTGAGTGCACATCGCGCAGCGTTGTCGCCACCACCTTCACCTGCGGATGTTTGGCCACCACTTTGTCGATCATGCCGAAGAACGCGCTCGGGTCGAGTTTCGACTTGGCCGCCACTTTGGGGCCAGGGATGCCCAACCCCTTCTGCAGATCCTCTTCGTTGCCGACCAAGACATCTGCATTCTCGACGATGCGACCGATCACCCCAACCGCCTTCTGCTGCCCGCCCCAGATGTTCCACAGCTTCTCACGGAAATTGAGATCAAAGCTCGCGATCGCGCCGGCCTTCTTGGCCGCCTTCATCCCCTCAATGATGAGCTCGCCAGTTGTCTGCGAAAGCGAAGCGAAGATACCACCGCTGTGGAACCACCGGATGCCTCCTGCAAAGATCGCGTTCCAGTCGAAATCGCCGGGCTTCAGTTGTGCCCCGGCTTCATTTGACCGATTGTAGAACACGACCGGAGCGCGAACACCCTGGCCCCGGTCACTGTACACCGCGGCCATATTAGGGCCGTTCACTCCGTTGTGCTTGAAGTGCTTGTAGAACGGCCTCACGCCCATCGCCTTTACCCGTTCGGCAATCAAGTCGCCGATCGGGTAATCTACCATTGCTGTCGCGATGCCAGTGTTCATGCGGAAGCAATCGGCTAAGTTGGCAGCGACATTGAACTCCCCGCCGCTGACATGAATCTTGCACTCAGTTGCCTTCCGGAAAGGGATGATGCCCGGGTCCAGACGATGCACCAATGCACCCAGCGAGACCAAATCGAGGGCGCCATCCGGACGGATATTCAGACCACTGTTCATCTCTTGCTCCTTTCTCTCTCACATTGTGTTCGCACTGGCCAAAGGGTCACCGCAACGGGGCCGCCCAATTGGTATGCGTGTCCGATCAGCCGGTGTCACAGCAGACTCACGCAAATCATATACTCGCTAAAGGCAAGAAGGTCCATCTGAGTTTCTGGTGTCGGTTTGATTCTCAGTGCCCTGGATTCTCCAAAGCTAGATTATTGACTCGGATCGGATTCGAGGAAGAGTCTGCCCGGAGCCTCTTAATTCCGCAAACGATATAACACCTGGCCTGCCTCCTCGACGACGAGTAGTTCATCGGTCTGTCGGCGACGCCATTCATCAACATTGACTGAGCGAGGGTCCTGATATCCTAGATTGATGCTTTCACAGACTTCCTTCGGGATGGCAGTCGCGAGCGTCACCGCAATTCGTGGATGCTCGACTCCGTCTTCGAATGTACCGACACCACGGACATTTGTGGAGTGAGCAAGGATGAGCTTAGGCTCGTTGCAGAATCTATCCCACTGCTTCACGAAGTAATCACGCACGTGGTACCCTATCCGCTTGATCTTCTCACCATGAACAAAGGAGACTTCGCGTATCTGAGGTCCGTAAATGATGACCTCACCGCCGTCGGCAACAATGGGCTCCAGTTTGTACATCGCCTTTCCACCCACCCAAATCTCTTCGTAAATGTCGGGTGTGACCCCGAGAATGCGCCGGTACGGCTTCTCCACGTATTTGATGTGCAGCTTCGCCGAGTAGTCAGCCGCACGTGACCAGGCTTCTTTTGGGTCGCCAGCAAACAAACAGGCGAGTTGATGGTGGTCATCCACAGCAAACGCAAGACACGTGCGAGGCACTTGAAGGAACGACACCGCCCGATCAATCACTCTTCTGGTTAGAGTGTCCTTGACGCCGTTCACCACCGGGTTGGTGATAATCGCTGCCAACCAGTGGAATGTCTGGATGATGTCCATGCCGCCGACACCGGGGAAGAAGTACTTGTTGCCCCCCGCAAATCCCATCGCTTCGTGAGGAACTACCGGACTCACGATGAGAACGTGATCGTACTCCAGCACTCGTCTGTTAATGGTAACGTTGAGGTCTTCGCTGAACAATCCGTTGGTGAGAGCCCGGATTTCTTCTGCGGGAATTGTCCCAATGGTTTTCAGCGCGGCCGGATTGTCATGCTCGTGATTGTAGAAGTTGACCTTGGCAAATTCCTCTTTGTGTTCTTTCGCCGAAATGCCTACGCGCTGGTAGATGTGCTCCAACTCCATTGCCTGATGCGTACCTGTAGCAACAAGGTAGTCCAGTGCCTTTGCCTGTCCTCCGACAAGGCGGTAGATGATGCGGAAGAACAGGTCAATCGGCGCATGGCGCGTATGGTCGGGAATGAGCACGAGGACCCGCTTTCCCGACAGCGGAATGGAAGAGAAGGCCTCGGCACAGATGTCGAACACCTCGCGTGCTGTGAGCTGGCCTTGCTCAACTCCCTTTCCAATCAGTCGTTGCATGGAGACTCCCTTTTCCCTGGTTCTTGCTGAAACCCGATGGCATCAATAGCCTTCCTCACGGATTCAAAGCCTGGAGGTACTTCCACGCGCACAGTGGAGAACTCCCGCCGGAGCCGGTAACCGGCCCTCAGTTTCATGAAATAGGGGATCCTCGTTTCAGGGGGAATACCAAGTATCCCCCGGAGATATCGATCATCGAGCTCGACGTCATAGCACTGGCGGACGGCAGCATGGAGCATCTCCTCAAGACCTCCGCTTCCATCTAGATGGATACTGGTAATCTCCAGTGGGGGCAACTCACCGCCCGGATCCCACGTCGAAGTGTTTGAGAGAAATTTGCACACCGCCTCCCGGATCATCCTCACAGCGTTGACCTTTCCGTCCACTGAATAGCCGGCAATGTGGGCAGTGCCAAGAGCAGCAAGCTGGAGAAGCTCGGCATCAATTGAGGGCTCACCCTCCCAGACATCCAGGACCGCCGCGGAAAGATGTCCCTGGCGCAGTGCGTCCTTCAGGGCGCGGGTATCCACGACAGCCCCGCGTGCCGTATTAATAAGGATGCACCCCGGTTTCATCGCTGCAATGCAGCGGCCGTCGAAAAGGTGATACGTCGCATCCTCGCCGATGCGCGTGAGTGGAACATGGAGTGTGAGAATGTCGGCACTCATCAGGTCGTCGAGGGAAACGAACTGAGGTTGACCAGTCTTCCGTGCAAGCGGAGGATCGTTCTGGAGAACAGTCAACCCGAGATCACTGGCCATCTTCACGACCTTGCTCCCGATATTTCCTACGCCCACGACACCCAAGGTCTTTCCCCGCAGGGTGAATCCGCTCCGCATAGAGAGCACGAGCAGTGCCGCAAGGACATACTCCTTGACAGAGTTTGCATTGGATCCCGGGGCATTGGCGAAGCCGATTCCCAGCGACTCGAGGTATGGGAGATCAATGTGGTCGGTTCCAATCGTCGCAGTGACCACAAACCGGACTCGGCTTCCCGCTAACAGCTCCCGATCAACTTTCGTCTCTGACCGGATCACCAGGATGTCGGCATCCTTGACCGCCGATCTGTTGATCTCGGGAGTTTCCAGCAACAGCACGTCCCCCAGGCTCCTGAAGGCGGACGCAGCGAGCGGGATGTTTCTATCGATGGCAATTCGCATGGGGTGTGGGATTGCTCGACTCCGGACAGTTCGCAACAAGCACTCTTCACGCTATTTCTCTTCCCACACCGTGTGAAATACCCCCTCTTTGTCGATACGCCGATAGGTGTGGGCTCCGAAATAATCTCGTTGCGCTTGCAGCAGGTTTGCCGGGAGTGTTGCAGTGCGGTAGCTGTCGAAGTACGACAATGCGCTCATGAACGCAGACACCGGGATGCCATGTTCAACCGCCGTCGCCACGACTTTCCTCCAGGCAGCTTGATATGAAGCAAGGACGTTTGCAAAGTACTGGTCAAGTAACAGATTGGCCAAATCGGGTCTCCGGCCGTACGCCTCCTTTATTCTGCCAAGAAATTGTGCGCGGATAATACAGCCAGCGCGCCACAGCATCGAGATGGTCCCGAAGTCCAAGTTCCACTTGTACTCTTCGTTGGCGGCACGGAGGAGTTGGAAGCCCTGCGCATAGGAACAAATCTTGGAACAGAACAGCGCCTTACGAATCATCTCAACGAATTCTTTTTTTTCGCCGCCAAACACGAGCTTTGGGCCGATGAGCACCGACGATGCAGCCACACGTTCTTTCTTGAACGCACTCAGCATTCGCGCGAACACTGCGTCTGCAATCGTCTGAGCCGGTATGCCCAAATCAAGAGCGACTTGGCTTGTCCACTTGCCTGTGCCTTTTTGTTCCGCTGTATCGAGAATGACATGCACCATCGGCTTACCTGTGTCAGAGTCCTTCTTCGCGAGAATGTGCGCGGTAATCTCGATAAGATAGCTATTCAGTTCCCCCTTGTTCCACTCGGCGAATATCGCGCTCATTTCATCAGGACCCATTCCGAGCACTCGTTCCATCAGGAAGTACGCTTCGCAGATCACCTGCATGTCACCGTACTCGATGCCGTTATGCACCATTTTCACAAAGTGGCCCGCCCCACCGTTACCCACCCACTCACAACAAGCCCATCCATCGAGAGTCTTCGCAGCAATTGACTGGAGAATTGGCTTCACCAACGGCCAGGCTTTAGGATTCCCGCCCGGCATGATTGACGGGCCCCACAACGCTCCTTCCTTTCCTCCACTCACGCCCGTGCCGACATACAGGATGCCTGTGTCCTCCAGTGCTTTCATCCGCCGATCGGTGTCTGCGAAATAAGTGTTCCCGCCGTCAATCAGGACGTCACCTGCTGAAAGATGTGGCTTGAGATCGTTGATCACCGAATCGACTGCCTTGCCCGCCGGTACCATCATCAATATGCGACGCGGCGTATCGAGAGATTGCAGGAATTCTGGAAGGGAGTACGCAGCAACAACTTTTTTCCCTGCGGTCTGTTTCTTGAACTTGTCCACCTTTTTCGGATCAGCATCATATCCGACAACCGAAAACCCGTTGCGCTCAATGTTGAGGGCAAGATTCTCTCCCATCACTCCGAGACCGATAATCCCAAAACTCTGTTTTTCCACACTGACTCCTTTGATCCTTTGTTAGACTCCACTATAAGCAGAGAAGCCGCCGTCGATCGGAACGACGATGCCAGTGACAAACTGCGACGCTGGCGACAGCAACCATAGCGTCGCACCCAGCAAGTCCTCCGGTGCGCCGAATCGTCCCATCGGCGTGTGTTCGATGATTTTCTTACCACGTGCCGTTAGTTCACCCGTTGTTTTGTCGGTAAGCAGGAATCGATTCTGTTCCGTGAGGAAGAACCCGGGCGCAATAGCATTCACACGAATATTTGGAGAATACTCTTGCGCCAGATGAACCGCCAGCCACTGCGTGAAGTTGCTCACCGCTGCTTTCGCTGCCGAGTAAGCAGGAATGCGTGTCAGGGGGCGGAATGCATTCATCGAAGAAACATTCAGGATGACCCCCTCTTTCTGCTGTGCCATGTACTTTCCAAACACTTGACTGGTTAGGATCGTGCCCTGCAGATTAAGGTTGGAAACAAATTGCAGTGCCTCTGCCGGGATATCGAAGAAGCGCTGGTCGGCGCTCGTTGTTGCTTTTGGATTGTTACCACCAGCCCCGTTGATGAGACAATCGATGTGCCTGAAGGCTTTCACAATTTCTTCTGCTGCCTTTTCGATGCTCGGTTTATTCAACACGTCAGTGTATTGGATCATACTCTTGCCGCGGTTCGGCTCAAAGGTCTTGGCAACCTTGTTTGCTAAGGACACGTCGAGGTCAAGGATCGCAACGTTTGCATTGCATCCTGCAAGGGCACGCGCCATCTCACCGCAAAGTACACCGCCACCTCCGGTGATCGCTACTGTTTTGTCGGTAAAATCATATGCCTTTGTTACTTCCTGTAAGTTCATTGCATAATTCCTTTTCAGAGAGATTACAATTCAACTCGTCTCATCCTCGGCGCTAATACGTTGAAAATGACCCAGGCAATTAAATACGCTGAGCCACAAATAATAAACATTACATAATAGCCCGTTTCGATGGAGCCTAATGCTTTATAATGATCAAGTAACGCTCCGGCAGTTTTAGCAATTAGAATACCACCTATCCCGCCAGCCATTCCTCCAAGGCCCGTTACTGAAGCGACAGCCTTCTTCGGGAACATATCTGATGTTGTTGTGAAAATATTGGCGGACCATGCTTGATGTGCAGATGCTGCAAATCCGACAATAAAGATTGCAAACCAATAAGTGTATTGTCCTAATGCTTGAGCAGTAGCCACTGGTAATGCACACAATGCGAAAACGAGCATGGCAACTCTACGCGCTTTAAATACTTCCCATCCCCTCTTAATCAAGTTTCCTGAGAGCCATCCACCAAAAATACTACCAAATGTAGTCATCGTATAAACGACAGCAATTGGAAGAGCGAGATCTGTTTTCGACATACCATATTGCTTATTTAAGAACGAAGGCAACCAGAACAAATAGAACCACCACACTGGATCTGTGAGAAATTTGCCAAAAACAAACGCCCACGTTTGTCTATACGTAAGCAATTTGAACCAACTAACTTTTTCTTTTTGTTTTTCTTCATTTACGGTCTCATCCTTATCGCTATGGATATAATCATATTCTTCTTTTTTCAATCTATGATGTTTGCTTGGAATTTCATACACAGCAAACCAGAAGATCAACCATAAAAGGCCTACGGCGCCAGTAAGAATAAATGCCCATTGCCAACCCCACCAGAGAGCAATTAATGGGACTGTTAATGGTGCAATAATAGCGCCCACGTTTGTTCCCGAGTTAAAAATTCCAGTAGCTAACGCTCTTTCCTTCTTAGGAAACCACTCCGCAACGGTTTTAATTGCCGCGGGAAAGTTTCCTGCCTCACTGACTCCGAGTACGCCACGCGCGACCATGAATCCGATTGTATTCCTGGCAAAGGCATGGCCGATAGCTGCAAAGCTCCACATCAATAGGGATAATGCATACCCGAGCTTCGTTCCGACTTTATCAATGACCCAACCTACACCAAGCATTCCAAGCGCATAGGAGAGCTGAAACACTACTACGATGTTTGCATAGTCTGTTTCTGACCATCCGAACAACGGTTCAAGATAATCATCCTTTAATAGGCTGATTACCTGACGGTCAAGATAATTGACCGTTGTAGCAAAGAAAACAAGTGCCAAAATTGTCCATCGGTAACGTCCGCGCGGCTGGCTCACTTGGATCGACGCTCTGTTTTCGATTTGCATTATGCTTGTTATCTCAAGTGGGAATCACTCGTTCGGCTGAAAACACTTCATTTAGATTCTCTTCACACGCACCCTTTTTGTCATGCACGAACCTGACGTCTCGCCCCACCCCTCCTTGACAAATCCCCATCCCCGCCGTTCTGCCCCAGGAACAATGGTTGAATGTGTCTGTTGAAGATGTTGACGGTAACGTTGGGTTCAATCGTGCTGCGACACCGCTGCAGCAAACCTGTGAACCGCCCATTCATTTCTGCGGCGACTTTGTACCCCACGTGGACGAGCTGCCGGAAATGCGGGTTGAACCTCTCACACAATTGGTCGTGTTGCAACGTTTCGACATATTCGGTGGCATTCCAAGAGTCGACCTGCTCCGGCTTAGGAAGACGACCACTGTCTATGTCGATGACCGAACGATATGGCTTGCACAGTTCGTCAATCCGCTTGAAGGCCTCAGCATAGACTTCCTTCGCTAGCCTCAGCCCCTCGCCGTCGGATGCTGCAAGTCCGATCACCTCCTCCAACCAAGTCGTGCCGGCAGTTTTCAGATGAAGTCCAGCGTCAAACTTCTTGATTGCCTGGTGCATGATTGGATACAGCGAGAATTTGTCACTGCCGGAATGAATGCTTAGCTTCAGGTTTCGCGGGAGGTTGAACGTTTTCACCGCAAAGGCTAGGACTGCGAGGTCATCCTCAAACTCACGTTTGAACTTGTTGATATCCCCGACGTAGTCGACGCCTTTCAGGAATGACCCAGTGAACTTCGGCGCGATGGTCTGAATGGGAATTCCCTCTCGTGCAATGGCGGCAAGGATGAAGAACAACTCGACGGGCGTTTGCGGACTGTTTGCCTCGTCGACAGAAACCTCCGCGACGAAGTCACCCGCACCTTTCTTCTCTGCTATGTAACCATATACTCCGCCGGCTTTTTCTGCTGCGTACAAGTACTTCCTCGCTATATCCTTCAGAAGCTCGTCTGTAACGTTGAACGGGGTCGAGATTCCCGGAATGATCAGCGTCCCTTCGAACGGTCCCATCTCGTTAAGGAAGGAGGTAGTCCCATCCGCACTAGCTGGTTTGCCGAGATAGTCAGCGACGTCGATGGTAAAGAAGTTGCTGGAACTCAGAAACCTGCCGACTGTTCTAAGACCGATGTGGTCAGCATCGATATAATAAGAGCCTTTCCACTTGCATGCTTTCACCGCCTCGTCAGCCTCACGGCGGGTGTCATCAGGAGATGTGCCTATGATCGAGTGTTCACGGTTCGACTTGTTCCACACGGGCACGATGCGCACTCCAAGCCCCTCCGCTTTCTGCAATGCGCGCAGCTGTGCTGCGCCTTCTAAACCGAATCTATCTCCTATGCCTATTGAATACTTTTCGAGTTCCGTCTTTGTATCCATTGAGTTATGTTATTCTTGAAAGAAGCAATACATCGATGACCGCTCTGAGGCTGCTTAGCGCAGATCCCGCATCGACACCGCGTCCATATCTGAAAACTCCTGGTTCTCTCCCCCCATCGCCCAGATGAACGAGTAGTTCTTGCTCGCCGCGCCACAGTGAATCGACCAGCTCGGGGATATCACCGCCTGCTGGTTGCGAAGAACGAGGCTTCGCGTCTCTCCAGGTGTGCCCATCAGGTGGACAACGATGGAATCAGGGTCAAGGCCGAAGTACATGTAGATCTCCATCCTTCGCATGTGCGTATGTGGTGGCATGCTGTTCCACACGCTGCCGACTTCAAGGTCGGTAAGCCCCATCGCAAGCTGACAGCTCTTGACTCCACCCGCATGGATGTACTTATTGATTGTCCGTTTGTTCGCACCCTCGAGGGAGCCAAGCTCTGTCTTGTCGGCATCTGCTGAGCGTGCAACGGCGATCGGGTATGCAGCATGGGCGGGGAAGGAGACCAGGTAGAACACAGCTGGCTGTGCTGCACGAGAGCTGGAGAGCTCGATGTTCTTCACACCTCGCCCGATGTACAGCATGTCTTTGAACGCCAAGGTGTATTCCTGTCCATCCGCCCGGATCGTCCCATCACCGCCGATGTTCGCAACGCCGACCTCCCGCCGCTCGGTGAAGAACTCCGCCGCCATTTCCTTCTTTGTCGCCAGAAGCTTCAGCGGAGCATTTGTTGGAACAACGCCACCGATAATTGCGCGGTCTACGTCGCAGTATACCGTGGAGATGATCCCCGGATTGAAGAGGCAGTCAAGCACGAATGCTTTCCGCAACTCCTCAGTGCTAAGGCGCTGGTATGATTCATTGTTTGGTAAGTATCGGGTTTCCATGAGTCTTTTGTGTTGTATAGTTGTTTCCTATCGGGCCAGCCATCCTCCGTCAACGACAAGCACGTGGCCGTTCACGTAATCGGATGCGTGGGACGCCAGAAACACCACCGCACCCTGCAAATCTTCGGGTTCGCCCCACCGTCCAGCAGGAATACGCTCGAGAATCGCTCTGGAGCGCACCGGGTCTTCCCGCAACGCCTTCGTGTTATTGGTGGCCATGTACCCTGGCGCGATGGCGTTGACTGTGATCCCGTGTTGCGCCCACTCGTTTGCCAGCGCCTTTGTCACCTGTACCACAGCACCTTTGCTTGCTGCATACGAAGGAACAATGATGCCGCCTTGAAACGCCAGCAGCGATGCGATGTTAATGATCTTGCCGTACTTCCGCTTCATCATGTCGCGTGCAGCAGCCTGGGCAAGGAAGAACACCGTCTTCGAATTCAACATCATGACGTCGTCCCAGTCCTTTTCACTGAAGTCGATCGCGGCCATGCGGCGGATTATGCCTGCGTTGTTGACGAGAATGTCGATCTTACCGAGTTCAGCAACTGCCGTCCTCACTACTGCCTCGATGGACTCCATCTTCATCAAGTCCACGACCAGCGTCACACCACGTCGGCCCATCGCCCGGACCTTGTGTGCAACTTCATCACTCGACACATAGTCGACCAGAAGAACATCAGCCCCCGCAGATGCAAGAGCCAGAGTCATTCCCATGCCGAGGCCAGTGCTCGCGCCGGTGACTACCGCCGATTTGCCCGTCAAGTCAAAGAGTGTGTTCATCATGCAATCCGTCCTCTTGCCTTTACCGCCCCTACCATCTCTGCCGTATCTGAACCACTGTCGCCTCCAAGTGCAGGAAAGTTGAAGTATCGCTTTGCGTTGAAGTAGCAGATGTCTCGCACCATTCCACCCACCAGTTGCATATCGTTGGGAATCAGCCCTCTCTTCATCTCACCGCCAAGGATGTTGCAGAGGAGGCGCCGGAAGTACTCATGGCGCGGGTACGACAAGAAGCTCCTTGAGTCAGTCAGCATCCCGATGAACTGGCTGAGAAGCCCCATGTTGGAAAGAGCTTCGATCTGCTTGGTCATCCCGTCAATCTGATCGAGGAACCACCACGCCGAACCGTACTGCAGCTTCCCCGCGACGGAACCATCCTGATAGCTACCGATCATCGTGGCGAGCAATTCGTTATCACGTGGATTGAGATTGTAGAGGATTGTCTTCGCAAGCTTGTTGTCCGTATCGAGCTTGTTCAGGAACTTCGCCAGCGGTCGTCCGACCTCGAAATCTCCAATCGAATCATAACCGGTGTCGGGACCGAGCGTGCGCATCATGCGGGTGTTGACGTTCCGCAAGGCACCAATATGGAATTGCTGCGTCCAGCCTTTCTGCCAGTCCATGACAGCCAGCTCGTACAACATCGCCGAATTGAACTTAAGAGCTTCTGGACTGCTCAGCCGCTTTGCTTGCATCAGCTTCTCAAAGACCACTTTGATTTCTTGTTCGGTGTAATCTTCGGCATAGATAGTCTCGAGACCGTGATCCGAAAGACGACAACCCATCCTATGGAAAAACTCGTGACGCCGAGCGAGCGCGGACAGGAAATCAGCGAAGGTGCGAATTTCCACACCTGCCGCCTTGCCCAGTTTCTCAACGTACAACACGAACGCGCTGGGATCCTCGACGGACATCGCTTTGTCCGGCCGGAATGCCGGATAGACTCTGATACTGAAGCTGTCGTCAGCAGCGATCATTTTGTGATAGTCCAGGCTGTCGATGGGGTCGTCCGTCGTGCACACAAGCTCGACGTTCATCTGCTTCTGGATTCCACGCGTGGAGAACTCGGGTGTTGCAAGCTTCGCGTTGCATTCTTCCCAGATCCCCCTGGCCGTCGCTGGACTCAAGAGCCTATCAGTTATACCGAAGGGTCTCTTCAGCTCAAGATGTGTCCAGTGGTACAGCGGATTACGTAGAGTTTTTGGAACTGTTTCCGCCCATTTCTCAAACTTCTCCCAGTCCGAAGCGTCGCCCGTAATGAACCGCTCATGAACGCCGCACGTTCTCATTGCCCGCCACTTGTAGTGGTCTCCGTACAACCAGATCTGTGTGAGGTTGGCGAATTGCCTGTTCTCCGCAATGTCCTTCAGAGAGATATGGCAGTGATAGTCGATGATGGGCAACGATTCCGCGTAGGTGTGATACAGCTCTTTCGCCTGTGCGCTTTCCAAAAGGAAATCGTCGTGTATGAATGTGGTATTCATGGCAAGCGGAGTAGTCTGATCAGAGTTCGTGTTCTGGATTTCATCTGTCGCGACTTTTTGAACATCATAGTCACATTATTCGGTCCTGAAACTCCACAATTCTCCGGGAACGACACCGTCGGAGGTCACTTCATCAACACGCCAGAAGTACGTTGCGTTAGGCTCAAGCCTCCCCGGATCGAACGCGGTCTCCTTCTGGTTGCGTCTGAACTCCGGAGGATTACTTTTGCCAAGATACACGTTGTGTGAATCTGCATTCCGTCCTGCCACCCACGTGAGTCTCGCGCCGTCGGCACTGACATCAGAGGCATTTCGTTTTGGCGTGGGCAGAAATGAGAACGGGAGAACAGCGGGCATCGTCGCTTCTGGGTCCCACTTCCCATCGAACGTCCACTTCGCAGTGATCTCGCTTGCCCGGGGTGAGTTCTCAGCCTTGTCCAGATTGTCCTTGAACCAATTGAAGCCGCCACCATCACGATGGCAATTGTAGAAATAGTGCCGCGCTCCCCACTGCCATTCCCTTGGACTTGAGGGAGGGCGATAGAACGGACGGTTGGCCATTCTCTCTGAGAACCGACAATTTATAAGATAGATCTGCGCGTCAAGATGGTTGCGACCGAGCGGGAATCCAGGCACTCCATCGAAATACGAGTCACGGATGACAAACTTCTGGTCTTTGTCATTGCTGCCGTCGTGCCAGATACTCGCACTGGGCTTGTTGTGGCTGAAGAACCGGGAGTTGCTGATGTAGCACCAACCACGCGGACAGACATAATCCACCCACCCTTCAAAGTAGCAGTCGGCGTGGTAGTACATGCCGTTCTCCTTGTTCCAAAGGCTCAATGCATCCCCTCCATCTGATACTACTCTGCAGTTGAGGAGTATGATGCGTGTACCGTCGCCCCTGATTGCGAATTGGTGCTTGTTAAACACCCCCTTCTGCCACCCGTAGTTATTGTAGACCGTCAGGTTGGCAAGCGTAATATCAGTAACACCTGTATCGATGTTGACGACGCCGGAGCCCCAATCGCTTCCGCCGTGGTCCTTGTTCCAGTTTTCACGCAACTCGGCATAGATTATCCGTGTGCTGTCCCGATCTTCACCTACGAGCGTTATGTGGCTTTTCTGAATGAACACCTTCTCGTTGTACAATCCGCTGCGGATGAGGATGACGACATCCCTCCTGTTGTCCGACGGAATTGAATTGATCGCCTCCTGAATGGTCTTGAAATTGCCATTTCCCGTAGTGTCAACAATGATGTTGGCTCTTTCGCCGGCACTGGCATTCGCGGAACCCATGGTAATCACCAGAAGAGTGCACAGGCAAATATATGAAAGAGCCTTCATCTCATCTTCTAACTCAGGGACACCAGTTGCCCTACTTCCGAAGAACTGCATCGGGTTTTACATTCTCCCCCAGCTCAACCGCTTTCTTTGCATTCGTGAGATCGATTCCCAAAAGATGTATGTTCTCCGATTTTTCTCCAGCAACCTTGAGGAACACATCGGCTACCGCAGGGAATGTCCCCCCCTTCACCGTGATACTGCGGCCCTGAAGAACACTGATGACAGGTCCCGATAGAGCGACGATCCTGCATCCATTCAACTGGATTCCTTCCGCATCGGCAAGGACCACGCCTCCCTTCGCGGACACCGACACGCTGTCGAGAACGATGTTCTTGATGGGCATCTCTGGCAGTCCGTTGATCACCATTGCCCTTCTCGCCCCGTCACAGACGATGTTCTTGATGGAAAAATCCTGGAACTGCGGCGTCCTATCCGTCAGGGGTTCTGCTCTCCGGTCCCTGAGGTCCTTCGTGGCTTCTACGTCCGGAGATCCTCCGGAATAGTACATATCGAAGAGGATCGCATCGGTCTCGATCGCACGCATCTGGATTCCGTCGATGAACACCTTCTCCACCAACCCTCCACGCCCACGCGCCGACTTGAAGCGAAGCCCCACATCCGTCCCAACGAAAACACAGTTTCGTACGGAAACATTGCGTGCTCCACCGTAGCTCTCGCTGCCGATGACGAACCCCCCATGCGCGTGGTAGACGACACAATCGGCGATGACGATGTTCTGGCACGACGGGCCCGGTGTCTGGCTATTGGCAATGCTCCCCGGTTTGAGGCAAATTCCGTCGTCACCAGCATCCACCGTCGAGTTGTAGACAACGACATTGCGACAAGACGAAAGGTCGATGCCGTCCCCATTCTGCGCGTACCACTGTGTAAGGACCTTCACGTTGCGGATGATGAGGTCTTCGCATTGGACAGGATGGATATGGAACCTCGGGGAGTTCTGGAATGTTGGGCCGTCAAGCAGGAAACCGTTGCATTGAACAGGATGCAGGAGGTCCGGACGCAGAAACTCCCGTGCCTTTGCAAAGTCTGTCGCCGTGAGTGTCCTGCCCGATTTCTCGATATCTCTGAGATACTGCTCGCCTCCCATCGCTTCCCTCGACGGCCACCACTCCTTGCCATCCTGTGTCACTACGCCTCCAGAAGCAATGAGGGCCTTCCATTGAGAAGCCGTCAACTTATCCTTCTTCACGTAGCGCCACACTTCCCCCGCACCGTCAAAGATCCCGTCACCCGTGATGGCAATATTCTTCGCTCTGTAAGCGTATATTGGTGGAGCAACAATATATCGTCTCGACTTGCCATCGAATCCCGCGATCAGTGGAAAGTCGTCGATGTTTCGGCTGAACTGGACGAGCGCCCCGCGTTCCACGTGGAGGTTAATATTGCTCTCGAGCTTTATTGGCCCCGTCACCCATGTGCCGGGCGGGACGATAACAGTTCCGCCGCCCGCTTTGGCACACGCCGCAATCGCATCGGCAAATGCTTTGGTGTTCAACGTGTGGCCGTCGGGGACCGCCCCGTGCTCAACAATGCTTACGGCGTGCTCCGGAAATCGTGGTTCACTCATCTCCGGCATGGGAAAAGGGAGATTGCTGAGATAGTGCTGCAGCTCTTTCGAGTCCGAAATCCCAGACTCGGCAGTACATGTCACACCCATAAGCATGAAGGCAACGATGGCAAGTGCAAATGAGGAGATGCCTTTGGTTGTTTTCAAGACAACCTGATAGCTGTTTTGTCCGTGATTCGATTCTCTCACTTGAGCAGCAGAAATTTCTTGATGTCGTACCTAGTCCGGCTCTCGAGTTTGTACAAGTACACTCCGCTCGCCAGTCCTGACGCCTGGCCGCCGGAGAGGCGGGCATCAAAGCTGACGTGGTACTGCTGGCCGGCTTGAGCAACATCGTCGAATAGTGTAGCCACCTTCTGACCCAGCAGGTTGTACACCGTAAGCGTCGTGCGTCCCGTCGTTCCAACAGAGAATTTGATATTCGTCCCCGGGTTGAATGGGTTCGGATAGTTTTGTCCGAGTTCGAACGCGTGCGGTGGTGCCGGTTCAGTATTAACAGATGTCGAAACACCTGTCTCAAAGCATCCTAAATCGGGCGCGCTGCCGTTGAATGGCAATCCGACATCAGTCCCTGCATCGACAAATTGGCTGCCCGTGCCAAGATGCATGAAGCTGACATCCGGCAAACTGCCATCCGGTTTTCTTGGCCCACGAACTCCTGTCGTATCAACGCTGACAAAATCCCCAGCAGTCGGAGGAGTAAAAGGACTCATCCAACTGTTCGCTATTTGGGCTGCAAACGCTCCGATGCTACGCTTATTTCCTAATTCAACACAATTCGTCAGTGTCACTGTCTTCCCGCTGTCTAACGCTTCATTAATCGAATAGTTATTCCCTCCGTTATTATATCCCGTACAATTAAAAAGAGTCATTGATCCTTTATTGTGATTCTGATCAAAGCCTTTCGCCTTGTTGTTAAAGGCGAGGCACTTCTTGAGAATCATGTTGTGTTCCAGGTTCTGGGCGTCGCTACCACCCATCTTGAACCCGTTCCCGTTGCCGGTACCCATTGTCCCGTCGCTGAGGAACCTATTCTGGAAGCTCCAGCAGTTCTCCAGCGTCGTTGTTATGTTGTTCGACGGCCTCAAATAACCGTCAAAACCATCATCCGAGTTCTGCCACGACCTGCACCCATAAAAGTAATTGCCAGTGCCCACACCGAGTTTTGGAGCAAAACCATCCGCATTCCCCTGGCTCGGGTCAACGTTGTTGTATGAATCGCAGTTGATGATCTGGTTGTTCGAGGCACCGTTGTCGAGTTGGA
>Ga0315282_10008369_pt1 | contig 16765 bp, 13 predicted proteins | sample YL17G07_20_MG_FD_203693 | JGI IMG/M metagenome (GOLD analysis project Ga0315282, IMG submission 203693) | Sediment microbial communities from Yellowstone Lake, YNP, Wyoming, USA - YL17G07_20 | ecosystem: Environmental > Aquatic > Freshwater > Lake > Sediment | place: USA: Wyoming | collected...
AAGAGCGCCTGGCCGTCGGCCGGGTTGTCGCGGACCACCTCGGCGAGCAGGTCGCGAGCACGCTCGGGGAGGCCCGGGCCATCGGCGTTCAGCAGCGCGTACGCCCACCGCATCTTCAGCCCGTAGTTGCGCGGGCTGTTCCCCGCCGCCTTCTGGTAGGCGTCGGCCGCGTCGCCCCAGCGCTGCTGGCGCTCGTAGATCTCGGCGAGCGTGGGGTAGAACTGCGGCTGATCGGCGACCACGTTCTTCAGCATCGCCGCTGCTTCCAACAACCGGCCTGCGCCGGTGTACGCCTGCGCCAACAGCGTCACGGCTTCGGGAACGTCCGGCTCCAGCTCGCGGAAGCGGGTGAGAACCGGGACGGCCTTGTCGAACGCGCCGGTTCTCACGTAAAGGCGGGCGAGCGCGAGCTGACTGCCGGGATCGATCGCGCCGCCGCGCGCGCGCTGCACGGCCTCGAGATGCTCGATCGCCTGCCGCGCAGAATCGCCCGCGCCGGCTGCTGGTCGATCCTCTGCCCCGCTTTGCGCAAGCTGCGCGTAGAGAGCCCCCAGCACCCGGTGCGCTTCGACGTTGTCCGGGTCGACTTTCAGCGCCTTCTCGGCCGTGGCGATGGCGTCACGATTGCGGTTCAACTGCCGGGCGTAGAGCGCGGAGAGCTCGGCGAGGGCATCAGCGGAGTCCGGATCGAGCCGGGAAGCGGCTTCGTAGGCTTTGATCGCCTCCTCCACGTTGCCGCCATCCTCGAGGTAGCGGCCGAGCAGGAACTGGTAGTACGCCTCCGCTTTCTGGTGCGCGGCTGCGGCGCCCGCCGCCTGGGGCGGCCGCGCGGCAGGCGCGCCGGGCGGCTGCGGCGCAGAGCCGGACTGCGCGGGAGCGGAGAGGATGCCCGAGAGCAGGAGTGCAAGGAGCATGTGACCCATCTGATTCGATTGTTCCACAAAAGGTGCCGGCTGTCAGCAGACAGCCACCGCCTCGGATGGGGCGTGCAGGCGTCTCTGATATAGTTTGCCCAGGTATTCCGCGTCTCCCGCGGCCTGCCGGGCGCGTCGCCCCGAGGGCCAGCCGCGTGCGGGGGCGCACCTGCGTCCTGGAGGGACTGATGCCCGTCGATCCCGAACTGCTCGAGATCCTCGCCTGCCCCAACTGCAAGACACCCGTCGTCCTCGTGCACGACGGCCAGGGGCTGAAGTGCAACCAGTGTCACCGCGTCTATCCCATCAAGGACGACATCCCGGTGATGCTCGTCGACGAGGCGACGATCGAAGACTGAATCCTGCAGTTCTTCGTTCTTGGTGCTTCGTTCTTCGTGCGGTTCCTGGTGCTTGGTTCCTGGTTCCCATGACGTGGCGCCAGGAGGCCGAACCAGGCTCCGCAGCCAAGAACCACGAACCCGCGAACCGCACCAAGAACCAAGAACGAAGAATCAAGAACCGTTCTTAGATGAAGATTCTGTTGATTCGTCTCCGCCTGATCGGGGACGTGGTGTTCACGACTCCCGCCATCCGGGCGCTGCGGCGGCGGTTTCCCGATGCCCGTCTGAGCTATCTCGTCGAGCCGGAGGCGGCGCCGGTTGTTCGTGGGAACCCTCACCTCGACGACGTGATCGTCGCGCCGCGCCCCGCCGGGCTGAAGCGGCTGGGGTTCGATCTCGCGCTCGCCCGGCGGCTGCGCGCCGCGCGGTTCGATCTCGTCATCGACTTCCACGGTGGCCCACGGAGCTCGTGGCTGGCGTGGGCCTCTGGAGCGCCGAAGCGGGTGGGCTACGTGGTGCGGGGCCGCAGTTGGATGTACACTGACCGCGTCGCGCGCCCCCGGGAGCTGCGCGCCCGGCACTCGGTCGAGAACCAGTGGGATCTCGTCGCGGCGCTGGGCCTCGATCCGCCCGATCGCGCGCGAGACCCGGTCGAGATGCCCGAGGATCCGGAGGCAGCCCGGTCGATCGCCCGCCAACTGGGCGCAGCCGGCGTTGGCGACCTCTCGGAGGCAATCGTCCTCCACGTGAGCGCCGGGAACCCCTTTCGCCGCTGGCCGGCCGATGCCTTCGTGGAGCTCATCGTCGAGCTGGCCCGGGCGGACCCCGGGCGCCGAATCGTGGTGACCTCCGGTCCCTCGGACGCGGCCGCCGCGACGGCCATCCAGGAGGCCGCCAGGCTGCGGCTGGGCACGCAGGGAAGCCAGGTGGTCTCGGGTTGCGGCGAGTTCACGCTTCCCGAGCTGCGCGCGCTCATCGCACACGCGGCGCTGTTCATCGGCGGCGACAGCGGTCCGTTGCACGTGGCGGCCACCACCCGGGTGCCGGTCGTCGGCCTCTACGGGCCCACGCTGCCCGCGCGCTCGGCGCCGTGGCGGGATCCCGCCTCGCCGTCGGAGGCGGCCGACGTGGAGGGCTTGAGCTGCCGTCCGTGCGACCAGCGCCGGTGCGAGCCCGGCGATTTCCGGTGTCTTCGCTGGCTGACGCCGCAGCAGGTGGCCGCCCGCGCGGAACGCGCGCTCGGCCGCCGATGCCCCTGACGACTACGCCATGACGATCACTCTCACCGCCGGGACGCCGCCGCGCGACCGTCTCGAACTGACGGGCCTCGCGGCGCTGCTCGGCTTCGTGGCGACGCTGCAGTTCTCGATTGCCGCCGCCGAGGCGCTGCTGGCGCTCGCCCTCCTGTGCTGGGCGGTGTCGACGGTGCGGCATCGCGAGCGCATCCAGGTGCCGCCCATGTTCTGGCCGCTCGCGGCGTACGCGGGGGCCACGCTGCTGGCGGCCGCCGTCTCGCTCGAGCCGCGCGTCAGCCTGCTCGGCTGCAAGCAGCTCGTACTCTTCCTGGTCGTCCCGCTGATCTACGAGCTCGCCCGCGGGAAGCGGGCGGCCACCTTCGTCCACGTCATCATCACTGTCGGCGCGCTGAGTGCGACAGTCGGCATCATCGAGTACGGCATCCTGAACTACGACTATCTGGGCATGCGGCCGCGGGGCACCCTCGGTCACTACATGACGTACTCGGGGCTCCTGATGATGGTCACCTCCGTGGCCGCCGCACGGCTGCTGTTCGACCGCAAGGACCGCATCTGGCCGGCGCTGGTCATGCCGGCGCTCGTCGTCGCGCTCGTGCTGACCTTTACGCGCAGCGCATGGGTGGGCACCTGCGCCGCCGTCGGCCTGCTGCTCACGCTTCGCAACGTCCGCCTGCTCTGGATTCTCCCGCTCGTCGCCGCCGCCCTGTTCGCCGTCGCGCCGGCGCGCATCTCGGACCGCGTCTACTCCATGTTCGACCTGCACGACCCGACCAATCGCGACCGGGTCGCCATGCTGCAGGCGGGGGTCGAGATAGTGCGTGACCGGCCGCTGACCGGCATGGGCCCGAACATGGTGCAGCACGTCTACCCGCAGTACCGGCGCCCGGACGCGGTTGAGAAGCGGCAGCCGCACCTGCACAACGTGCCGATGCAGATTGCGGCCGAGCGCGGAGTGATCGGCCTGGCGGTCTGGGTCTGGTTCGTGACGGCGCTGGCCGTTCAGCTCGCCAGGAAGTTCCGGACCGGTCCCAAGCGGTTCCTGCCGGCAGCCGGCCTCGCGGTCGTGGCCGCCATGATCGGCGCGGGCATGTTCGAGTACAACTTCGGCGACTCGGAGTTCCTGATGCTGTTCCTGGTCCTCGTCACGCTGCCGTACGCCGCCGAGCGGACCGACGCCGACGCTGACCCGCACGCCTGAACGCTGAACCCGGATTTGTCTACGAGAGGGATCCACAGATTTTCACAGATTTCGCAGATTCCAGCCGGGCAGGACTCACTTTGCCCGGGTCGGCCCCCGACATGCGCGCAATCTGTGTAATCTGCGTAATCTGCGGATGAATCTGGCGACGATCAACGTATGACGCACGACAGAGCGCGGGAGCTGGTCGGCCGCTTCCAGGGAGCGGCCATCGTCATTGTCGGCGACGTGATGCTCGACCACTTCGTCGTCGGCCGCGTCAACCGCATCTCGCCGGAGGCGCCCGTTCCGGTGGTCGAGTTCGACCACGAGGAGCACCGGGTCGGCGGCGCCGGCAACGTCGCGCACAACGTCCGAACGCTGGGGGGATGTGTCGAGCTGGTCGGCCTCATCGGCCCCGACCCGCCGGGCCAGCGGCTGTTGCGGGAACTGGGCGCGCGGGCGATCGGCGTGACCGGCATGCTCGTCGACCCGGGGCGTCGCACGACGACCAAGCAGCGGATCGTGACCGACCGGAATCAACAGGTCGCGCGGGTGGATTTCGAGTCCGACGAGGACGCCTCGGGCGACATTGAGGAGACGCTGGCCGGCCAGGTCGAGCGCCTCGCGGGCAACGCGCGGGTGATCGTGGTCTCAGACTACCTGAAGGGAGCGATCACGCGGCGCCTGATGGAGCGCATCGTGGCCTCGGCCGGCAGGCGCAAGGTGCCGGTGCTGGTCGACCCGAAGATCCCGCACCTCGCCTACTACGCGGGGACGACGCTGGTCACGCCCAACCACCACGAGGCGGAGGTCGCCACGCACATGCGCATCCGCACGCATGACCAGGCGGCGCGCGCCGCCCGCGTGTTCCGCGACCGGACGCACTCGGAGCACGTGCTGATCACGCGCGGGGAACAGGGAATGTGCCTGCTCGACGGGGATCAGGAAGCGCACTTCCCGGCCGTCGCGCGCGAGGTGGCCGACGTGACCGGGGCGGGCGACACGGTGATTGCGACGCTCGCCCTCGCCCTCGCCTCCGGCGCATCGTTGTCGGAAGCCGCCCAGCTGGCAACCCACGCGGCCGGGGTCGTGGTGGGCAAGTTCGGGCCGGCGACGCTGACGACGACAGAATTGTTGGCGAGCGTCGAAGCCCGAGGCCCGAAGCCTGAAGTCTGAAGCGCGCTCAGTGCCTGAAGTGCCTCCTGCCGGTGAAGACCATGGCGAGGCCGCGCTCGTCGGCGGCGGCGATCACCTCACCGTCGCGGACGGAGCCGCCCGGCTGCACGACCGCGGTCGCGCCCGCGTCGGCGACCGCATCGAGACCATCGCGGAACGGGAAGAAGGCATCCGAGGCCGCGACCGAACCGGCCAGTCCCTTCCTCGCGCCGGGGCCCGATGACGCCTCGCTGGCCGCTTTCATCACCGCGACGTTCACCGCATCGACACGGCTCATCTGACCGGCGCCGATCGCGAGCGTGCGGGTCGCGGTCGTGAAAATGACCGCGTTTGACTTGACGTGCGCCGAGACGCGCCACGCAAATCTGAGCGCCTTCCATTCCTCAGCGGTCGGCTGACGCCGTGTGACCACGCGGAACCCTGACGCCGCGGCGGCGTCGGCGCTCGGCGGCCAGCGCTGCCGTGCCTCGCCGACGCGGTCCCGCTCCTCGACGAGGACCCCGCCGAAGAACGACCGGAGATCGAGCGCCGAGGTTTCCTCCCTCACTCCCTGGACGTCGGCGAGCACGACGCGCATGTTCTTCCGCGTTCCCAGAATCGGCAAGGCTGCTTCGGCCACCCCCGGGGCGATGACGGCCTCGATGAACGTCGAGACGATGGCCCGGGCGGTCTCCTCGTCGATCGGCCGGTTGAGCCCGACGATGCCGCCGAACGCCGCCAGCGCGTCAGCGTCCCGCGCGGCCAGGTACGCCTCGGCCGTCGAGGCGCCGGTGGCGGCGCCGCACGGGTTGGTGTGCTTGACCACTGCCGCGGCCGGCTCGCTCAGTTCCGCGACGACGCGGACGGCGGCGTCCAGGTCGAGCAGGTTCGTGAACGACAGCTCCTTGCCCTGGATGATCCGCAGCGGCTCGCGGCCGTCATCCTGCTGATACCAGGCCCCTCGCTGGTGCGGGTTCTCGCCGTAGCGGAGGTCGCGCGCCTTGGCGAGCCGCACAATCAGGCGGCCGGGAAGCGGCCCGCCGTCCGCCTCCGACACGCGCTCGCACGCGTTTCCCTTCACCGTCACGTGGTCCAGCGTCGACGCGATGGCCGCGTCGTACCGGCCCGTGTGCGCGAAGGCGCGCCGCGCCAGCTCGAGGCGGAACTCCAGCCGCGGCCCTCCGACCTGGTCGAGCTCCTCGACCACGGCGCCGTAATCGTCCGGCGACACCACCACCAGCACGTCGCGGAAGTTCTTCGCCGCGGCCCGCACGAGCGCGGGCCCCCCGATGTCGATCTCCTCGATGAGCGCCTCGAATGGCCGGGTGGGATCGGCGGCGGCCCTGACGAACGGGTAGAGATTGACGGCGACGACGTCGATCAGGCCGATGCCGTGCGCGCGGGCAGCGTCGAGGTCATCGGCCCGATGCCGCCGGGCGAGGATGCCGCCATGGATCGTCGGGTGGAGCGTCTTGACGCGGCCGTCCATCATTTCCGGGAAGCCGGTGAGGTCGGAGACGGCGGCGACCCTCAGGCCGGAGGCCGCGATCGTCCGCGCGGTGCCCCCGGTCGACACCAGCTCGAACCCGCGCTCGTGCAGCGCCCGCGCAAACTCGACCAGCCCGGTCTTGTCCGACACGCTCAACAGTGCTCGCGGCATGGCGTCTCGCTCCTCCCCGGTCGGGCGGCCTTCGGCCTGCAGCCTCACGTCAGCCGGGCCGGCCGGATCGGGGAAGGGTCATGATACCTGAAGAAAGGATCTCTTCGCCTTGACACGGCGGAACAGCCGCGTTTATTATGCGAGGAGTGGCGCCTGCGGTGTTGGTGCCGGGCGTTCAGGCCGCGTTCGCGGCTTTTTTTGTGCCCCCAGGTTCAGCGAGTGGTCCCGGGGGTCGTCTCGTTGCGGCGGGCTGCGCCGCGCAATTGCAAGGCAGGGTCAGGATGCGCATTACAGGCAAGGTGAAGTGGTTCAACAACGCCAAGGGGTATGGGTTCATCGAGCGGGATGGCGGGAGTGATGTGTTCGTGCATTACTCGGCCATTCAGGGGAATGGCTTCCGCTCCCTCGAGGAAGGTCAGACCGTCGAGTTCGAAATCGTGGACGGCCCGAAAGGCCCGCAGGCCGGCAACGTGACCAAGGTCTAACACCGGACTTTCAGTGCCCGGTCCTCCAGGAGGGCCGGGCGCTCCACCCCTTTCCTTCTCCATCCTCTCCCGGTTGCTCCGTCCGGTCCTGCTGGCGGCGGCTCAGCTCTCGTCCCGCATCTTGACGCCCTTCAGCGCCCGGGCGGTGAAGTTCACCTTGCCGTCCTTCACGGCCACGCGAAACGCCACCTCGGGGCTTCCCGCCTCGCGCGACCGCTTGACCTGCGTCTTGATGAGCTGAACGAACTTGTGGTAGGGCGGATTGTCCTCGCCGACCTCGCGGCGCGCCTCGGAGATCCGCTCGTACAACTGATGCAGCTTGTCGCTCTCGCGATCCGGATCCGCCAGCGTGGTCACGAGCAACACCCGGTCGCCTCCGGTGGCCGCCGGCTGGTCGCCGCCGCGCTCGGCGGTGCGCGGCTTGAAGAACGGCCCGGGACGCCCCTCCTCGCGGGCGCGGAGGGCACGTTCCCACAGCTCGGAGAACGCGACGTACCGGGACTGGATGGTGCTGAACCGGAAGCGATCCGCGTAGTTCTGGATGTAGGCGCGGTCGTAACGCTTGATCAGCGTTTCGACGCGGGTGCGGGTCTCCCAGGGCGGCCTGGGAAGCTGCCCGGCGAAGAACATGTTGTACTCGACCTCGAGCTTCCGAATCTCCACTTCGAGCTGCTTGAGATCGCGGTCGAACTCGCTGGGCACGGCCGCCTCCGTCAGCACGGGATGAGGAACCAGACCAGGGGGAGCCACAGCTCGCGGGCGTACGGGACGGGCCGATCGTCGACGAGCACCTCCGCGTCGTCGAGGTCGCCGACGATGCGCCAGAGGTCCCGCAGTTTCGACGCGTCGCCGGGCCGGAAGCGGGCCCGGTGGCGCCGGCCCGCGCCGCTCGTCACCTCCCGGTACTCCGCCGAGTCGCGCGCGAGGGCGACCGCCTTCTCGTAGTCGGGCGAGGCGAACGGCGGAAAGACGATCGTGATCGAGAAGGGGCGCGACGAGGGACCGAAGAGCGCTTCGTGGAGGTCCGGGTCGAGTGACGCCAGCTCCTCTTCAGTCGGCTGCTCCGGCAGGTCGACGTACGGCCAGAACCGTTCGCGTGGACGGTAACGGGGCGTCTCCGACGCCGACTGGCCGGACGCCTGGTCCGGTGCGCCCTGGTCGGGCGGCCTCTGATCCATCGCAGGAAACGCTCGAAAGAACCTGTTGGGCGAAACGAAGCTCGGCTGATGGTATCCTGAGAGCGCCGAGAGCCGCAAGGTCGCGGAGGCCATGGGCGGGCCACAGAGGCCCAGAGACACGGAGACCCGCACCCAAGACCCAAGAGCCGAGAGCCTGGTCGAGATGGACTTCCGCGTGATCCCGTCGATCGAGCAGTTGAGGCAGCGCGACCTCGTCCGCGCGCTCGAGAGAGCCTACGGCCACGATGCCGTCGTCACGGCGCTGCGGGAGGAGGCTGACGCGCTCCGGCAGCGGATCGCCCGGCATCGGCGATCCGACGCCGACCCGGCGGATCGGCAGCCGGCAACGAGCGCCGAGGCGGCGGCTGTGATCGAACGGGAAGCGGAGCGGCGGCTTCTGCGCGATTCTCAGCCGTCCCTGCGCCTCGTGATCAACGCGACCGGCGTGATCATCCATACGAATCTCGGCCGCGCGCCCCTCGCCGGCCCGGCGTTGGCGCGGCTCGCGGCGATCGCGGGCGGCTACTCCAACCTGGAGTACGACCTCGAGGGCGGCAGCCGTGGCGCCCGCGACCTTCACGCCGAGGCGCTTCTGCGGCGCCTGACCGGCTGCGAGGCGGCCGCCCTCGTCAACAACAATGCGGCGGCCACGCTCCTGCTCCTCACGGCGCTTGCGGCCGGGCGCGAGGTCGTGATCTCGCGTGGCGAGCTGGTGGAGATCGGCGGCGGTTTCCGCGTCCCGGAGGTGATGGCGCAGTCAGGCGCCGTGCTGCGGGAAGTGGGCACGACCAACCGGACCCGGATTGCCGACTACGAGTCGGCCATCACCTACCGCACCTCTCTCATCCTGCGCGTCCACCGGTCGAACTTCCGGATCGAGGGGTTCACCGAGCAGCCGACGCTCGAAGAGCTGGTGGCTCTCGGACGCCGCAGCCAGATCCCGGTTGCCGAGGATCTGGGGAGCGGCTGGCTGCTTGGCGGCCCGGCGGAGGGTGCCGGCGAGCCGGCCGACACGCTGTCGGCGGCGCTTCGCGACGAGCCACGGGTCCAGGCAAGCGTCGGCGCGGGCGTGGACGTGCTCTGTTTCAGCGGGGACAAGCTGCTTGGCGGGCCGCAGGCGGGCATTCTGCTCGGACGCGCCAGCCTGCTCGCCCGCATCCGCCGCCATCCGCTGATGCGGGCGTTGCGCGCGGACAAGATGACCTACGCAGCGCTCGAGGCGACATTGTCCGAGTACCTCTCGGGGCGCGCTGCGCAAACGGTCCCGGTCGTTCGGATGATCGCGATGCCGGAGGAGGCGATCGCTGCCCGGGCCGAGGTGCTCGCGAGCCGGTTGCAGAGCATCCACGAGCTCCAGGTGACGCTGGTGAAAGGCACGTCGACGATCGGCGGCGGCAGCGCACCGGGCAGCGCGCTGCCAACGCGCCTGGTCGCCCTTCGACACCGCGCCTGGTCGGCCGACCGGCTCGACCAGGAACTCAGGCGGCTCGATCCCCCGGTGGTGGCCCGGATCGAGAACGACCAGGTCATGCTCGACCTCCGCACGGTGCTGCCCGACCAGGACGAGGTCCTCGCGACGCTGCTCGCGCGGCTCGGCGACGCACCACCGGTCACGCCTAAGCGGACCTAGGTTCAGATAGAAGACCGCGGCTCGGGATCGTTCCGGCTGGGAGGCGTGCTGCGGAGCCCGCCGTCCGAGGGCGCGCGATCCCGAGCAGACAAAACGCGGTGCAGGCCCCGCCACCGAGCGGCGTTGAGCGCCGGCCGGCCGCTCCAGCGGCCGTCGAGGCGCGACCGCCGCGAGCGCGCCAGCAGTGGCCGGAGCCGCGTGTTGCCGCGCGCCCGAGCGGCGGGCGGAGCAGTATGCCTCCCAGCCCTGACAACGACTCACAATCGTGATCTCTCGTGTAGCTACAACCGGTTTCAAAACCCCTTTCTGCCGCTCGTCGGGTCCTGTCGGCGAGCAGCCCCACCCGTGGGGCCCCCACCCGTGCTCGGCCCGAACAGCCCTTGTCACGCGTGTCGGGCCTGCGGCGCGGGCGGGGCGCCCCGCTCGCCGCCACCCGCCTGCGGGTTGTGTCGGAGGAGGAATGACGGTCACCCGGCACCCCCTCCACAGATCCGGACGTGCGGCATGACCGCATCCGGCTCCCACCTTGGGTAACAACGCCAAAGCGCACGAGCGGATACGGATGACAGATGCGCAGCGGCGGAATCCAGCGAGCCACGTACCGTTGCATGCGCCGCCACGGCAGATGTCGCTGACGGCGGCGCTCGAGCGTGTGCCACCACAGCCGGGTCACCGCCTTGGCAAACGCGTGCAGCGCGGGACCATGCATGGGCACGCCGTCAACGCCTCGCCGTAGTGCCGCCACGTCTCGCCGTCCAGGCCGGGCACCGCCTCTCGCGTCAGCGCGAAAGACGCGGCCCGCAACCGTGCGACCTCGTAGACGTGGTGGAGGAGCGCGGTGAACCGCTGTTTCCTCTCTGGCGTGGCTGCCTGACGTACTCGCGCCAGTGCGCTGGGGGTGCCGGTCCGGCTCTGCGTCCGGGGCGCGTTGCACGTGGGCGAGTTCCCCTTGGTCCGCTCCCTTCCCTCCCCCACCTCCGCGGCCCGTTCGGGGGCCTTGTTCGGCGGGTTCCACGGTGTCGGGTCGGAGGAGGCGCGCCCGAGAGCGCTGGCCTCCGTCCGCCGCTCAAACTGCACGTGCGGTTCTCCCGCATGCAGCTTTCACGAAAGCGCGGCCTCCCGCCGCGGAGCCAACGAAGGAATCAGGGCGATCAGGCTCACCAGCCCCAGCTCGCCTCGGAGACGCCGAGTCGGGAGGGTTTTCCAGCCCGCACAGCGCCACCGTCGAGAGCGGTGCGACCACAAGCGTCGTACCACCCATCGATCGAGTTGGTTGAAAAGTCTCCGCACGTGGGCGCGTTTGTAGTACTCGCCCCATCCGCGAATCACAGGATTGAGCTCGCAGATCAGCTCCGCGGTGCGAAGCGGGATGCGACGCCGCGTCTTCCGGCGGACGGCGTCCTTAAACCGGTCGATCGACTTTTGGGTCGGATACGCGTAGAGACCTCCGCATCGCGCCTTCGACGTGATCTTTGCGGCCGGCAGATACAGCGCCCGCTGGCCACGTTTGATCGTGTAGCCGAGAAACGCGAAGCCTCTTCGCACATGCACGATGCGCGTCTTCCGCACATTGAGCGGCACGCCGAGCGTCGCGAGGATCTTCGCCGCGCACCGCAACGCCGCTTCCGCTTCGCGCCGACTTCTGCACGTCACCGCCCAGTCATCGGCGTAGCGCGTGAGCTGGTAGCCTCGCCGGTGCATCTCCCGATCGAACGGCGTCAGGAGAATATTGCTCAGCAAGGGAGAGACCACCCCACCTTGCGGGGTGCCCTGCGTCGTGGGAAACAGCCGGCCGTTCTGCATGGCGCCAGCCGTCAGCATCCGCTCAATGAGCGTCAGCACGCGACCGTCCGCCACGCGCTGGGCCACCAAGGTCATGAGCCTCTCGTGGTCGATCGACCCGAAGTAATCCTTCAAGTCTGCGTCCACGATCCACTCAGCGCCCGCTTCGATCTCCCGCCACATCTTGCGCAGCGCATCCTTGGCCGACCGACCCGGTCGATAGCCAAAGCTGCTGTCGTCGAAGAGTGGTTCGAAGATCGGCTCAAGCCAATTGAGCAGCGCCTGCTGGCACACGCGGTCGATGACCGCTGGAATACCGAGTGGGCGCCACTCGCCCGGTTTGCCCGCCTTCGGGATGTCAACCCGTCGGACCGGCAACGGCTGGTAGCGGTCGGTGCGCAGATCCTCGTGCAGTCGATGCAGGTGTGCGTCGCAATCCTGCTCGAATGCGTCGATGCTCTGCCCGTCGATCCCGCCGCTCCCACGGTTCGCTTTGACCTTCTCCCACGCCGCACGCAGGTTCTTCGGCTGGTACACCTTGTCAACCAACGAGTGCACCTTCCGTTGTCCGTCAGGATTGAGCCAGTCAGACAGTTTCCTCGGCGGCTGACAGAGGGGTTTTTCCGAAGCGGAACTGGTCCATGTCATCGCCTTACTCGCTGGCCTCCTCGCTCGCTCCCATCGCCTTCGCGGACGGCCTTCCCCGGAGCACTCCTCCGCCTCCTACGAGGTCGCGCAGGTTGTCTTGCCTGCGCTTTCGGTACTTCGCCGTCCTCCGACTTCTCACCGCACACCGGCCACCCCTTCGCCTTCTGGGCTTATAGGTGTGCCTTCGTCCCCGCGCTCCTTGCACGCGGGGCATCCGATGAGACCTCCTGGGGTCACGACGTGTTCTTCCGCTCCGTGCCGGCCGCACACACCTTGGTTCGAGGGGTGGATGGATAGCGCCTTCGTCGCCATAGTGCCGACTCGACCTTGCCCCCTCTTTGGCCGACCGGTTCATCGTCGGGATGGCTCCCATCGATTCCGGCCCGGAGCTTCTCCGCAAGCCCTTCGGATTCCACCTCGCGGTGGACACCCTGCCCTCCCCGATTTCCATCGAGGCCAGCGAGGCGTTACCCCCGCCTTTGGATATGGTGCTCCCCATCCGAGCACCAGTGGGACTTCAACCCACCTGAGCACGTCGCTGCCCAGCGCACACTACGGGGCGGTCCGACTTCCTGTGCTCGTCCCTCATCGCCGTGCGTCCTCAGACTTCTCGATGCGGCCTTGGTGTACGCCAAGGCGAGCACAGGACCTCCCGGTTCCCAGACGAGATGCGTCGGCGCGTGCTCGGGGTCTCGGACCGCGCAGGGTTCAGGCCCATCTCGCCCTCGCGATGTGCCCGATATGGCTTTCCGCTCGGTTTCACAGCGTCAGCACCCTGGAGGTGAGAAGATTTCGCGGCTCACTACCCGGCCCACGCGTGCCCCTGTCAACGCTTCATCCCCGCCCTTACGGGCGACGAGGCATGACTCGAGGTCGGGCCGTCCCCCCTCTCCCCGCTCGACATTGGGCCTCGCCGCAGGTGTGTCCTCGCCCGACGCGCACACCTCGAGAAACGCATGGATCAGCGGCGTCTGCTGCGCGTCCTCCAGGAGAAACGCGTCGTGGCCGCAGTCGCTCGGGATCTCCCGATAAGCCGCCTCGCCGCCCGCCTCGCGAATCGACGCCGCGACCTCAGCCAGTTGAGACGGCGGGTAGAGCCAGTCGGACGAGAACGTCAGGAACAAGAACTTCACACCCGCCCGCGCGCAGGTCTCGGCGAGCGTGGGATGGCTCGCCGGCAGGTCGAAGTAGTCCATGGCCTTGCTCAGGTAGATGAGCGAGTTGGCATCGAACCGGCCGACGAAGCTTTCGCCCTGGTGATGGAGGTAGCTTTCGACCTCGAAATCGGCGTCGAGCGTATAACCCAGCCGCTCACGTCCGCGCAGGCGTCGCCCGAACTTGCGGGTCATCCCGGGATCCGAAAGATAGGTGATGTGCCCGAGCATGCGGGCCACGGCGAGTCCAGCCTGTGGTCCGCCCGTCTCGTAGTAGTCGCCGCCCTTCCAGGCCGGATCGGTCATCACGGCCTGCCGGGCCACCTCGTCGAACGCGATCTGCTGCGCCGAATGACGCCAGGTCGTCGCGAGAGCAACGACGGAACGGACGGAGTCCGGGTAGCTGGCGGCCCATTGGAGGGCCTGCATGCCACCCATCGACCCTCCGGCGACCGCCAGCAGCGAGCCGATACCCAGGTGGTCGAGCAGTAGTCGCTGCGTCCTGACCATGTCCGCGATGGTGACGACCGGAAAACGCGCCCCGAGCGGCCTTCCTGTCGGATCGGCGGAGGCAGGCCCCGTGGTTCCGTAGCAGCTCCCGAGAACGTTCGAGCTGATGACACAGTACCGGTCGGTATCGAACGCCCGGCCCGGGCCGATCATCGTATCCCACCAGCCCGGCTTCGTCGCTCCCGGGTGGCATCCGGCTGCGTGAGCGCCACCGGACAACGCGTGGCAGACGAGGATTGTGTTGTCGCGTCGACCGTTGAGACGGCCGTACGACTCGTAGGCCACGGTGACGGGGCGCAGCCTCGCCCCGCAGTCGAGACGCACGCCCTCGTCCAGCACGAGCGTGTGCGTCTCGACCACTCCAACGCCCGTCTGGCCCGCCTTCAGCATCTCGTCACCCTCCACAAGGTCCGTCCGCTCTTGTCCAAATTGCGCTCTTGCCCCGGGGCGTGCCTCGCTCCGCCAACCGCTCGACAGCGCGGAGGGGCCCCGCTTTCGACTTGGCGCAATCGGCCCAATGCCAAGTCGATTGGAAACGCGCCTTCGGCTGGCGAGGGTCGCTGAGCGATTCGGCCTCGCCGAGGCGGAGGTGTCACCACGCCTCAGCGCGTACCTGGGCCTGCGGCGCGCTTTTCGTGCCGTTGTGATCGCGCTGCTCGCATGGTCGGCTCCTCGAGGCACGCCCCGGCCGCCGCAACCAGGACAGTGGCGCTCGTCACACCCGGCCAGACGGCGGGTGCGGCATCGTCTCGACTGTGCGGGACGCCCGCTGCCTGTCACCAGCCGGCACTCGGCACCCGGCGGACGGTGCTCGTCGTTCGGCGGGCGCACAGGCCCGCGCGATCGCCTGGTCGAGGTCGGCGATGATGTCGTTCACGTCCTCCAGGCCGATCGACAGCCGGATGAAGTCGTCCGTCACGCCGGAGGCCAGCCGTTCGGCGGACGACAACTGCTGATGCGTGGTCGAGGCCGGGTGGATGATCAGGCTCTTCGCGTCGCCGATGTTGGCCAGGTGGCTGAACAAACGGACCGAATCGATCAGCCGACTGCCTGCCTCGAGGCCGCCTCGAATGCCGAAGCCGACAATCGCGCCGCCGCCACGGGGCAGGTACCGGCGCGTCCGCTCGTAGCTTGGGTGATCAGGAAGGAGCGGATAGTTGACCCAGGCCACCTGCGGGTTCGTCGCCAGCCACTCGGCGACCCTCAGGGCGTTGGCGCAGTGTTGCGGCATCCTCAAGGGCAGCGTCTCCAGTCCCTGGAGGAACAGGAACGCGTTGAACGGCGAGAGGCAGGGTCCGAGATCGCGCAGTAGTTGCACGCGGGCCTTCGTGATGTACGCGGCGCCCGGCACGAGGGCCCTCTCGTGGAGCCCGAACGCTTCCCAGAAGACCAGGCCGTGGTACGACGGGTCGGGCTCGGTGAATTCCGGGAACTTCCCGTTGGCCCAGTTGAACCGGCCGGAGTCGACAATCGCGCCGCCGATGGAGGTGCCGTGGCCACCGACGAACTTGGTCAGGGAGTACACGACGATGTCCGCGCCGTGATCGCAAGGCTTGAAGATGTACGGCGACACGGTGTTGTCGACGACCAGCGGGACGGCGTGGCTGTGGGCGATGTCGGCGATCGTCTGGAAATCGTCAACACTGTTCCTCGGGTTCCCGATCGATTCGACGTACAGCAGCCTGGTGCCGGCGTCGATCGAGGCGGACACGCACCCGGGATCGGCCGAATCGACGAAACGGACGCCGATGCCGAGCTTTGGCAGCGTGTGCCGGAAGAGGTTGTAGGTGCCGCCGTAAAGGGAGGTCGTTGACACGATGTTCTCTCCGGCGCGGGTGATGTTCAGGACCGCCAGCAGGATGGCCGCCTGGCCGGACGCGACCGCCAGCGCGCCCACGCCGCCGTCGAGCGCGGCCAGCCGCCGCTCCAGTACCTCGGTGGTCGGATTCATGATCCGGGTGTAGATGTAGCCCGGCTGCTTGAGCGCGAACAGGTCGGCCGCGTGTTGCGCGGAGTCGAACACGTAGGAGGACGTCTGGTAGATGGGGACGGCCCGCGCGTTGGTCGCGGCGTCAGGTTCCTGGCCGCCGTGGAGCGCGATCGTGGCCGGCTGAAAGCGAAGGGCGTCAGTCATGCGTCAGTTCCTTTCGAAAGGTGCGGTGAGAGGTTTGCCGTCGAACACGGGGAGCCAGACCGTGCCGGCGAGAGCCGTGTCGGTCCCCGCGGCGTGGTTGAGGGCCTCTTCGAGCCCTTTGCGTCTGCAGGCCGCAGTGACGAGCGCCACCGCAGGAGGAGCGGACTCCTCGGCCCCTTGCGGGGCCAGCACGCGGGCCGGGATGCCGTGCCGGCCGAGCAAACTCACGAGCCGATCGGCGAGGGGCTGCACGTCCTCACCATCAAGCGGACCGACGCGCACGTAGTGCCGGGCGACGTAGTCGCCCTCGACCCGGCCCGGCTCGACCGCCTGCGCGAGTGACCGCCTCGCGGCCGGGCCACCGCGCGCGATCGCCAGCAGGTCCGAGACGACGGCGATCGCGGTCGGCTCGGCGCCAGCGCCGCGACCCGAGAGGGTCACCTCGCCGGCCCACTCGCCCACGATGCTGACCAGGTTGTCGCTGCCATCCAGCCGGCCGAACGGCGACGCGGTCGGAACGAGCGCGGGCTGCACGCCGGCGGTGACGCGGCACGTGGGGTCGTCACGGTGGCGCTCGGCCCACGCCACCTGGCGCACGGTCGTGCCGAGCCGGCGCGCGAGGACGAAATCGGTGTGGTCGACGCCGGTAATGGACCGGCACGGGATGGCGTGCGGCTGGATCCGGTACCCGAAGGCGATCGTCGCGAGGATGGCGAGCTTCGCGCGCGCGTCGAAGCC
>Ga0315282_10008370_pt1 | contig 16764 bp, 12 predicted proteins | sample YL17G07_20_MG_FD_203693 | JGI IMG/M metagenome (GOLD analysis project Ga0315282, IMG submission 203693) | Sediment microbial communities from Yellowstone Lake, YNP, Wyoming, USA - YL17G07_20 | ecosystem: Environmental > Aquatic > Freshwater > Lake > Sediment | place: USA: Wyoming | collected...
CTGGCCATTGGACCCGCAGAAGTCTTCCTGACGATGGCCTTGGCGGGGGTCGTGGTCATTCTTGTTGTCGTCAATTATCGCTCATTTATGTATCTGACCTTCGACCGCGAATCGGCCCAGGTCTCAGGCATTCGGGTCCGCCGGCTGGACGCCCTAATCACGGTCCTCACTTCGATCACGATCGTTTTGGGCATGAAGGTCGTGGGGATCCTTTTGGTCTCCGCTCTGATCGTCATCCCGGCAGCGGCCGGACTTCAACTGGCCGCGAACTTCAAAGCGGCGATCGTCCTGGCCTGCTCTGTCGCTCTCCTGTCCGTGGCCGGCGGGCTGCTGGCCGCCTTTTTCTTGGACCTTCCGGTCTCAGGGATGATCGTCCTCACCAATTTTTTTCTGTTTGGGTTGTTTTTTCTGTTCCGCAAAAGCAGGAAGTGAAGCCAAATCGATTTTCTATTTTTTAAAAGCCACGACTTTATTCTTGCCCTCTCTTTTGGCCCGGTAGAGGGCTTCATCGGCCCGATGGATGACCCCATCCACATTCTGACCTTCAAACGGCGAGGAGTAGATGCCGATGCTGATCGTTAGCTGACAGACCTTCTTCCCCTGAGCTTCGATCCGGAAGGGCTTGAGGGCCACTGTTTTGCGGATTCGTTCAGCCGCCATGACCGCGCCTGGACCCAGCGTATGGGGCAAAATGAGCAAAAATTCTTCTCCTCCGAAGCGTCCCAGGGTGTCCGAAGCTCGAATCATATCCTGGATTAAGCCGGAAAAATCCTTGAGAACTCGATCCCCGGCGACGTGGCCATGCTTGTCATTGATCAGCTTGAAGTCGTCCAGGTCGATCATAAGAAGGCTGAGCGGATAGCTGTAGCGTTCCGCTTGATAGATTTCTTCCTGGAGCCTGGATTTAACGTAAATCTGGTTGAAAAGTCCGGTCAGGCTGTCCTTGTTGGCCAGCAAAGCGAGTTTCTCGCTGGCGCCCAGCCCGCTGAGCGCTATGAGGAGAATGACGAGAAAGCCCAGCGTCAGGACTGACCGCTCCCAAGTGCGGAATCCCAAGAAGTTCCAGTACTGGGGAATGAGGTCGCCCAAAGCAGTGTAGACCATGTAGGCGACAACCATAATAATGATCATCCACAGCCTTCTTTTAAGGCTCATGGTGATGAAGGGGATTTTCAGAAACATGTTTATTTTCTATTTACACCTTATTGAACTCTTTTTCAATAAATTTGTTGATGCCTTCGGCCAGCCGACAGGCTTTTTTTCTGAGAGAGGCGGCCTGCCTTTTGATCTTGGCCCTGAATTCCCTGTCTTGGATGGCGGGCAGGTTGATTCGGACATTATAATAAGCCCCTTCCGCCGCCGTTCGCGCCGCGAGAGCGGCAACGCCGGCATCGCTCAGCGAATTGCGGTTTCCTTTGTGCGCCGTTCGTGAGGCCAATTTCAGAAGATCCAGGCTTCTCTCAAGCACTTGGAACGGCACGAGCGTGGCTTCTCTGGTGGCGGCTTCGATAGCTGCCTCCCGTTCTTTCTTTTGGTCTTCGGTCACTTTAAGGAGGCGGAACGCATCCATGACCTTGTTGAAGGCCTCGCTGTCCAGGTCGACCAGCCTCAAGTAATCAGCCTTGAGCTCTTGAGCGCGCTCGGCTGTTCGTTTCATTTCCCTCAAGACCTTTTCATATCCTTTTTTACCGACCGTCAGGTTGGCAACCATCGACGAGAGAGCCGCCGAGAGCGCGCCGCACAAGGCCGCGGTGCTTCCGCCCCCGGGAGCGGGCGAATCCAGGGAAAGCTCATCGACGAATTCCTCGAGGCTCTTCTTGATCAGAAGGCTTGCCGACTCTTCAAATTGATATTCAATGATCTTTTTCTTCGGTTCGAAAGGCGCGACATCGTTCAGGCCGAGGGACAGGACGGCCGTCCGGATCAACTCTCTCTCTGGAACGCCTGGGCTTTTTCCTTGTTTTTCCAGGTAATAGCGCCCGGCCGACAACAACGCCTCTTTGGGGATTAAGCCGACGAGTTCGCTGCCGGTTACGCGAAGCCCCAATTTTTCAGCCTGTCGGACAGCTTCGTCGAAGACGACGTGGACCGAAGAAATCTTATAGTTCGTAAAATTGATCGAGATCTGGGCGATGCCGTAATCTTCTATATACCAGCCTACAGCCTTAACATACGGGAATCGCCCGAGCAGTTTGACGGCGTTCCCGGATTCGTCGCGGATAATGTTACCCTCCGGATCACGCCTGGCTCGCCCGCTTTCCCGGATATTGAGAGCGATCTCGCTGGCCAGCTTCCGGTCCCTGGTGTTGAGGTTGATATTGTAAGCAATGAGAAATTCCCTGGCGCCAATGACGGTCGCGCCGGATTTGGCGTTGAAGACGGCCGCCCCGCAGTCGGGAGCCCATTCTGGATCTTTCAATTTTTCAGACAGTCCTTCATATTCGCCGCTGCGGATATTGGCCAAATTCCGCCGCTCCGGTTTTAAAGCCGCCTCTTCATAAAAATAGACTGGAATGCCGAGCTCGGCCGCTACCCGTTGTCCGAGGTCATGGGCCAGCTTGATGCAATCGGCCATGGTCACGCCCGAGACGGGCACAAAAGGGCAGACGTCCGTCGCTCCGATCCGGCTATGGGCGCCCTTATGCTGCCGCAGATCGATGACTTCGGCGGCCTTCCGGATCGCCCTGAAGGCGGCTTCCTGGGCCGCCTCCGGAGAACCGATAAATGTCACGACGGTACGATTGGTCGATTCGCCGGGATCCACGTCCAGGAGTTTTACTCCGGGCGTCGATTCGATTTCACGGGTGATCGCTTGGATCTTGTCTCTGTCCCGGCCTTCGCTGAAATTGGGGACGCACTCAACGAGCTTCATGCGCGGCTCCTTTCTTTTCTTTGTTCCAGGTGTATTGGAATTGGCCTTTGTTATCGAAAACATCGTACGAGTCGAATTCCGCCAAATGCGGGCTGAGGGTGTTCTTGTCGCCGGCGATGACGATCATGAAGGATTGGAGAAGAAATCTCTGGGCCGCCTCAAAAACCCGTTCGGAATTGACGAGCGCCACCTGCTCAGAGTATTTGTTCCAACATTCCTGCCCGCCGTCGAGAGCTTTGATCTCAGCAACTTTTTCGGAAAAGCCATCAAATCGCGCGATTTGGAGCGGAAAATTGGAGATGAGATAGGATTTGGCCTGTTCGATCTCGGAAGGAGGAACCGACTCCCTGGCCAGGCCCCTGATTTCCTTCTGGATCTCCTCGACGGCTGGAACGATGAATTCGGGTGAAACTTGCGCCCGTACCAGGAAATCGCCTCCAGCTTTAAAAAACTCGGTTTCGCTGAACGCAAACTTGGCGAAGCTTTTGGATTCTCTCAAGTTCATGAACAGCCGGGAGGTGAGAGTTCCTCCCAGGATCTGATTCAAGACCCTCAGAGCAAAGCGCTCCTGAATTCCCGGAAGCGGAAAAACCGTGCCCAAATAAACCACGCAATCTTTGGCCTGGGGAACATCAATAAAGCATATTTTGTCTTTGTCCGGGGGTTTGGGAGGCGGCAGAGTCGGCGGCGGAACATCCTGCCGCTGCCACAAGTTCAAGAAACGGATCACGTTCCTGGTCGCGACATTAAGACTCAGGTTTCCGACGATGATGAGATGGGCATTGTTGGGCCGGTAATAGCGGCCGAAGAAATCCACGAGGTCGTTTTGGTTCCAGTGCTTGATCACATCGCGGGAGAAGGCGAAGCTTTCGTAAGGCTGGTTCTTGAACAGCAGCCGGAGGAGCTGCCGCTTGGCGACAAATTCCGGATTTCTTTCGTTTTCGAGCAGGTCGTAAAAAGTCGTCAATTTGACGGAGTCAACCTCGCTCTTGGTGAAATTGGGTTGAAGAATCATCTGACCGAGGAGGGCGAGGGCTCGTTCAAGATAATCCTCTAAAAAAGAGAAGGTCACAAGGGCGTAGTCCTGGTTCACGGAAACCCGAAGCGATCCGCCAATGGCTTCGACCAGTTCCTCGATATCCGACATCGAGCGGCTCTGCGTGCTATGGGGAAACATGTTGGCCGCAAGTGTGGCCAGTCCGGGATTTTGATCGGGCGAGCGGCTTTCTCCAGCGAAGATGACGAGCTCGATGCTCATGAAAGGCAGGTTCTCTCTGGTCACGACGGAAACGTTCAATCCATTAAAAAGCAGAACGGATTCGATCGGAGGAAGTTTCAGCTCCTGACCCGGATCGGGCGGAGGCGGCCCCTTCCGGAAACGTTCCTGCCCGGAGAAAAGAGCCAGTCCCGAAAGAACGAAGCAAAATCCCAGAATTGAACATGTTTTCTTCATCTGGTTCTCACGTTCAGGATAACGCTGTTCTCGGGTGTCAGAAACCTATTGAGGATGCGGATGATGTCGCTTTTCGTGACGCTCAGATATTTTTCGAGTTCAAGCGGCAAATCGTCGAAATTCCCGAGCGTCAGATACGCTTCACAGAGAAAAAGGGCTTTATCCATCGGATTGGATAGCCGGCCGAAATAATCCTGTTTTAACATATTCTTATACCGGGCCAGCTCCTCGTCCGAAAGGAACGTCGCCTTCAGCTTATCGAGCTCGGAGAAGATGGCGTTTTGGCAGATATCGGCCATCAGAGGGTTGTTGACGATGGAGAAGATTTTATAGACGGCTCTATCCTTCCGTTTCTCGATGCCGCCCGAAAGTTGGTAGGCGATTTTATTATCTCTGTTCAGGAGCCGCCGCGTCAGGCGCGATCCTTGCCCCCGAAGCAGGGCGTAATCGACCATGGTCAGGGGGTAAAAATCATCGGAGGAAGGAGTGCCGACCCGGAATCCAAGATGAAAGGCCGGCGCCGTCGCCAGGGGGGCGACGAAGTCCCGGACGACCTGCCTTTTGGCATAAACCAGGGGCTCAAAGACCGTGTCGACATCTTTGCCCTTCGGAATCGTCTCAAAATACGTAGCCACAAGCTGCCTGGCCCTGAGTTTGTCAAAATTGCCGGTGATGCAGAGAGCGGCGTTGTTGGGACCGTAGAAGCGGGCGTAAAAGCTCTTTGCGTCCTCGAGGGCGAGGTTCCGGATGTCTTCTTCCGAGCCCAGGAGGGGATGGCTGTGGACGAAGTCGGAATAGAGGAGTTGATCAAAGGATAAAAAACTCTCGAAATAGGGCTCATCCGTTTTTTTCCGGCGGAGGTCGTCCAAAAGGTTGGTCCGGGCTTTTTCGAACGCCGTTTCTTCTAGCTCCAGGGATTTCATCCGGTCCGACTCAAGCCAGAGGACCAGAGCTAGCTGATTCGAGGGGACGGTCTGATAAAATATCGTTTTGTCTTCCAAAGCGACGGCATTGTTCTGGCCGCCGGCGCGAGTGATATAGTAGATATGCTGGAGCGGGGAAATATTGGCCGAACCGGAGAACATCAGATTCTCCAACAAATAAGCCAGGCCTGTTTTTCCGGGAGATTCATGGACCGAGCCGACATTATAGGCAACGGCTACGGACACCAGAGGGATGGAAAAGTCTTCCGCGAGAATGACCTCCAATCCGTTCTTCAATTTATAATGGGTTAAAGGGAAGGATGATCCCCTTTGAGCGAAGACGGAGGGCCCGACGGTAAGGCTCAAGAGCAACAAAAGCCCGAGTTTCGAAAACGCACCTCGTTTTTTGAACATGAACCTCAGATAGCAGGACCTCCTTTTCATCCTAAAATATCACAACTCAAAAAAAAATGAAAAGGGACGCTTTAGTGGAAGAAGCGACGATTCCTTTATTTTACGAATTCCTTCGAAAAATGGATGAAGGAGAAACATTCCGGGATATGAGAGTCATAGACGCCATGCTTATTCAAGGCCCAGCCCGGATCGGGCTGGACTCGCGAACCGCAACAAGGCAGGCTTTCAAACCGGGAAAAGGCCATCCGCCAAACGTCTCCGTCTTTGGGGGGCAGGGGACGGCCTTGGGCCAGGACATCCATGCCTTTCCAGGGAAAGGCCAGCTCCACCGTCCAGCCCCGGTCGATATCCCGGTCGTCATTCAACGTGCCGTTGACATCGACGGCCCAGGCGAGCTCCGGAAAATCCCAATCCATGAAGGCCCAGCGCTTGCCGCGCGGATGTCTGGCGTGGCGGCTGGCGTCTTGAAAACCGCCGAGTATATCGACTTTACGGGAGACAAGATCGAATTCCGGCCTGTCGAAAATGCCTCCTTTCTTATAAGCCTCCTGCCAAATATAAAAGACCTCATAGATCGTGCCCAAGGCGTTGATCTGGAACTCGTAGTAGCAGTCCGGGCCGGCGATGAAGACCTCGACGTCGTTCTCGGTCCAAATAAAGGAATCGCGCTCTCGGAGCCTGGCCTGAACGTTGGGCTCCTCGACCCAGACCGCGACATAGAAATTCCGTTCATCCCAGAGCGCGGCCATCCGTGTTTCGAGGAATCCCGGAACTCCCGTAACAAGGTCAACAAACCTCGGAGATTTGGGGGCCCTGGGCCAACAGGAATCATCCAAACGGCCATCGATCACAGGAGGTTGTCCGGTTCGAAAACAGGTGTAATGGAACAATTCCTCTTCGGAACAGCCGTAGGCAGGTTTCATCGGGCCTCCTTATTTTTATCACCGGCCGCTCTGCCGACGGCCTCGAAGACGCGGAGAAAATTGCCGCCGAGGATCTTGCGGATATCATTCTCTTTATATCCTCTGGCTATGAGCTCGACGGTGATGTTCATGAGCCGCCCGACGTTTTCCAGCCCTGTCGGCGCGTCTGAAATCCCATCAAAATCGGAGCCCAGCCCGACATGATCGGCACTCCCCGTGACTTTGACAACATGGTCGATATGGTCGACGAGCGTTTTGACATTGACGGCCGGAAGCGTTTTCTTCAACTCGGCCGATCTGGTCCTGTATTCGGCAAAAAATTTATCCCGTATTTCGGGCGGCGCCTTCATGATCTCGCTGGTGTCGCCCGGGAGATCGTATTTCTTGGAGATATCGGCCATGAGCTCGTTTTGTCTCTTTTCGATTTCAGAGTTAAGGAATCCCGGCAAAAAATTGAGGCCGACGACTCCGCCGTTCTTGGCCAGCGCTTTGAGCATCTCATCGCTCAGGTTGCGGTGATGGCTGGAAAGCGCCCGGCAGCAGGAATGGGAGGCGATAACCGGAGCGCTGGAGACGCGGATGACATCCCAGAACGTTTCGTCATGGGCATGGGAGACGTCGATGATCATGCCCAGACGGTTCATTTCCCTGACGACTCTCTCGCCGAAGTCCGTCAGGCCGCACCACTCTGGTTTTTTATCTCCCGAGGCGTCGGCCCAGTCCGTTCGGTTCCAGTGGGTGAGGGTCATCAGCCGGACGCCCGCTCTGAAAAAGGCCTGTAAAAGGCTTAAGTCGTCCTCGATGGCATAGCCGCCTTCGATGCCGAGGAGAAGGCCGGTCTTGCCCGTGTTGCGGATTTTTTGAAAATCAGGGTAGGATTTTATGATCTCCAGGTCTTCGGGATTTTCGGCCGCGAGCTTATAGCAGGCTTCGATCTGGTCAAATGCTTTTTTAGCCGCCTGCCATTTTCCAAGCTCGTTTTCCGGCGCTCCGACGAAACAAGCGAAAACCTCCAGATCCACGGCCCCCTTCTTTAACTTGGGGATATCGATGTGTCCTTTGTCGTTGTCCTTTTGCAGGTCTTCGCCGCTCATGAAACGGCCGATCGTATCGCAGTGCATGTCCACGACCGCCGCGTCTTTATGGACGAACTCCGCGCGGAATTTGGGATCGAACAGGTTCTCCCGGCTATTGGCCAGGTTTATTAAAATATCGTAGTGATATTGGGCGGCCAGCCGGAGGAGCTCCGACTCGATGAGCTCGGGCCGGTCGCCAGGATAGTGATATTCGGGATGTTCGTCGTCCAGGGTCCGGGTCAGGATGTTGCCGGTCCGGAGACTAATCGAAGCCACGCCTTTGGCCCAGAAAGACGTATGGTCCGAGCCGTAGTAATTGAGGCGGTAGCGAAGTTTCTTCTTCGTCTCTTCGTCCATTTTGGCCTTGATGATGTCATAGAGCTGCCCGTATTCATACATCCCGCCCACATAGAGATCGGAGTCGCCCGTGCCGACCATATCGATATTCATGTAAATGACGGTTTTCTCCAGGGGATAGAGAGGATGTTCGGTGTAATACCGGGATCCGACGGCGCCGAGCTCCTCTCCCGCCCAGGCCGCGAAAACAAGCGTCCGGGCGGGCTTGAATCCTCCGGAGACCAGAGCCCTGGCCGTTTCAAGAGAAACCGCGACCGAGGTCGCGTTATCGTCCGCGCCGGGATAGACAAAGCCATTCAGGCCGACGCCCAAATGATCGAGATGGCCTCCCGTGATGATGAACTCGTTCTTCAGTTTCTGGTCCGAGCCCGGAATAAGGCCAATGACATTCACGGCTTTCCGCTCTTCCTGGATGAAATGGGCTTCCATTTCGGCGAAGGCCCCCAAGAGGATCGGATGGGATTTGTTCAGCCTCAGCGTTTTGCTGACACGGTCCTTCCAACTCTCATGAGAAAGATAAAAGACGTCGTCAAGAAAATTCCGGCCGGCGCGCATAACCACAAAATCCTTAGGGCAGACACCAGGCCTGAGCGTCGAAGACGACATCCGGCGGGCGGGCGGCTGGCCGGGCTCGGAAAGGTCCATCTCGATGACGCCGGAGGCTCCTTTCTCCATAGCGAGCTTAATCTTTTTTTCCAATGTCCACTCTTTTTTCGCTTCATCGTCCAGGACGGAAGGGGAGTCGGGAAGGAAGAGGAGGATCTTTCCCATGACTTCTAGGCCTTCATAATCGTTCCATCTGGCTTTTTCCGAAACGATGCCGTATCCCGCAAAAGCCAATTGTCCTTTGGCTATGCCCGAACCCGTCCCGCTTAAGGGGTAGAAATCGCGACCGCGGCCCGGAAAATAGGCCCGGCGCTGCGGAGTGAGGACTTCCAGGCGTATCGGCGGCTCGTAATTCGACCAGTTTTTAAACTCCACTTCCTGGAACCACGTCCCTTTTTCGCCGCCCGGCCGGAGGCCGTATTCCTCCATCTTGGCGGCGACATATTCCGCGGCTTTCGCGTATTCGGGGGTGCCGGACTTACGGCCTTTCATCTCGTCCGAGGCGAGGAATTTGACGTGTTCCAAGGCTTTGTTCCCATCCGGCTTAACCGGCTTCGTCTTTGTCTGAGCCATCACCCCGGCTGAGAGAATCAAGATAAAACAAATTGCGCCATTCAAAATTTTTCTCATGATTTATTTTCCTGAATTGAAGTCAAAACTGCCGACAAAAATAAAACTTCCATCTGGATTCATCCACTTTATAAAAAATCCTTGCTATTTTCAAGAAATGATAAAACTGACCGTATATCACTTTTAGGGGACATGATTCCCTGTCCCCGGCGCCCATGTAAACTCTTTAAATAACCCATTGCTCGATCAGGCAGGGACAGGGTATCGTGTCGCCCTATCTTGAAAAGTGATATATGGTCAGTTGATAAAAGGCCTTGTCAACTTGAAAACGACTCCCGATTGTGTTAATTTATCCCTCACTTTTTTCCTCAAGGAGGAGGTGCCGCATGAGTCAAGGTGGAAAACATTTATTCACATCGGAATCCGTGACCGTCGGCCATCCGGACAAAATTTGCGATCAGGTGTCCGACGCGGTTTTGGATGACCTCATCGCCCAGGATCCTCATAGCCGCGTCGCCTGCGAGACTCTGGCCACAACCGGGCTGGTCTTGATCGCCGGAGAGATCACGACCCTCGGCTATTGCGATTTTCAGAAAGTCGTCCGCGAGACCGTCAAAGAGATCGGCTATACGAAAGCCGAATATGGTTTTGATTACTTGACCTGCTCCGTTCTGTCTTCAATTCACGAGCAGTCTCCCGACATCGCCCTGGGCGTGAATGAACGGCCCGACCACGAGCAGGGCGCGGGCGATCAGGGCTTGATGTTCGGCTATGCCTGCCGGGAAACCGAAGAATACATGCCGATGCCCATTGCCCTCGCCCATAAGCTCGTCCGGCGCCTGACCGAAGTGAGGCGGGCCAACATCCTCGATTACCTGAGGCCCGACGGCAAATCCCAGGTGACGGTCGAATACGAGGGCGACCAGCCAAAGCGTGTCGAAGCCGTCGTCATCGCGGCTCAACACAATTCGACCGTCAAGATAAATGACCTGAGGGCTGACATCCGAAAAGTCGTCATCAATGAAGTCATTCCGGAGCGAATGATCGATAAGGAAACGAAGATAATCATCAACGGAACCGGCCGCTTCGAACAGGGCGGGCCGCTGGCCGACACTGGGATCACAGGCCGGAAGATCATCGTCGATACTTACGGCGGCGTGGGCAGCCACGGAGGGGGCAGCTTCTCCGGGAAGGACCCGTCGAAGGTCGACCGCTCGGGCTCGTACATGTCCCGTCTGATCGCCAAGAACATCGTCGCCGCCGGGATCGCCGATAAGATCGAAGTCCAGATCGCTTATGCCATCGGCCTCGCCCAGCCTGTCTCGATCATGGTCGATACATTCGGGACTTCTAAAATCCCGGAAGATAAGATCAAGGAGCTCATCCGAGCCCATTTCCCGCTGACACCCAAAGGAATGATCAAGCACCTGGACCTGCTCCGTCCGATCTATAGAAAGACGGCGGCCTTCGGACACTTCGGGCGCTCCGAACCCGAATTCACATGGGAACGTCTCGATAAAGTCGAGGTCCTCAAGCGCGAGGCCGGACTCAAATAAGGAGAAGATATGGTCGAACACGATGTCAAGGACTTGAAGCTTGCCGAAAAAGGCAAGCTCCGTATGGAATGGTCGGGACGATTCATGCCCGTCCTCAACTCGATCAAGAAAAATTTCGCCAAGGAAAAACCGCTCAAAGGCATACGGATTTCTGCCTGTCTCCATGTCACGACCGAGACGGGGAACCTGATGGAAACGCTGAAGCTCGGCGGCGCCGACGTGCGGCTTACGGCCTCCAACCCGCTCAGCACCCAGGACGACCTGGCCGCGGCGCTCGTTAAATTCTATAAAGTTCCCGTCTTCTCGATTAAGGGCGAGGACCATAAAACGTATTACCGGCACATCCACAGCGCCCTGGACCACAAGCCGCAGATCACGATGGACGACGGGGCCGACCTCGTGACCACGATCCACACGAAACGCCAGGCGCTGCTCAAAGACATCATCGGCGGCACCGAGGAAACGACGACCGGCGTCATCCGTTTAAAGAGCATGGCCAGCCACAAGGTCCTCCGCTATCCCATCATCGCCGTCAACGATGCCCAGACCAAGCATTTCTTCGACAACCGCTACGGCACGGGCCAGAGCACGATCGACGGCATCCTCAGGGCGACCAACATCCTGATGGCCGGCTTGAACTTCGTCATCGCCGGCTACGGCTGGTGCGGCCGCGGCCTGGCCATGCGCGCCCAGGGCGCCGGCGCCCGGGTCGTCGTTTCCGAGGTCAACCCGCTCAAGGCCATCGAGGCGGTCATGGACGGCTACGACGTCCTGCCTATGGGCGAAGCGGCCAAGATCGGCGACGTGTTCGTGACCGTAACGGGCAACAAGACCGTGATCGGCCGCGAGCATTTCCTAAAAATGAAAGACGGTGCGATCGTGGCCAACTCCGGCCACTTCAACGTCGAGATCGATATCCCGGCTCTCACGGCGCTCTCCAAGCGGAAGAAGGCCATCCGGGACTCCGTCGAGGAGTTCACCCTCGCCGATGGAAAAAAGATTTATCTCCTGGGCGAGGGCCGGCTCATCAACCTGGCCGCAGCCGAGGGCCATCCGGCCATGGTCATGGACATGAGTTTTGCCAACCAGGCCTTCTGCTCGGTCCACATAGTCAAGAACGCTGCGAAGCTTGAGAAGACGGTCTATCCCGTGCCCGAAGCCATCGACAAAGAGATCGCCCGGATGAAGCTCGCGACGATGGGGATTAAAATCGATGCGCTGACCCCCGCTCAGAAAAAGTATGCCGCCGAGTGGGAGGAAGGGACTTAAGCGGTGGCGGCTCCGCCGCTCTAGCCCGAATGATAGAAAACCGGGACGAGCTTGAGCGGGGCTAGAGCTTGAAGCGGTAGCCGGCGAACAAAGCGAGTTTCGTCCGTCGTCCGAAATTCGGGTCGTAGGCCCCGCCGAGATGGAGGGGGATGTAGGCCTTGATCCCGAAATGAAGGTTCTCAAGTTTCCCCACCAGGTCGTAGACGAGGGGCGCTTCGACGCCCATCGACAGGAAATAACGGCGTAAGTTCCCCCGCCCGTCCCAGACCTCAAACCCGGGGAAATGAAGCGTCACGACATTGGACCGGGGGAGATGGCATTCGAACGTCAGGGGGGATAATTCTAAGGTGGCCGCGTAGGCCTGGACGTCCGGGCTTTTCCCAAAAATGTTAAAGTTGACAACGCCGAGGCTGATCGACGGCCTCCAGTTGATGAACGTCAGATACTTGATGAACCTTTCCATCCCCCAGACGGCGGGGCTGAACTCCAAAGACGCCCCGGTGCTCGACGGAAGGGAACGATAGGAAGCCGTCAGGGTCATCTGGGGCTTGAACACCGGCCGGTGGAGGTCTTTTGGGTCGATGAAGCGCGGGGAAACATCGACGATCCGGCCGCCGGCGACGTGGACGATGAGATAATGATGGCCGACGCCAGTGACATCATCTTTGATCTCAACTGATCTCCCGGCCGCCGACCCTCCCATATTCATGATTTTCTGGTTATAGAGGCTTTCGGCGGCCTTGGCCTTCCCGGGTACAAAATCCCTCCTCGGCGGTCCGCCCCCGCCCCCCGAAATATAACATTGGAGCGTGTGGTCGGGCTTGCCGGGGCTTCTGGCGACGACGGTGAGATGTTCGTAAGCGTGCACGCAGGCACCGAAGATGTCGGGAACGTCCGAAAATAGGATTTCGTCGAAGATGGTCGGATCGCCCGTTTCCCGGCCCGGCTGAGGCAGGCCTAGGGCCAGCCAGGTGTTGTAGCCGACTCCCGTTTGGTAGATATTCCGGGAGCTGTTGAAGGTCGGGCTGTGCATCATCGGAACAAGCGCCTTGCCGTGTTCCCGGGCATAGGCGGCGACGGCCCGGTAAAAATCGGACTGGCCGTTGAAGGGGCTGAGCGTGAAGAGGTTCAACCGGTGCCTATTTTTTTGGGCGGGGTAGAGGGCCTGTTTCAGCCGGGCGAAACTCGGGTAATGCCACCCCCGAACCATGGAGTCCAGGATCAGGTAAACCACGCCCCCGGCTTCGAACGCGTAGTGAATCATGTTGTCGGAGTTCAAGACAGGGAGCGTGCCGTAGCCGGCTCCCCGGAAGAGGCCCGCGAGCCTGGCGGCGAGCTGGTCCTTCGCGGCCCGGAATTCGGCCTCGCGGAGGGGCGGGTTCTCGTAGAACTTCAGGTGATAACGGCCGTCGGGTTTGAGAAGGTACTGTTCGGCCAGGAATTTAAGGCCGGCGGGATCCGGGAGTTTCGCGGAGAGCTCGCGGAACGTTTTTTCCGGAAGGTCGGCCGGGACGGGATAGAGGATATGCGGGTCGGCAATCAAGCGGTCCCAGTCGAAAAATGATTTGAAACGGACGACACCCAGGGGCGAATCGAAAAGATCCTTGTAGTGGGTCTGGATATTAGGCCTAAAACTCAGAAGCTCGTGATTGCCGATGGCTGGGAAGATGGGCTTGTCTCTGGCGAGGAGTTCTAAATAGGGGTAGGCGGTCCGGTCCGGCCCCTGCCCGGCGAGAGCTCTCCCCAGCCAGTCCCACTCTCTGGCGCTAGGACCCTCGTAGACCAGATCGCCCAGGAGAACAAGGAACCGGATCTTGTCGTAAAGACGCTCGCCCGTTTTTTCGTCGACGGCCTCGTGGATGTTCTTGGCGATTACGTTGAAGACGTCGTGGCCAAAATCGCGGACGCTGTTCTGGATGTCTCCGATCAGCACGAAATAATAATCGTCAAGCCGGCTGTCGGGGGCCGAGGTCTCGGCCAGGAACTGACGGACGAGGTCGAGGTTTCTGTCTTTGGCCCCCTGGACCTTCTCCGGGTCCGCGCCCGGGCAAGATTCGGGCCCGGCAGCCAAACCCGTCAGGCTCAGAAGCGCCAGCAGGCCGGCCAGGACCGCTCTGGCATAGATCTTCATGGGGCATATGTCTCCAGATGGCTAAAAAATGATTATACTCCGACTCCCGGCAATTCAGAAATATCAGAAGCCTAAGCTTGGGTTTGTTGGAATAGAGCAGCGAGTCGACCTCATAGACTTTCCGGATTATGGCCGCCCAAAAAAAATATGCCGCCGCGTGGGAGGAAGGGACCTAGGCCGAGGCAACCTTCTCCCGGATCAATTTCAGAAGCTCGTTGATTTGATCCAAAGCCTTCTTGTCTTTGGCTTCTTTCAGGAGTCTTTCCAGGATGTCCTTGGCTTTGCCGTATTCCTTATTATTGAAATAGGCATAGGCAAGGTTGAATCTCATGTTGATTTCATTCGGCGCGATTTTCAATGCCTGTAAAAAATATTCAATTGCCTCGGAAGATCGGCCCAACCTGTCCAGGAGCAATCCTTTCAAATTCAGGGCAAATAGCGACATTCTAAACTTATTCAAGGACTTATCGACATACTCCAAAGCCAGCTCAAGCTTATTCTGAGTGTAATAGATTTTGGCCAGCTGATAGCTGGCATTGTAATTCTCATCAATCTCAAAAGCCTTCTTGTATTCCTGCTCGGCCTGATCGATCTGGCCGAGCTCCTCATAGACAACGCCCAGATTGTGATGGGCCTCGGAAAAATTCGGGTTGATTTCGATACATTTTTGGAAGCTCTTGATCGCCTCCTGTTTTTCATTTTTGCTTGAATAGGCCAGCCCCTGAAGATTGTAGGAAGGAAAGTGCTGGGGGTCCAGAATAAGCGTCTTCTTGATATATTTGAGGGCTTCATCATAGAGGCCGTAATTCATGCAGAGCATGGAATTTTTATACTGATATTGGGGGTCTTTTTCCTGCTGTTCCTGAATTTTCTTTTGAGACGGCGCGCAGGAAAATAAACAAAAGGCGATAAACAAAATAAAAAATAATTTTATCTTCATCGGACACCTCGTTTATTCGGCTTTGAGGCTTCTGGACATCAGGTCGGCTTGGGCGGTGCGGGGTTCTTTCCTTTCGTAAAGGACCTGATAGACCTGCTCGAAAATCGGCATTTCGACATGTTCCCGGCGGGCCAATTGGCGGGCCGAAAGAGTCGTGGCGATGCCCTCGGCCACCATGCGCCTGCTGCTGATGATGCTCCGTAGGGTCTTGCCCTTCCCCAGTTCCGCGCCGACATATCGGTTGCGGCTGAGAAGTCCCGTGCAGGTCAAAACCAGATCGCCGATGCCGGCCAGGCCCGAGAACGTCTCTTTTTGTGCGCCGAGCTTGACGCCGAGGCGCGTGATCTCGGCCAGCCCCCTCGTTATTAAAGTGGCGCGCGCGTTATCACCCATGTTCAACGAATCATTGATGCCGGCCGCGATGGCGATGACGTTTTTGAGGGCGCCGGCGACCTCGACGCCGATTACGTCGCTCGAGACGTAAATCCGAAGAGAAGGCCCGGAAAGGAGATGCTGGATTGTCCGAGTCCAGGAAATGTCCGAAGAAGCCAGAACCAGAGCGGTAGGATGACCCTGGGCGACTTCTCTTGAAAAACTCGGCCCGGAGAGCACGCCGATGCGTGGCAGGGCAAAGTGAGCAAAAATCTCGGCCATGACTTCGCTCATCCGAGAGAGCGTTTTTTTTTCGATGCCTTTGGTCAGGCTAATGACCCCCTGCCCAGTCTCGAGATGGGGAGCGAGGCGCGCGTAGACTTTCCGGCAAAACTGCGAGGGGACGGCGATGAAAATGAGCTCGGAGGACTGGAGAGCTTCGGCTATATCGTGATGAAAAGAGACTTCTGGCGGGAACTTGAAGCCTGGAAGAAAAACCTTGTTTTCCCTCTCTTCGGCCGCGCTCTCCCAGATATCCGGCTCGCGAATCCAGAGTTTCGTTCGGATCCTTTTCCGGCCGAGATAGAGGGCGAAGGCTGATCCCCAGCTTCCGCCGCCGATGACGCTTGCGTTCATTGTTCGAGTTTGATCTTTTGGCCGAATTTCCGTTCCGTGCCGCGGATCAGGCGTTTGATATTTTCAGCATGCCTTATCAGGATAATCAAAAGGATGGGCAAACTCAAGAGGATGAGCGCCGCCGGCAATTTGAAGAGAAGCATGAAAAAAGGAAAAGCCAGCGCGGCGAGGATCGAACCCAGAGAGACGTAGCGGGTCAAGGCGACCGTCCCGATAAAAACGAGGAGGCTCAAGAGCGTCGGGCCGAGGGCGATGGCGAACATGGCTCCGGCCGCCGCGGCCACGCCCTTACCTCCTTTGAAGCCGATATAGACGGGAAAGCAGTGTCCGACGACGGCCAGAGAGGCGCACACGGCTCCGAGCCTGGGATCGCCGAAAATCTTCAAGGCGAGGAAGGCCGGCAGGAATCCTTTAAGCAGGTCAATAAAGGCCACGGGGAGAGCGAATTTCCAGCCTTTGAGCCGGAAGAGGTTCGTGGCTCCGGTGGCGCGGCTTCCGAATTCGCGGATGTCTTTTTTTTCGCTGGCCCAGAAAAACAGATAGCCCGAAGGAAAAGCGCCGACGAAATAGGCCAACGCCGCGAATAAAATTTTCATAAAAAGGAGCATTCCTCGAGGACGGAATATTCGGCGCCGCTGGGCCTAAGAGTGCTTTTGAAAAGGGTCA
>Ga0315282_10008371_pt1 | contig 16764 bp, 14 predicted proteins | sample YL17G07_20_MG_FD_203693 | JGI IMG/M metagenome (GOLD analysis project Ga0315282, IMG submission 203693) | Sediment microbial communities from Yellowstone Lake, YNP, Wyoming, USA - YL17G07_20 | ecosystem: Environmental > Aquatic > Freshwater > Lake > Sediment | place: USA: Wyoming | collected...
CTGCAGTTCATCTGGCGTTTGGCACAATCTTTGCCACTTTGTCAGTGGGCCGGCTCACCCGGCTCCCTGCGGCGGGTGTCGATCCGCCATTTGCACGGCTTGTATGAGCCGAATGCGGCGCTAGGTTGTGTTCAGCCTCCAGTGTCCCGTAACTGAAGTTCATGGCACAAGTCAGCCCGTCAGCCGACGGGCTGAGCACCGCGGACCCCAAGAACCTAACTTAACGAATGAACTTGTGTTACAGGACACCAGGAAAAATGCGCGTTGAAGAGATGTGGAGGGGAGGTCCAATGAAGCTGATAGTCATTTGCTGGATTTCAGTCTTGATCTCGGGCTTTCCGGCTTACGGTGCGGAGACTACAACAGACCCCAGCTACGAGACACTTCCGCCCGTGCAGTACGGAGTAGCGAGTTGGTATGGAGATAAAGAGCAGGGTCACCGGATGGCGTGCGGGGAACTTTTCAATGAATACGCGATGGTTGCAGCTAGCCGCACCCTGCCGTTTGGGACAGCAGTCAAAGTTACAAACCTTCGGAATGGGCGCTCTGTGGTGGTGTGGATCATGGATCGCGGACCTCACATAGCGGGCCGCGCCATCGACCTTTCAAAGGCGGCTGCGGATCAACTACGATTTACTCGCCAGGGTCTGACCCCGGTTAGAATACGCGTAGTCAGTACGCTGAACAAGCAAAGGTGGGAAGAGGTCATCATATCCGATGATCTCCGTCCGAGCGCTTCATTTCACTGTCCCCGAGGAGCAACTCACGCATATTCTAGCGTGCCCTGGAGAGCTGAGACTTGGAGTTTCCGACGGAACAATCCAGAAGGCTGGCAATTTCCTGATGTAGATAACCTTCCACATCATGTAGAACGAATATCGCCTGTCGACCCTTAGGAAGTTGCCCAATGGCGCGGCGAATCAGGATGTGATCAATCAGCCTGACAAGTCTTTGGTCATCCGCTCCAAGCTCGCGCCAACCTGATTCTTGCTGGGAGGTGTCTAGCTGTTCGAGGGGCACCAGCTTGACGCGTTTCCTGCGAAGATGCATCAGCACAACATTGACCGTAACCCGGTAGAGCCAAGTGGCAAAAGCCGACTCATTCCGGAAACTCGAGATTCTGCGGAAGAGCTGGAGGAAGGTCTCCTGAGCCAGGTCCTCCGCTTCGCTCAAATCGCCAGTCATACGGACACAAAGCGAATAAACGCGCTGCTCATAGGCATGGAAAAGAGCTTCGAAGGCCTGTTCGTCCCCATCTTTTGCCCGCGCGATCAACCGAGCCTCGCCCTGTGGCTGGGTTACTACATTGATGCCCATTGTGCACCTCGCTTCTACTGCCGCCTCCTTCGTTCGATAACTGGAGGGCCCTATTCGCACACTTCCGAGCAAGGTCCATGCCAAAAGAGAGGCAAGGGACCAGATGCAGCGAGTTGCTTCTCTTTCAACGACATATGGGAGAGTGCTAAGTTGTCAGGGACGAGGGACGGGCGGTAAAGATTACCTACCGCTCGCAGTCTGCTCTGCGCCAGGTATTCGCTCCGGCCGCCGTTTTGCAACCACCTTGAAAAAACCATGCAACAACAGCCACTGGATGAGCAGCCCACACAAAAACGAGAACAGCAATGCCGTTAACGACTCCACAAATTCCATAAGCGTCACCCCGCTCCGCCTGGACGCGCAAACTAATTTGCACTCGCCGTCCAGATGGAGTATGAAACGGCGGGCGGCCCCTACTACGTACGGCGCGCCGATCCATCCGATCGAAGGGCACGACCGTTGCCACAATTCTCGAACCCAACGTAGAGCTTTGTTTCGAAGAGCTTCCCGCCGGCCATATGAGCTGATTAAGAACCTGCGGACGACGCAAATTTCCATGGCCATGTTGTTTTTTCCTTGCGATAGCCTTAGGCAGTATGCCGCGGTGAAACGGTGACTGTGGAATCAACAAGACGAGGATAATTATTAACTTGTGCTTTCATGCCTTGTCCCCTGGCTACCATGACCTTCAGACCTTGGGTTCCCTCCCATGACAAGTCAAGTCGGAAGCAAAGAATTACATCGCTCTTATCGCAACGCCCGTGGGAGGGATGCAAGCCAACTTTTGTCGCCATGTAATTTTGGGGCTAAGCCTACTCCGGCTATGTAAGATTTGCGGGGACTGAACTCGCCTATTGGCCGTAATTCCATATATTCAAGGCCCCTTCTGGGTGGACTCTTACGTGCTACAACTCCTCAGGGGGGCGAGACCTCCGCAATTCGACAGAGAGGGAAGTTGTCGGGAGCGTCCAACCCCCCTCGAAGATAAGGCTTCAGGTCAGCAACAGGGTCGTTCAGAGGCTAGCGCGAGAAGCTATTTTTTAAGCCACCCTTCGGCGACAAGTGTCGACAGCGGTTTTTTTGGCTTGTTCGATTTCGTCTTGCTGGAGATCCGACGTCATCTCCAAAGTAAAGGGGATAGGTCCCCGGGTCATCGAAGTTGACCGTTCGCTTGACCAGCCCCAACCCGAGCAGCTCCGTGTAGAAGTCCAGATTGCGTTGCGGCTCCGAAGCGATCCCACTGCGGGGATCCTTCGTCGTCCCGGTCAGATCGGGACTCCTCAGGATGACAGTTTCCAGGGATTTTTCCGCAGCCTGCTAAGATTTGCGCCCGGCCCTGAGAACCTACTCATTGAGATAACCGCGTGGGCGCGTTGGTTTCAAGAACTTGTCGCAGCTTAACACCGTCTGATAAGCTTCCGCCTGTCCAACAGGAGGAAGCATGGAAAGACGAGGATTCCTTAAGGGCGCTTTAGCGAGCGCAGGCGCCCTCATGGGGAACACGGCGTCGGCAGGTGTAGACTCACTCGCAGCGGCCCAGCTCAATAAACCCTCGGCGCAGGGACGGTTCCCGGCGGCGTTCGTCGAGGTGCCGGGAATCCAATTCCAGACTAAGGATGCGCTGACCGGTGTTGATGTCACGATTGCGCTCGAGCGCTACCTGATGTCTCCCACAGAGGTTACGCAGCGCGAGTTCGAGGCGGTGATGGGTTACAACCCATCCTTCCACAAGGGCCCGGACCTGCCGGTCGAGAGCGTAAGTTGGTGGGAGGCGATTCGCTATTGCAACCTGCGCAGCCTCGAGGAGAACTTCGAGCCTTGCTACAACCTCGCAAGCGGTTCCTGCGACCTGGGAAAAAACGGGTACCGCCTTCCCACGGAGGCGGAGTGGGCACATGCGGCAGACGCCGAACCTATGCTAGCGTCATCGAGTCCGCACGCCTCAGCCAACCTGGGATCACCGAACACAAAGAGCGTCGACCTCCTGCTACAGGACCTAAAGACGGCAGGCACCAAGCCGGTGGGCACTTATCCGCCTAACCGATACGGTCTCTACGACATGTTCGGCAATGTATGGGAATGGTGTACTGACTTCTTCAATCCGGTGCACAGTCCGCAAGCGTCTTTGAATCCGGCCGGCGCGATTCGAGGTCTGGCTCGCGTCATTCGGGGCGGCTCATTCATGAGCACAACTTCTAATTGGTCGCGAGGGTACCGGTCCTCAATGGAGCCCGAGTACAAGAGTCGCTTCACTGGGTTTCGGGTCTGCCGTAGGGCGGCGGGCGCAACCGCAGTTCCCCCAGCGCGAGAAGATCCCCGATGGTTCGAACCTTATAACCAGCCTCCCGCCGCATACGAAAGTTCCACAGGGAATCTGTCGTCTCTCGTCGCCGGAGTGAAGACCGTTACAGAGTGGCAATCGCGACGCGCAGCCATCGAGGAAAAATGGCTAAAACTGTTGGGCGCCCCGGAAACCAAGCCACCCGTTCCCGCAACCAAGCTGATCGAGACCGTAAGCGACCAGAACTACAGCGGAAAGCTCATGCACCTCCAGGTGGAGCCGGACTGGTGGGAGAAGATATTCATCATGATGCCGTCCGACGAGTTCGAGCGGCCTCTTCCCGTCGTCATCGTTCCCTTCTATGACGTGGACATCCCGGCGGGCCGTGATTTGTCAGGACGCACTTTCACGTCTATCGGCGTGGATTCCTTCGCGTATATGGCGGTGCAGAAGGGATACATGGCCGTGGCCATCCGCTGGTTCGGTGAGAGCTACGGCGAAGGCTACAGCGAAGCGGTCGCCAACCTTAAACTGCGCAATCCCCGCTGTAGTGGCCTTGGGAAGTGGGTCTGGGACGCTCATCGTCTCCTCGACTATCTTTCTCAACAACCCCAGGTGGATGCCCGGCGCATAGGAATCATCGGCCACTCGCTGGGGGCGAAAATGGCCCTCTACGCGTCGGCCTTCGATCCCCGCATCACTGTGGTGGTCGCTAACGAGGGGGGCATTGGCCTGAGCTTTTCAAACTACGAAGACTATTGGTATTTTGGCGATTTCATCCAAAAGGTGGATAAGTCCACCGACCAGCAGGAATTGCTTGCGCTCATCGCTCCCAGGCCGTTTCTGCTGATTGGCGGCGACCAGTACGACACGGCCGAAAGCTGGCACTATGTCAATGCCGCACGGCAAGTGTACGAACTCTACGGAAAGCCCCTCAACATCGGCTACTTCAATCATCACCAAGGACACACGCCGACTCCCGAGTCGGTGTGGCGCTCGATGGAATGGCTGGCCCATTTCTTAAGTTCTGGGGGCTAGCAACTTCACCACAGGCTACCTGCTGATAGTTGCGTTCAGTAGTGGCCAGGTGTATGTTGTCGGCCAGACCGGAGTCCATAGTGGAAATTCCGGTTCAAATAGACTCATTTCCCGAAGGGCATCCTTCTGCTTCACCGCAGGTGTCACAAGGGGGGAACAATGAAGCATTTGCATCTTTGGGTTGCACTCGGCATCTTCAGCCTCCTCGCTGCCGTGGGCTCGGCGGCCTTGCCTCACGCCCAGATCGCTGGAGAGCGATGGTTTAGCGGCGGGTCCTACCTCACCACCATTAAAGACTCGGCGGGAAATTTTGCCTCTCGTTCGGTAATTACCTTGCACGCCGATCAGACGATGTCCGCGATAGATTCTGGACAAGGGGGCCCAATATTCTTCTTCAGCAGCCAGTCGGGCTCGTGGAAACCGGACGGCCACCGCAGGATAGTTGCAAGAACGGTTGATTTCCCCTTCCCGCCCAGCAGCCCCGAGGTTGCGCGCGCGGATTACACCATTAGCTTCGCGCATGATCGTAGCCATTTGACGGGCACGATCACTGTTATGACTTTCCCGCTTGAAGATGCAAATCCCCTTGACGGCCAAGGGACAATCATCGGCGCCTTTACCTTCGTGGGTGAATTGATTAAACCCTAGCGAGCTTTTCGAGCAGGCAGTGCGGAGTCAGGCGCCGCAGCGCATTGCTCACCAACTGTTTCTTTCCATGAAGTTCACAAGAGTACCGGGTGGCTCAAAAGAAAAAAGCGAGGAGCGCTATGAGCATCAGTTTCTTTCCCAGAATTGTTAAATTTTTCGATCTGTTTAAGAAACAGGGCGGCCTTGTGACGGATGCGGCCGTCGTCCTTGATTCGATCTTCAAGGATTTCAGGGACGTGCCCGCAAAGTGCAAACGCATCCACGTGCTTGAAACCGAAGGCGACGGCGTTTCACGCGAAATCTCCTCCCAGCTTTCGCTCGCCTTCATCACGCCGCTTGACCGCGAGGACATCCACGCCATCAATATGGCCCAGGAAGATGTTCTAAACATGATCCGAGCTATTGCCTCGCGGATCGGCCTCTACCAGTTCCAAACTCTTGAGCCGGCCGCGGTGGACCTTGTTGAAAATCTGCGGAGGGTTGTCGAAGAAACGGAAAAAATGCTCGGGAAGCTAAGCAGCAAGAAGGAGGTGGAGGAGCATTCAAAAACCGTCAATAAAATCAAGAATGAATCGGAGCTGCAACTGCTTCTCGCGCTTGGCGTGCTCTATGAATCAGACCCTGCGGAGACCGGCAGGGTTCTCCACGTCATCAAGTGGACGCAGATTTACGACCGCATTGAACAGGCCCTGGACAAGGCCGAAGTTCTTGCCAACATCATTGAAGGGGTAAGCATAAAAAATGCCTGACATACCGGTACGGCTCGCGTTCATCGTCGCGGTCGCACTTATTTTTGATTATACAAACGGGGCCCACGACAGCGCAAACGCCATTGCCTCGGTGGTCTCGACAAAAGTCCTGACCCCCAAAGCGGCGGTCATCATGGCAGGCGCGCTTAATTTTGCCGGCGCTTTTCTGGGAACACATGTTGCCGAGACCATCGGCAAAGGCATTGTGCACCCTGAGATGATATCCGGCTGCCAGTCGCCGCTGCTTGCCGCGTTGGCCGGGGCGATTTTCTGGAACTTCTTGACCTGGTATATCGGCTTGTCCTCCTCCTCATCGCATGCGCTGATCGGCGGCTTGATGGGCGCGGGCATTGTCTACAGCGGCTGGGCTTCGCTTGAATACGGTTCGATTCTGGAAAAAGTGATTATCCCCCTGTTCTTATCCCCTCTGGCCGGTTTCATCGCAGGTTATATTTTCATGCTCGGCATTGCCTGGACAACCTGCCGGGCCCGCTACAAGCCAGCAAACGCGGTTTTTAAAAAGCTTCAGATGACTGCTGCCGCGGGCATGGCGCTCACCCACGGGATGAACGACGCCCAAAAAACCATGGGTATTATTTCACTGGCGCTTGTCGTGTTTCATAAAATTCCGGAGCTTTACGTGCCGGTCTGGGTCAAAACTGCCTGCGCAGGGGCGATCATGGCAGGTACGCTGAACGGGGGTTGGAGAATCATAAAGACCATGGGACAGAAAATCTTCAAGATGCAGCCGGTGCACGGCTTTGCCGCCCAGAGCGCCACAGCAGGCGTCATACTGACCGCATCACTGCTCGGAGCGCCGATAAGCACTACGCAGGTTATTTCCTCATCAGTGCTCGGGGTCGGTTCATCGAAAAGGATTTCCGCAGTTCGCTGGGGCGTGGCGGGAAACATGCTGGTGGCCTGGTTTGTGACTATCCCGGCATCGGCGCTGGTGGGAGGCTTGTGCATGTTCCTGTGCAGGCTGCTCGGACTGGCATGAGCCTGCGACCGAAAGCGCGGCGAGTACAGTTTATGGCTGCTCCGCTTCCGCAGGCAGGTGGCGCGCAAACTCCAAGGCATTCCGCCATGAGCCAACCATCACGTACCAGACGAGCGCCTTCGACGCGATCCCATCCAAGGACTCCTCCGACTGGAGGTGGAAATTCCTGTTTCGCCACATGTAATCGCTGTTGAATCCACCACCCACCTTGCTGTGCGGGAAATTACTGCTGGGCATGGCCACCGCCAGGCCAACCTCCCGGCTCTCGCCTTTGTACCATCCGCCCGTCACATACTTTGTCGCGGAAGGCTCGCAAGGGCAGTTCTCAGGACTAATGGCGCGCACGTTGAAATCCCATGGTTCGTAGTCGGCAAAATCGTAGCCGAACGGCCCCACCTTCTCATCCGCAACGTGAGTGAATCGTTCGTCCAACCGCAAGTAGTATTTTGGCTCGCCGGCGGGATTACTCACCCACTGCGCCCGCGTCTCGAGCGTATAGGGGCTCGAGTAACTGAGCGGGGTAAGGTCATTAACCCGCCCGTTCCAAACGGCAAGAAGCGGCTTATCGTAAAAGCCATTGTTGTGGTTAAAGTCCAGCATCACGGTTATGAGATCGATGGATTCGGTACCGCGGCAGGCTACCCCCGTCACCACTGACATCGCCGTGCCGTCCCCGGCCTGCGTGGGGTTGTAATCGCCAGTGAAATTGCCCACCTTAATGCCGTGGTGAAATGCCATTTGCAGCAGACCTCCGCCGTTGTAACCCCATATGTGTTCAGTTCCACGGTATTTCAGAGAGACAATGGCTCCGCCCTCGGTGATATCAAACAGCACCGTCTGTTCTCCCGCCGGGTCCTTGATTATGACAGCTTGGTCCACTTGCCCCGGTTGCATAGTGAAACTCGTCACTTGGCAGGCTACCCGTACCGCCTCTTTATCCACGGGCGTCACCGCTTGCTGGGAGTACAGGTTCGAGGTCAGCAACAGAATCACAGAACAAAAGAGAAAAATTTGTAGCCCCTTGCTTTGCATAATCCGTCCTCCCATTCGCAGGCCGCCAATCGCCTGTCCTTTCTCGAGGTCCTTCAAAGGCGTGAAAAAATCAAAACAGTTCATCCGTCGGCTGACGGACCGAGGCGCAATGGAAGGCAAAGTGGAAGTCGTTTCTTTCCTTTGCGACCTTAGCGTACTTTGCACCTTGGCGTGAAATCTTTTCTTATGCATGGACTATTTCGCAGTTTCTTCGCCGGCGGGCCTCTGAACTCCTATGGTGTGCCGGAAGCAGTTCTCTCGGCATAGCTCCGAGCTTGTCCCCAACTTCCGGCACAAACAGTCCAACTGAAATGGAACCCTTCGAGGCCTCGCAGATCATGCGCGATGACGGTCGCAAAAACGCGCCGTGGCGCCGCCCACACAGCCCCGTAACTTAGGACGACATACTCGGCGTTGTCCCGCACGAAGGCCCGGCTCGTCTTCCACTCCCAGGTCGGAACAACTGTGGCAAAACCCAGGCTGTGCCCCGCGTCTTGATAGCGCCCTGTGGCGATGACAGGGGCATCCGCGCTAGTACAGGGAGTTTTCTCCCTGCATTTTTCCGGAAAGGACGCCGCATACTCGGAATTCCATGGCGCCACACCTTCCAGAGACCATTCGATGGGTTGCGGAGACGAGGGGCGGACGTTGACTACAACCTGCTCGAGCCGCAAGTAATAGCTGGGCGAGCCGCCCGGATTTCTCACCCACTTTGAGCCGGTTTCAATCGCGAAAGGGGTCGAGTAGGCCGGCGGAAATGTTTCGCTGAGGTGTCCGGCCCACACTCCCAGCAACGGCTCACGCACGAACGAATTATCATTCCCGGCGTCAACCATCATCGCCAATGCCCGCATCGCCTGCTGGCCGCTGCAAGCCACACCCGCAACTGAGGAAGGCACCCCCATGCTTGAACCTCCCTGGTCGGGATGGAAAGCCGACCAATAAGGGCTCGCTCCCTTCAATTCAGGCTCCGTCCCATGCCGAAAGATGTACATGGTCACATTGGCGCCCGCCGTCTTTCCAAACATGAGCTCTTTGTCGTGATATCGAAGGGAGATCAAGGTGCCGCCACGCGTCAGGTCGAATCGCGCTTCCTGTTCTCCCGCCGGGTCTTTCAGGACAACCACCTGGACAGACTTGAGCACCTCCGGCGACTGCCAGTAGGTCACCACGTTGACCGGGTAATCCTCGACGTGACAACGCACGTCAGGAATCTGCTGGGCCAAGGCCCGCCATCCCGGCGCCAAGAGCACAAGCAGCAATAACATTTGCCTAAAGGCCACGCCGAACTTGCCCCGTCCACCGCCTCGCCACACGCACATAGTCACGCCCCCTAGTCTGCACCTCTCCGAGTGCTCTTTGTATTCCCGCCGCACGGCATTGTCAAGGTTATACGTTCTACTATTTCGCGACGGCACCTTAGGAAATAGAACAGAACAATGCAGCCGGTGGTGGACAAGTTTCAAACTTTCCGCGAGGCTGGAGCGGCCACATGCGCCTATTACCAGCGACTTTCGCCGGCGGAACGGTTGGAGATTCTGTTTCAGCTTCGGGCCACGGCTCACGGGGAGAGCGATGCCACTTCCGAAAGACTGGCGCCAATTTATCGGACGGAAGGCGTAACTCATATGAATGAAAAACGCTTTCGCTTATGCTACCATCCCGCGCGGTGATGGCTGGAGACGCAGAAAGCGGTAGCAAGCTCCCGCACCCCAGAATGATACGAAACGGAGGTAAGTATGACACTGGAAAAGTTTTGTCGGAGGGACCTACTCAAGGTTGCGGGAGGGGCGGTGGCTGGCCCTTCGATAGCGGCAGCCGCCTCGGCCGGCGGGCCTCCTCCGGCCCACGAATCGTCCGTGCTCGGGGAATTTAATGTTCTCGAATTCGGCGCCGTTGGAGATGACAAGACGGACAACACCCCTGCGTTCCAGCGGGCACTCGCAGCGGCGGAAGGAATTGGCGGCGTGGTGCGCATCCCGCCCGGCCGATTCCGATTCGACGGAACGATTGCCATCCCGAACGGCACAACGCTGGAAGGCTCCTGGCGTGGCCCCCATTATCCTGACCCGCACAAAGGCACCATGCTGCTCGTTTACAGTGGGCGCGATCAAGAAAGCGCCGATCCGTTTGTGACCCTGGCCTCGAACAGTACGATTAAGGGTGTGTCGTTCTACTACCCGGAACAGAGGCCAAGCGATATACGGCCCTATCCCTGGACCATCTCGGTGCGCGGCGACCGGTCGAGCGTCATCGACATCGCCATGGCCAACTCCTATAACGCGCTCGATTGCGGAACTCACAACAACGCTGCCCACTACCTGCGCAACTTGAACATCACGGCATTGCGCCGCGGGGTGTTCGTGGATCGCGTCTACGACATCGGGCGCATGGAGAATATCCACATCCACCCAAGCGAGTGGTTTTCGCTGGGCATGTCCTCCCCGAGCGACCAGGAGGCTTTCAAGAAGTTCGTGTTGGGCAATCTGGAAGGCTTCATCATCGGCAAGTGCGACTGGTCGTACATGTTCGACTGTTTTGTGATTTGGGCCAAGGTGGGATTCCGTTTCATCCCCTTACAGCTTGAGCCGGGCAAAGATCTCGGCCAGGCTCCCCAGGGCAACATCCTAATCACTCAGAGCGGTTCGGACCTAAGCCCCCTGGCGGTGATGGTAGAAGCCGTTCAGGACCACGCCGGCATCGCCTTCGAAAATTGCCAGTTCATGAACTCCATCGAAATCAACGAGACCAACACCGGCCCCGTCAAACTCACCAACTGCGGCTTCTGGGGGCAGTGCCGCTCGGGTTCGGTAATTCTGAACAAAGGCAAGGGAGAAGTGTTCTTGACTAATTGCCATTTCAGCGCTTGGGAGGATCGCAACAACCCTTACCAGTGGGATCCGCAGCACCCCTTCATCGACTGCCAGAACGGCTCGCTGCTCATGACCGCGTGCGTGTTCAAGGATTACGGCCATACGCCGAATCACCACGTGCGCCTGGGGCCCAACGTCACCTCAGCCGTCCTCACCGGCAACATGGTGCATGGCGGCGGCAAGGTGAAGCTGCAAAACCAGGCTTCGGGCGACGTGCAGGTATTTGGAAACGTGGTTCAGGGTTGAGACGCTCGAAATTCGAGTTCTCACTCATCGAATCGTCGAGCAATGGCAACCACCCTGCCTAGCCGCCACGCCTCAGCGGCACTGTATTATATGCATCGGCCTGTGGCAGAATGGTCAACATGAACACGACAGTGCGAGCTCGACTTGGCCACCGCGCCCGACTGGTCTTAGAACAGTTGGTGCGCCGTACCGGCTGGAGCCCCTCGCGTGTCGTATGCGAGGGAGTCCGATTGCTCGCCGCATGTTACGGCATTCCGTCAACCAAACGAGTGATCGGCGTGGGGCAATTTGCCTCGCGCCTGCCCGATCTGGCTTCCAACAAAAAACACTTAAGGGGTTTCGGTCGGTGAAGCCGATCTGCGCAAGTAGCACGATCTCACTCCGGATTTCGCCGACCAACACTTGTGTCATCCTGAGGAATCCGCCGTTCTTATTGGCGGACGACGAAGGACCTCCGTAGTTCGTAGGCAATCTTCGCCGGCTGGCCCTTCAAAAAAACTCCAGGGATTCTTCGGCCCAAAGAACGGGGCCTCAGAATGACAGTGGTAAGCGCTACGACGACCGATGAGCGGCGACAAGCGCTTGGCCCAGGCTGAGGCCGCCATCGCCGCAAGGCACTTCGGAGTGGGTGAAAACGTTTAGGCCGTCGGCTTCGAGCTTTCGCTTCAGGCCCTCGAGCAAAAAAACATTTTGGAAGGAGCCGCCGCTCAGACAAATGTTGTTGACGGCTGTGTTTGCATGAATCAGCTTCGCTGCCCTTGCTAACACCTCCACGAACCCCTCATGGAAGCGCCGGCTGATGATACCCGCCGGCACAACGCACTTCAGGTCGTTCACCAGAGCCGCAAACAGCGGTCGGGTGCCGATAATCCAACCGTCTCCTTCGGCTCGAAGGTCAAACGGGTAACCCGCCTCTTCCCTCTCGCCGGCCATGGCCGCTTCGAGTTCGATAGCCGCCTGGGCTTCGTAGTTGACCCGCTGGCGAATTCCTGTCAATGCCGACACCGCATCGAACAGGCGGCCGCAGCTTGATGTGAGAGGCGAATTGACGCCGCGCTCGATCATGCGCAGGAGTAACGCAACCTGTTTGCGTAGGGGCGCCTGACCATTCGCCCCTACCTGGGATTCGAGTTCCCAGACGAAGGGAATTTCCAAGTCCCAGAGAGCTTCACCAAAATGCTTGTGCAGGTAACTCACCGCCATGCGCCAGGGCTCGGTAATCGCCGCCGCGCCGCCCGGCATGGGAACGTAATCGAGATGCGCCCCGCGCTCGAAATCAGCGTACGTCGCAAGCAGGACTTCCCCGCCCCAGACTGCGCCGTCCGTCCCGTAGCCCGTGCCGTCTAGCGCAATGCCAATGACCCTCCCATCGAGGTGGTTCTCGGCCATGCAACTGGCGATGTGGGCGTGATGGTGTTGCACGCCCACGCGCTCGATGCCGGTTTGGCTCAGCGCCCAGCGCGTCGCGAAGTAATCGGGATGCAAGTCGTAAGCGAGGAGCTGCGGCTCAACCTCGAGGATTCGCTTCAAGCTGGAAATGGCGGTCTCAAAAAAGCCGTAGCTCTCGAGGTTCTCAAGGTCGCCAATGTGCTGGCTGAGGAAAGCGTGGCGGCCTTTGGTCAAGCAGACGGTGTTTTTGAGCTCTCCCCCCACTGCCAGGATGGGTGGCAGGTCCTGATTGAGAAACACCGGCACGGGCACGTACCCGCGCGAACGGCGCAAGAGTTGTATCGCCTGTCCATGACCAGGCTTGTCCGAATTGCGCTCAATCCGGGTAACGATGACCTGCGGCTCCGCCGGCTGATTTGCGGAAAGGCTTCGCCCTTCCGAGAGATATGCGCCGCAACTGGAACGGCTTCCCGCCTCGGAGGAGGGAGGGGTGGGTACGGATCCAACCACCCCCTTACCCCTCCTTAACCAAGGAGGGGAGTTTTCCGGCATTGGCCCAACCCGAGCTACGGAATCATCGCAGCGCAAAAGGACGTCGCGGTTATGCACTAGAAAGAAATCTGCGATGCCGTGCAGCCGCGCCACGGCCTCAGTATTGTCAATAGCGATGGGCTCCTCCGAGATGTTCCCGCTGGTCATGACCAAGGCCTGAAAACGGCCAGCGGAAAGAAGCAGATGATGCAAAGGAGTGTAAGGCAGGAAAACGCCATAGTCGAGGTTGAAAGGCGCCACCTGCTCAGCGATCGGACTCAGCGGCTTTTTTCTGAGCAGCACAATAGGCCGCTCAGGGCTCTCGAGCAGGGCGCGCGAGGCGTCATCGAGGTGGCAAAAGCTCCGAACGGCATCCAGGCTCGGGGCCATAATTGCAAAGGGCTTTTCGACGCGCCGCTTGCCTTCCCGCAGACGGCTGACCGCAGCGGGGTTCGTTGCGTCGACCGCCAGGTGGAATCCCCCCAAGCCTTTCACGGCAACCACGTAACCCGCTTGCAGGCGCGCCGCCGCTTCCCTAATGGGATCCACAACCTCGATACGCTTCCCGTCCCCATCCCAAAGCTCAACTTGCGGCCCACACTTCCAGCAGGCATTGGGCTGGGCATGGAAGCGCCGGTCGAGCGGGTCGTCGTACTCGCGCTGGCAGTCGGCGCACATAGGGAAAACCGCCATCGAGGTGCGCGCGCGATCGTAAGGGATGTCGCGCACAATGGTGTAGCGCGGCCCGCAATTCGTGCAGTTGATGAAAGGGTAATGAAAGCGGCGGTCGGAGGGGTCGAAGAGCTCGCGCAGGCAATCGTCACAAGTGGCCACGTCGGGGGAAATCAGGACGCGGCGGTTTTCGCCCTGCCGGCTCGGCAGGATGCGGAACTCACCCTCAGCGCGTGCGGGAATATCATGGGCCGCCACCTGTGTGATGCGCGCCAGCGGCGGCGCCTCGGTAAGCAGCCTGGAAACGAAATAGTCAACCGCCTCGACAGGCCCTTCGACTTCAATAGAAACCCCTGCCGCCGTGTTAGTGATGAATCCCGCGAGGTGGTGCTCGAAAGCCAGGCGATAGACGTAGGGGCGAAATCCAACGCCCTGCACGATCCCGGAGACTTCGATGGCCTTGCGAACTCGCGCGCTCATGCTGCTGTTGCGGCGGTCTATGACCGCCGCCTTCTGGATGCAATGATTGCGGCGCTCATCGAGCGCCGCTACAAGCAGACAACCCGATTTTTTCGCGCCTTCTCATCCTTGGCCGACTCGCGGCGCCGCCCCAGCCACTTCATCCAACCTTCGAGGCCTGCGCCGGTTTTGCAGGACACTTCGACGATTTCCATTCCGGGATGTACTTGCAGGGCGTAGGCGCGCGCCTTTTTGATGTCGAAAGAAACGTAAGGGAGCAGATCGGTTTTGTTCAACACCAGCAACTCGGCTTTGGAGAAGATGGCGGGGTACTTGAGCGGTTTGTCCTCGCCTTCCGCCACGCTGAGCACCACCACCTTGGCCGCCTCGCCAAGATCGTAGCTCGAGGGGCAGACGAGGTTGCCGACGTTTTCAATCAGCAGCGTATCGAAAGCCCCGAGCGGCCAGTCCGCGAGCGCCCGCTCGATCATGCGCGCATCCAGGTGGCAGGCGCCGCCGGTGGTAATTTGTTTCACTGGGAAGCCAAAACGGGCGAGCCTTTTCGCGTCGTTATCCGTCTGGATATCGCCCGTCAACAGGGCCACGCGGGCATTTGGGCTGAGGCGTTCGAGCGTGCCTTCGAGCAGCGAGGTCTTACCCGCTCCCGGCGAGCTGATGAAGTTCAGGCAAAATACCTGCCCCTCGAGGAAACGCTCCCGCAGCCGGGCGGCGATGCGGTCGTTCTCGCTGAGGACTTTCTTCTCGAGCGGCAAACGGCTCATGATTCTTCCAGCTCCAAGTAAGCCAACTCCAGTTCATCGCCGCCAATGCAGCGTGTCTCCGTCGAGCCGCAGCCGGGGCAATCCACCTGGTAGTCGACCACCGTGAAGACGCGCTTGCAATGCAGGCACTCATGCCGGCGTGCGGTGGATTCGATTTCGAGCGCCAGCGGCTCGAGGTCGGTACCTTTGACTAAGACCTCGAAACCGAAGCTCAGCGCCTCGGGGTCAACACCCGCCAATTCCCCGATGCGCACGCCGACTTTGATGACGCGCGCGCCGTTCAGCCGTTCACGCTCCTTGCGTACGGCCTCCAGAATCGAGTTGGCAATGCTCAGCTCGTGCATGGAAAAGCACGGAACAGGGAATGGGTTACAGGAAACAGCAAAAGCCATGAGCCGCGGGTCTCCTGTCGCCTACAACCAGTCACCTGTTCCCTCTCTCCTGTTCCCTGTCACCTGTTCCCTGTTCCCTAGCAAATGCGTGGCAACTGGTCGCCGGCGAGCATGTCCACGATGCGTGAAGTGCCCAAGCAGGTTCGCATCGTAACCAAGCCGGGATGGGCTTCGACGACTTTGCCGATAGTTCGAGCCTTCACCCCGAGCGGATGGCCGCGCATGGCCGCCAGGAGTTGGTCCGCCTCTGTAGCTGCGACGATGGCCACCAGCTTCCCTTCGTTCGCTACGTAAAGCGGGTCCAAACCAAGCAGCTCGCAAGCGCCCTTCACTTCTTCGCGGATGGGAAGGGCGGACTCCTCGATGACCATGCCCACGCGGGACTGAGCCGCAATTTCGTTTAGAGTGCTCGAAAGGCCGCCGCGGGTGGGGTCGCGAAGACAGCGAATTGAATGGGTTGCTTCGAGCATCGCCGCAACCAGGGAGTGTAACGGCGCGGCATCGCTCTCGATGGGGGTTTCGAACTCGAGCCCTTCGCGCTGCGAGAGGATGGCGATCCCATGATCGCCCAGCGTGCCGCTGAGAACAATGCAGTCTCCCGGACGCGCCTGGTCGGCGGACAGGTTCACGCCCGGCGGAACGCGGCCGATTCCCGACGTATTGATAAAGAGCCCGTCCCCTTTTCCCTTCTCCACTACTTTAGTGTCGCCGGTCACCACTTCCACTCCCACTTTTTCCGCCGCCTGCCGCGCCGACGTCACCACCCGCCGCAGCGTTTCCACCGGCAAGCCTTCCTCGATAATGAAGCCGGCGCTCAGGAAAAGCGGTTCTGCGCCCCCCATGGCAAGGTCGTTCACTGTTCCATAAACGGCCAACGAGCCAATGTCGCCACCGGGGAAAAACAACGGGTTGACGACGAACGAATCCGTTGTGAAAGCGAGACGAACGCCATCAACGTTCACTACCGCCTGGTCGTTGAGCTGTGCCAGGACCGGATTGTGAAACGCCGGCAGGAAGATTTCCCGCAACAGCTCGGCGCTCAAGCGTCCCCCGCTGCCGTGGCCGAGGAGTATCCTGTCTTTGGCAGGAAGCGGCGCAGGACAAGTGAATCCTTCGAGTGGATTACGGTGGTCTGGCACGCTAAACCTCTTGGACAGCATCTCTTCAAAGTCGTCACGGCGGACCGGCCCCGAAGGGGCCGAATCTCATTAGCCGTGGGCGAAGCCCACGGGAAGCGTCGCCCCTAGTATTACTCTGTTACGTAGAGTCAAATGCTATTCGCCGAAACCTCGTTCCGCAATAGCTGCAACAGCCGGTCGCTCTCATCAGCCAGGGCTGGATCCAGCGGAGAATCT
>Ga0315282_10008372_pt1 | contig 16763 bp, 10 predicted proteins | sample YL17G07_20_MG_FD_203693 | JGI IMG/M metagenome (GOLD analysis project Ga0315282, IMG submission 203693) | Sediment microbial communities from Yellowstone Lake, YNP, Wyoming, USA - YL17G07_20 | ecosystem: Environmental > Aquatic > Freshwater > Lake > Sediment | place: USA: Wyoming | collected...
AGAGATGCTCTCTATGCCCCCTGCGCTCCTCGCCCGCCATAGCCTCTCGTCCGGCAAGCCTTGGCGAAGTCAGACGGTGACCACGCGGCTGCCGTTCAGTCTTTCTGTTCCCCCAGATACGGCTGCACCTCGACGAAGTTGAACATCAACTCCTGGCCGATGGGGCCGCCGGGGTCGCGCTCGCTCGCCCAGTCGGAGAGGGTGATCTTCGCCTGCGGCGCCGAAGCGCGAAATACCCGCCAGTGGTAATTCATCCACGCGTGGTGCTGGGTGTTGTAGGGCCCGTAGTTGTGGCTGTAACAGTTCGGGAAAACGTGCTGGAACGATTTGCCCTGCAGCACCTCGACGCCGTCGAGCTTGATGGAGACCGCGTGCTTCTGCTCCAGCGCGAGATCCTGGTAGTCGCCGGTGTACATCTTGAGCGAATAGAGCCGCCCGGGCTGCAGGCCCTTGATGGATTGCGCGACGGTGTTCGGTCCGCGCCCGCTGCGCTTCATCCACAGGAAGGTGTTGCCCTGAGTGGTCTCGGGGTAGCGCCCCTCGAGCCAACTGTACCCATCCATGCTCTTCGCGCTGATGCTTCCCGGTTCGGCGGCGGTGACCTTCCAGCCGTCGAGCCCATGATCGAAGTCGGGGTTCTTCAGGTGAGGGAGGAGATAGGGATCGCTCATCAGCGGGGTCGTGTGACCCTCGATGCAGTAATGCCGATAGAGCCGCGCGGCCCAGCGCACGTTCTCCTCATCGGCGTAAGACGAGAGGTATTCCATCACCCCGTAGAGGCCCTCGAACGCGGGGTCGTTCGCGAGCATGTTGAACTGCATGTCCATCCAGACCTTGTAGTCCGCGCCGGGATTGATGTTGAGGCTTTCGGGCGGCTGCGAGAGATAGCCGAAACAGACAATCATGTGCTGCGCGGCGCCCGGCTGGGCCTTGCGCCACGCGAGCATGTCGTCGCGCAGATAGCGGGCCAAGTGCGCGCGCGCCTGCGCCTCGGTCGGCTGCTCGGGGAAATAGCGCTCCCACGCGAAGCGCGACCCCGCGTCCATCGCGACCTGGATGAACTCGCGGCTCGCGCGGCCCTCGAACATGTTGCCGCAGTAGGGGTAGAAGGTCTTGCCCTTGAAGCGCGGGTCGTGCAGGATGCGCCGCAGCGCCTCGGTCCAGGCGGCGTACTTCTCGCTCTCGCCGCCGAAGAACTCATCGGCGATCACGCCGTCAAGACGTGGATCCTGAAAGCCCGGGCTATCGCTCCAGTCCTTCTCGACCTCATCGGCGGTAAGTTGAGTGTCCCCCGTCAGGCCAGACACGCCACAACCGACGATCCAGTGCCGGCCCATGCGCTTCCATTGCTCGATATAGGGCGCATACTCCGGGGCCGCGCCGCCGATGACCGTGGTGCAATGCGGGAGAACGTGTTTCTCGAGAAAGCTCCAGTCGTAGGGGCCATACTCGCTCACGTGGGGATTGGCCTGGAACTGGCAATAGAGGAGTTCGGGGATGGCGCGGACGACAAGCGACCGCAGGCGCGCGCCGCCCACGCTGATGACCGACAGCGTGTGCTTACCTGCTGGGAGCAAGCGCATCACCTCGACCGGGCCGCGCTGAGAAGGTCGGTGCGCGATGATCTCGCCTGGGCTCTCGCCGTCGAGCGATACCCGGATGGAGCCCGCGGCGGGCACGCTGCCCTCGGAGGCGAAGAACACCCAGCCCTCGCGCGGGCTCGTGAACGTGAAGCTCTGTTCCGCTCCGGCGCTCGGCCCGACGTGCAGCAGTTCCGTGACGAGGTTGTTGAGCGCCTTGAGGCCTGCGCCCGCCGGGCGCGGGGCCGCGGGCCACGTCACGGTCTCGGATAACACGGGGCTGAGCCTCCTGCCCGACCGGTTGCGCGCGACCGCGCGGACCTCGTACCGGCCCGCAGGCAATTCGCCGACATTCAACGACGCGTACGCCGTGTGCTGGTCGCGCAGGATCTTGGCGCGGGCGGCGCAGCGCGGCTTGCGGCCGCCGGAGGGCATGAGTTCCACATTCACCGTTGCGTCGCGCGGAAGCTCACCCCACGCCTGCGTGTCCACATCCACGAGCACTTCCCGCCGATGGTAGAGCACGTACGCGTTGAACGCCTTTGCCACGTCGGTTGTCCTCTCCAGGGAGTAGAGCAGGGCGCCGCTGCGCCGGTCGCGCACGGCCCAGCCGTAGGTGCGCGGTCCTGAACTCGTCGCCGCGAACGTCAGGGGTACACGTTTCCGCTGCCCGCCTGCGAGCCGCACCTTCTGCTGCCAACGGCGCTCTTTACCACCCGTCAGTTCTGTCAGCGAGACGCTCAGTTCGCGGGCAGCCCCCGACCGGTTGACGAGTTGTGCAAACGCGCCGCTGGGCCGGCCCGCGCTCAGCGGGGGATGCCCAACCGCCTCGATCGCGACCGGGCCGCCGGGGATGGTGAGCTGGCCGTACACCTCGGGATTGGCCCAGTCGCCTGCGGTATACTGCCAATCGTCGTCCTCGTTGGTGCCTTCGACGGTGCGGAGGCGTTCGAAGTTGATCCGCCAGCGCATTTCCGCTCCGGGCGCGCGGGTGATGCGGAACGCGGAGAACGGGAGCGCGACCTCAATCGCGTATTCGCCGCGTCCGACCCGCGCGGCGGTGCGGATGGCGGAGGGGTTGACGTATCCCCGCTCGCGCAGCTCGAGCTCTTTGGTTCCGATGGAGTTGACTTTGAGCGTATAGATCTGGCCGATGCCCCCGGCGGGGTCGAAGTTGAACTCGATGCAGTCATCACCCCAAACCGAGGAGTTGTCGCGCTTGGCGGTCGCTCGAATCCTATCGGTCTTCGGCTCGGCGCAGCGAAAGGCGAGGTAGAGGCGATCGCGATCGCTGAGCGCATAGACCTGTGTCTGTTGGGAGGCGGGGTTGCCCGTGTCCTCGAGGACGAAATCGCCGGTGACTCCGGCCGTCCGCCAGGCGGGGTCGGAGAGGTCGCCGTCTATCACGGGTGGCACGGCGACGGGCGTGGCGCGGAGCGTCTTTTTCTCGCGCGCGGGCGACGTCCAGGCCGTCACGCAGACGAACGCGGCCGTGGCAGCCGCGATAATGTAACTACTCCTCATCTTCGCCCTCGCTTCCGCCGGCAATGCTGCTGTCCCCCCACGGCTCCTCCCCGCCGATGACGCGCGCCAACCGTTTCCTCAGCGCATTGATCTCCCCGGGGCGCAGCGCGCGCAGCACGGAGACCGGAAGATCCTTGGTCATCCAATTGCGCACCTCGTCGACGAGGGCTTCGACCAACGACTCGGGGGCGGTTTCCTCGGTCACTTATAGCCTTTCCGGCCCGCATTGAGCACATGCGGCGCGGGTCTCACCGTGGCACAAGGCGCGGACATTGACCTTGTTCGGTGCAATCCAGCCACCGCCCTGCACCTGCGGCACCAGGTCAGCGGCACGAAGGCCGTGTCGTCAGTGCGCACAACAGGGTAACAATGCCAAGTGGTTGAACGTCATACCATCACCGGGAGGAAAAGGCACCAGATGAACCGGCGTGCATTCATCAGGAACATTGGCGCAGCGATAGCCGGCGGGGCGGCCGGGCTGTCGCTCGGAGGCACACCGCGCGGCACTGATCATGTATCGGCGGCGGGAGAACGGAGCGCGTCACCCATGAGAACACGGCGCCTCGGTCGCACCGGACACAGGAGTTCACTCATTACGTTCGGCGGCATCGCCGTCGCCGGCCTGTCGGATCGGGAAGCCACCGATGTCGTGGCCGAGGCCATGGACGCGGGCGTCAATGCGTTCGACGCTGCGCCGACCTACGGCGACGCCGAGCTCAAGCTCGGGGTTGCGCTGGCGGGCAAGCGGGACGGCATCTTCCTGCAGTGCAAGACGACGGAGCGGTCGAAGGAAGGCGCGGCGAAAGAGCTCCGCGAATCGCTGCGGCGGCTGCGCACCGATCGCGTGGATCTCTACCAACTCCACGGCCTCAACCAGCCCGAGGAACTCGATCAGGCGCTCGGCCCGGGCGGCGCGATGGAGGCCTTCCTCGAGGCGCGCAAGGCGGGTCTGACGCGGTTCATCGGCATCAGCGGCCACCGACCGGCGACGCTGATAGACGCGATCAGGCGCTTCCCGTTCGACACGGTCATGCTGCCGGTGAACTTCGTCCTGGAGCAGCGCGGTCAGTTCGCCAAGGCGCTGCTGGCGGAGGCGGGCCGGCGCGGCGTGGGTGTGATCGCCCTCAAGGCGCTCGCAGCCCGGCCGAGGCGAGAGGAAGAAGCGCGGAGGTACCCCAAGTGCTGGTACTGGCCGCTCGAGGATGAACGCGAGATCGCTCTGGCGCTGGCCTTCTCGCTGTCACAGCCGATCGCCACGGCGATCCCGCCCGGCGAGGCGCCGCTGCTGCGCAAGGCGATCGCCGCGGCGCGGAGATACCGCCGGCTCACTGCGGAGGAAGCGGAGGAATTGGCGGCGTTAGCGAAACCGCTGCAGCCGATATTCTCGTAGTGTGTCCGCGGCCGAGCCTGGTGCAACTCCGGGCGCTTTAGCAGATCGGCGATGCTTCAGGCAATGCGGTCGTGATCGGCCTGCCCAACCCGCCGCATGCCAGGTTCAACGACACTCTGGAGCATCCACTGCGATGATGCCACTCACCGCGCCGTGGCGTAAGACCGACTCAGATCGACTGAAGGCTCGAGCGAGAACCGGGATTGTAGGCCTGCCTTGCTCAGGCGGAGGCGATGCAAACCGTCGGTGTCGCTGCATCTCTCGAAGGCCGGCTGCCTGACGGCCAGCGTCGCCGAACCCGGTCGCAGAGGAATTCGGTTTGCCCGGTGCGAATTCCACACTTGAGCTCACCCCCAACGATCAGGCATGCCGTGGATGATTCTCCTGAGGCAGAAGAATTCGTAACGCCGTGACATCTGTCCCCCCCGAGATACCGCAGGACCCGTCGGCCTGGGCCGAGGCGTTGAACGAGGCGTTCGCCCAAGGGGCGCCGGAGGTGCAGGAACTCGCGGAACGGGCGGTGCGGGAGTGGCCCTGGGATCATCAGATTCTGTATCTGGCGGCGGTTGCCGCGCTGGTCGCGGACAAGCCGGAGCGGTGCCTGCGGCATCTCAAGCGGATACGCAAGGAGTACATCGTAGATAACCGCCATCACTTGCTGCGCGCAATCGCGCTCGGCCAGCAGGGCGCCATGGTGCACGCGCGTGAACTGTTGCGGAAAGTCGGCGTGCGCGATCCCGAACAAGGGATAGGCTGGTTTCCCGCGGACCCGTCACTGTGGCCGTGGCTGGTCGAGTCGTTGACGACAATCTGCGCCGATGACACTCCTCGCGCCGCTGCCAGGCCCAGGCGAAGGGCCACCGCGACTACTCGCGGACCGAAGCCGGCATCGAGCGAAAAGGCGCCAACGGCACCTGCGCCGCCGCCGGCGGCGGTGCTGCCCGAGGTGCCGGATCTGCCGCGCTATGAGCCCGAGATACCGATTCGTTTCGAGTTGCTCAATTCGAATGCCATTGTGCCGGACCGAGCGGCGTTGAGCGAGGAGGATGGGGCTTGGTATCGGCTGCGCGCCGATTTCAATCACTTGCGCTTGTTGTGCGAGTTCGACGAGTTGCTCTGTCTTCCGCTGCTGCGGGAGGTGCGGACCTACTGGTACCAGGTGGAGACGGTGCGCAAGGTGCTCAGATCGTTCCGCGGCCGGGTGCTGTTGGCCGACGAAGTGGGGCTGGGCAAGACGATCGAGGCCGGGATGGTGCTGAAGGAATACCTCCTGCGCGGGATGGTGGAGAAGGTGCTCATCTTGACGCCCGCTTCCCTGGTGGGGCAGTGGCAGGAGGAGATGGCGACCAAGTTCGGGATCGCTTGTGCCACCAGCTATGACAGCCTGGTGCGAACCGATCCCGGCGCTTTCTGGGCGCAGCCGCTGGTGATTGCCTCCATCGCCACCGCCCGCCGCCAGGAGCACTTCGCGCACCTGACCCAACAGACGTATGACTTGGTCATCGTTGACGAGGCCCATCACCTGAAGAGCCGCGCGACCCAGAACTACCGGCTCGTGGATGCCCTGCGCAAGCGTTTTCTGCTCCTGCTATCCGCCACTCCGGTGCAAAACAGCCTGGTGGAAATGTACAACCTATTCACCCTGCTGAAACCGGGCATCTTCAACACCGAGAAGGAATTCCGCGCCGCCTATATGACCCCGGGCAAGCCGCGGCTCCCCGTCAACCGTGAACGGATGCACGAGCTGATGCGCGATGTCATGGTTCGCAACACTCGCGCCCTGGTGGACGTGCGCCTCCCGGCTCGCCACGCGGTGACCATGCGCCTGGAGGCAACCGAAGCAGAGCGAGGCTGTTACCAGGCGCTGGATCAGTTGGCGCGGGAGCTGCATGTCAGCGCGCCCGGGCATCACCGGCTGGCGCTGCATCATCTGTTGAGCGCGGCGGGCTCCTCCCCCGCCGCGGCGGCGGCGGTGCTGCATCGCTTCAGCGCGGGCAAGGATGAGCGCTGGCGCGCCCTGGGTGAACGATACCGCGGGATCGCTCGCGGCGCAAAGGAGGAGGCGCTGCTCGATCTGCTGCGGCGCAATCCGCAGGAAAAGAAAATCGTCTTCGTTCACCATCGCGAGACCCTGGTGCACCTGGATGCCATGCTGCGCGAGCAGGACCTCCCGTTTGCGCGCTTCGAGGGGTCGCTCACGGGGCCGGAGAAGGACGCGGTCATCGCGGAATTTCGCGAGCGGGCGCCGGTGCTGCTGTCCACGCAATCGGGCGGCGAGGGACGCAACGTGCAGTTCTGCAACACCCTGATCAACTTCGACCTGCCCTGGAATCCAATGGCAATCGAACAGCGCATCGGCCGCCTCCATCGCATCGGGCAGACGCGGGAGGTCTTCATCTTTAACCTGGTCGCGCGCGATACCGTCGAGAGCCAGGTGCTGCAGATCCTGGATGAGAAAATCAATATGTTCGAACTGGTGGTCGGGGAGATTGACGCCATCCTGGGCGAGCTGGGCGAGGAGCAGGACTTTGCCGACGTCATCCTCGCCACCTGGCTGGAGACCACCGAACAGAACCGCGCCTCGGCGTTCGACGACCTGGGGGGGCGCATGATGAAGGCCAAGCAGCAGTATGACGCGATCAAGCAGTTGGATGACGCGTTGTTCGGCGAGGAATTCGAGACGGCGTGATGAACCAACTGCAGCGATTCTTCTCCGGGTTGCTCGAGGCATCCGGGGCGGCGGTGGAAGCGATTGATCCCGAGGGCCTGGAGGTGCTGGCGCCGCCGGCGGTGCAACGGGCGCTGGGCCTCGCGGAGTGGGCGCGGCTGGGTTTTGGCGCCGAACTGCCCGACCACGCGCAACGCGTCACACTCGAGTCCCAAGTGATGGAGCGCGTGTCGGCGCTGCTCGGAGAGCGGGGGCGCTATGCCCGACGGATCCTCGCCGTCGGCAATCCGGCGCTGGCTAATCCAGAGCGGATTCTCGAACAGAATCTGGACTTGCGCAATGCCACCTATCGCCTGGAAGGCGTCGCCCCGGCGTGGACCTGCTACCAGATTCTCAGTTTCGGCTATACTGCCATCTCCGACGAAAAGCGCGATGGCATCCTGGAATTCGGCTTCAACCGGGCCAATGGCGCGACGCTGGATGAGATGTTGCCGGAGCTGCTGGCCGGTGCGGAGATCATGCCCGCGCAGCCCCTGTCGCCCCTCGAGTTCCCTGAGCACCGGCTGACGCCCGAGTTCCCGCCCCTCCCCTGGGAACGCCGGCAGTTCTCCGCGATACTGGAGCGCGCCCTGCCGTTGCGGCTGCACCGCCATCTGGAACCCTTCCTCAAGGGTATGAATCGGCGCCAGGAACGGGACTTGCAGCGGCTCTTTGCCTACTGCCAGGACCTGCGGCACGAGGCCGCGACGCGGCTAGCGGCGCTGAACGCGCGCGGGGAATTGACCGAGAAGCAACAGGGCGAGCAGGCCCGCGAGCGCCAGCGCCTGGAGGCGATCGCCCGGGAGTACCAAGCCAAGATCACCGACGTGCGTCAGAAGTACGCCATGAAGGTGGAACTGGCGTGGCTGCAGACCCTGGAATTGGTGATGCCGACGCAACGGTTCACCGTGCGCATCAAGCGCCGCAAGCGCGAACGCCGATTCATGCTGGATTGGAATCCCCTCGCGCGCAAGCTGGATCAGCTCCCCTGCGAGTACAGCTACACCTGGGAGCGACCCCGCGAAGTGTGCGACGATGCCCTGCACCTGGTCAGCCCGGCGGCGAACGGCCCTTGTCCCGCCTGCGGTAGGACCTTCTGCCGCGCCTGCCATCCGGCACCATGCCCGAAATGCGGTCGCCGCCCAGACTGATCGTTCGCGCCTGCCGGAGTCACCGGCTGGCCTGGTTGCGCTTGTTAACCACCCGTGAGACCGGCCTGAAGGGGCTGGGGTTGAAGCTGTCCCACAATTGCTTCAGCGAGACCGAGATTCCCGCCATGCGGGATTTCGGGGACGCACGACTTGTTTATAGACGAGCTTGTCTGACGGTAGTACAAGTTGACCATGCTCAGGATTGCGCGCATCGCCTGCCAGGAGCCGCCGACGATGTGAGACGGCAGGGATTTGTCGCGCGGCTGGAAGCCGAACTCAGGCGGCGGCGGCGGCGCTCCAAACCTGGGCCAACGGGGCCGCGGAAACCGCTTGAACCGGCGGGATTGAGGTGTGTGTCCCTAGTGCTATGTCAATGTTACAATGATGGATAGCTCGCTTCGCGCGGTCAGAGCCTGCCCTGCCTGCCCCGAGCTCAGTCGAGGGGAGCCTGCCGAAGGGAGACCGCGCGCCCGGACGAGCGCACCGGGCGCGACTTCTCCTGAAGTTGCGACGCCCGACTATGCATCAGGTTAAGGTTGACAGAGCACTAGCGCTCTGTTAACCGTGATTTGATGGCTGGCGTGGGTCGCCCCGGCCGAAGCACCACGCTGTCGTCGAGACGATCGCCCCGATGAAATCGGGGCTCTGAATCTGAATCTGTGTCCATCTGTGTTAATCTGTGGTTTCCATCAGACAAACCTTGACGCTGCACTGGAACTGTCCCATTAAAGTAAAGTCGAAGAGCACCAGCCCCCGAGGTGCTCAGCGGCCGGGAATCCGCGGTGCGGGCATCGCCGTCCGCGCATGGGTCGTGGGACGTGCCCGCTTCAATGGATGGGCCCGCCAGTACCACCATTCGTCCACCATCGAGGCGACGAAAACCGCAATCACCAGCGCCAGCAGGATGCCAATGGTGATCAGCGCGGTTCGTACCACGCGTAGAAACATCAGGCTCGCCGTGTCTCCTCGTCCGTCCCGGATGGACCCTTGGGCTTTTCTCGGCTCGGCACTACGGTCACATTGGGCAGGCCGATTACGACCGTATTGCCCGACGCGTCGCCCGTTGGATTCCCCACGCGCTGCGCTCTGAGCCGCTGGCGCTGCGCGGCCCACCGGTCAGCGAGATAGGCGGGCAGGGCTCCCAGCGCCGTCGTCACAACCAAAGAGAACAGCATGTTGTTCGGGATAAACGCGAGTTCATGATGTGTAATTCCCCGGGAGAAATGCCCTTGCACTATGACCCAAGCGTAGTCGGGCGCCAGGGACATGCCGTAGACTATCGGAAGTGCCATGTTGATGGCAATGATGGGCACAGCCGCAGCGAGGCCCAGCCGTCCCGGAGGTGCGGACGACGGGCCAAGCCGCCGCGCCATATAGCCGCCCGCGAGGAAAGCGACGACGAGCAACAAAAGCCCCGGCGGCAAGAAATAGAGATCGAGTGGGGCGAGCAGGTAGAAAAAGACCGAATCACCAAGCCGCGGCCATCGAGTAACGAGCAGCACAGCCGCGGCTATCAGTGGGACGGCGAAAACGGCAGCCGTCGCCAGGCCGCATCCCGCGCCCACCAACGCCGCGATGACAAACGCCCTGCGCTCCGAAGGAACGCGGACCGGCTGCACCGCGTGGTTGCCTGTCGCCATTGTGGTACCCCTCAAACCGAGATGATCCCGCACCGCCACCGACGCGAGTATAGCCCTGCTGCATCCATTGGTCAACCGCCAGAGCCGGCCCGGCCTGACCGGCGAGAGAGGGACCGGACCAGCATGGTAGGGGCGGCGCCTTCGGCCCTGCTCCGTGGACGTTGCCCGGGACACCTATCCCGACGGCACGCCGACCGGCCCCCGCGGCCCCATCTGCGAGACATCTATCGGCTTGAACCCCAGCGAGAGCGCGGGCGAGTCCGCGCCAAGAGTCGGCTTCGCCTCGGACAGGCCCGACAGCCGCGGATCGGCGACGACACCGTGTTGATCCATGCCACTGCCCTGCCACCCGTTGAACGAATCGCCGGCAAACGTAACCGGACGGCCGCTCGCGTTGTAGTACACGTTGTAGTCGAACGCGTAGTTGCCGTCTCCCCATTTGCCCCCGAGCACATCGCCGTCGGTGTAGTAGAAGATGTTGCGCTGGAAGCTGAACGACTGGCCGCCCTTGTACTGCCCGCGCCGGATCTGGCACACCTTGCCGAGGCAGAAGATGTTGTTCTGGATCTGGTCGTCGCGGCCGTAGTTCTGGAGGATGGCCGCGTCATCGGTGCGCAGGACGATGTTGTTCTCGACCAGGATGCCGCTGCTGCCCTCGTCGAGGTAGATGCCGCGCCCTTTGGTCGAAGCCGACCACACGTCGTGGATCAAGTTGTTCCGCAGCACCGTGCCCGGCTGCACGCCGAGCGTGTAGATGCCGCCGAGATCGTCGAGCATCCCAAGCCCGATGTGATGGATGATATTGTACTCGATGTGGTTGTCCTGGGTCGGACTCGCCCGGTAGCCCCAGGTCCATCCGACGGAAACACCCGTGTAGTAGAAGCGGTGGATCAGGTTGTGGCTGACCTCATTGTGCGCGCTGTTGCCGACCCAGACGCCGACCGCGCTCGTGAAAATCTGGCCGCCGTTGAAGATGTGGTTGTCCGACACCACCGTGCGCTCGCTGCCGAATTGGAGCTTGACGCCGCCGGCGCCGAGGTCGGATATTTCGTTGCTGACGATGTTGTTGCCGCTGCAGCCGTCGCCCAACTCCACGGCATAGGTACCGATGTTGGTGATGGCGCAGTTGCGGATCGAGCACTGCTGCGTTCGCTCGAACGAGATCGCGGCCGGAACGTTCACCGCGGCCTGCTTGTAGCTCGCCGTGTCGGGGGGCAGGTCCCACTGGTTGTGCATCACCGACAGCCCGCGCAGGCTGATGTGGGCCACCGGCTGCGACGCGCTGCCCTGGAAATCGATGATCGTCGTCAAGCGGGGCGCAACCACCTGCGCCGTCTCAGGCGTCTCGCCGGACTGGGGCAGGTAATAGAGCGTTCCGCTTCCGCGGTCGAGATACCACTGCCCGGGCGTGTCCACCGCTTCCATGACGTTCTCGATGAAGTAGCTCGCGGGGGTAGGGTTCTGCTCGGCGGTCATACGGAACAAGCTCGGACGGGTGAAACTGACGATGCTGGAGGACGAATCAACGCTCGCGATCGGCAGGTGCTCCTCGATCCAGAAATGCACCGCGATGATCTCGACGTCGCTGAGGTTGCGCCAGGGCCGGATGTCGCGACCTGCATACAGCATCGCCTTCTGCCCCTGGTTCCACTTGATGTCTCGCGGGGGCTGCAGCAGGGCGCCGAACCGGTACGTCCCTTCCCGCGGCAGTCGCGAACGCGATCGGCGCGCGCCATTGACGAAGAGCTGTTTGAAATACCACTGCCCGCCGGCGACCGCCGGCAGTTGCGCGGCCCAGGCCTGGTGGCCGTTGAGCTCGGCCGACCGCCAGCCCGAGATGGCCACGCCGCCGCTGAGCACGGCCTTCTCTTTCTCGTACGCCGTATAGGTGATCGGCGATTCCGTGGTGCCCGAATCCTCGCCGGTGAAAACCAATGGCTCGGACAGGAAGTACGTGCCGCCGCGGAGGTACACGGTCACCGGCGCGCGCAAGCCTCCGCCGCTGCTCTTGAGCTCACGAATGGCATCGCGGGCGCGGGCGATGGTCGCAAAGGGGCCGTCGCTGCTCCCGGCATTGGGCGCCGCCAGCTTGCCCGACCACTGGTCGTTGCCGTTGGTGGCCACATAGAGGACGGTTCCCGTCTGCTGCTGGCACGAGGCGACGGATGCGAGGATGCACAGCAATACCGCGGCGACTACAGTGCGAAGCATGGTATATCACCTCTCTCGTTGTTCGGGGCCTCGGGGCCCGACCTGCGAAACGTCTATGGCGTGAAAGCCCAGCGAGAACGCCGGCGAGCCGGCCGCCAGCGTGAAGTCATCATGGGCCGGATCCTTGAACTTCGGATCGGCGATCAGGCTATGGACATCCATCCCGCGTGCGCGCCATTCATCGAGCGAGGCGCCCGCAAAGGCGATGGGGCGGCCGCCCTCTTGGTCGGCCGGGCGTCTCGCCTGGCCCTCCTCAGTCGGAGGTGACTCGCCCGACTCGTCCGCATGGCAATACAGGTTGGAGTCAAAGAAGAAGTTCCCGTTCTTCCACGTCCCCGAAAGCAGCTCCCCCTCGGTCCAGTACACGATGTTGCGCTCGAAGCTGAACGAACGATGATCCTCCTCGCGCGAGCGCGTGATCTGCATCTCCTTGCCCAGCGCGAAGATGTTGTTGCGAATCGTGTTCTCGCGGCCATAGTGCTGATGGAAGCCGCCGGTCTTGGTGCGATAGACGACGTTGTTCTCCACCAGAATCCCGGACGATCCCTCGTCGAGATAGACGCCCCACCCGCCGTACGTCGCGGACCACGAGTCGTGGATCAGGTTGTGCCGCAGCACCGTGCCCGGCGAAATGCCGAGCGTGTAGATGCCGCCGAGGTCGCTGAGCATGCCGCGACCAACGTGGTGGATATGGTTGAACTCGATGCGGTTATCCACGGCCTCGCTCGCCCCGTAGCCCCAGGTCCAACCGACGGACACCCCGGTATAGTCGAGATCGTGGATGTGGTTATGAACGACCTGGTTGTGGCCGCTGTTGCCGATCCACACGCCGACCGCGCTGTGGAAGATGTGGCCGCCGTCGCCGATCTCGTTGTCGCTGACGAGTGTGTGCGAGGTGCCGTGTCCGACCTTGACGCCGCCCGCGCCCAGGTCGAACATGGCGTTGCCCAATATGGTATTGTGCTCACATGGGGCGGTCAACTCCACCGCGTAGTTGCCGATGTGCGCGATGGTGCAGTCGCGAATCGCGCAGTGGCGCGCGCCCTGCCACAATACGGCGCCGGGCACGTTCACCGCCGCTTGGCTGGCGCCCGAGACATCGGCCGGCAGACGCCACTCCGTGTGCGCGAAGGTCAGGCCTTGCAGCCGGACATGCTCGACCCACTGCTGCTTTTCGGGGTCGCCCGCGAAACGCACTATCTGCGGCAGTCGCGGCGCGATGACGGCGACTCGATCCGGCTCCTCGCCGGGCTTCGGCAGGTAATAGACAATCCCGGCGCCGCGATCGAGATACCATTGTCCGGGCGTATCGAGCGCCTCGAAGACGTTGGTGACGTAGTAGCGCGCGCCGGCCCCCGCGAAATCCTCGGTGAGACGAAAGACACTGCGCCGCGCGAAGGTGACGATGCGTTCCTTCTCATCCACGGCTGCGACGGGGAGATGCGATTCGACCCAGAGGCTGAGCGTGACGACCTCGACATCACTCAGGTTCTTCCACGGCTTAATGTCCTCGTCGGAAAAGAGCGCCTTGTCCTGCCCCTCATTCCACGGCGCGTCGGGCCCCACGCCCACGAGTCCGGCAAGGCGGTAGAACCCCTCCTTCGGCAGCCGCGGGCGCAGCCGGCGTTCGCCGTTGACGAAAAGCTGCGTGAAGTACCATTCACCGTCTTGGACCTTCGGCAGGTGCGCGGTCCACGCGGCGCGACCGTTGACCTGCGCGGACCGCCAACCGGTGATCGGCGCGCCGCCGCTGATGACCGGCTTCTCGCCCTCGTACGCCGCGTAGGTGATCGGGCATTGTTCGCTGCCCGAATCCTCGGCGGTCAGGACGAGGGACTCGGGAAGGAAGTACGTGCCCTCGCGGATGGAAACCCGGACCGGCTGCTTGAGGCCGCCCTGCGCGCGCTTCAGTTCGCGGATCGCGTCGCGTGCGCGTGCGATGGTGGCAAGAGGGCCATCGGTGCGACTCGTGTTTGGCTGCGGATGCGCGCCGGACCAGGCGTCGTTTCCATCGGGCGCGACGTAGAACACCGCCGGGGTGTGATGATGAGGCACGGCCGGGTTCGTGGACATGGTCAACAGCGCTCCTATTGCAGCCAAGATCAAGTCAGCGTGTCTCCGTCACGACAAGCTGGTGGCAGATGCCTGGGGTGTTGCGTCATTGCTCAAGCGCGGATTCCGGGCTCGGCTGAGCGTCCCCTGTGCGGCAATCCTGACACCGCCTACACGCACACCCAACCGGCGCGCGGCATGTAGTGCTGCCCGGCGACGCACGGTTCGCCCTGCCAATCTACCGAATGCCGCAGCGCTTCCTTCATCTCCGACGGCACATACGCCACGTACACCTGCGGGACGCCGGTGCGGTTGGAGGTGTAGATCACGGTCGAGCCGTCCTGGCTGATCGCGGGTTCGGGGTGCCCGCCCCACGAGTCGCCGTCGGCGGCGCCTGGATCGCACAGGAAAGTGAAGCTGCGCGTGGGCACGTGAGCCAGCATCAGGCCTTCGTCCGGCCAGTTCGTATCGGCCACCAGCCATTCGCCGTCGAGCGATGCCCCCGAGTGCCAGAAGTAGGGCCCGGCGACGATGGCCTCGGGCGCCGCATCGCCTTCAGCCATGGACATGATCGCCCGTCCCGGCGGCAGCAGGCAGCCCTGCATTCGGCCGGTTCGTCCCAGCCAGGAGCAGTGCGCGAACCGCTGCATCGGAAACTCCCGCGGCTCGCCGCCGCCCGCATCGATGACCCACAACCGCGCCTGCCCCTTGATGGTTGCCCCGAAGCTGACCACGTCGTGCCCCGGATCGCACGACACGTGGTTCAGACGCGGCGCGCGGCACAGAAGCTCCGCGCCTGACCCGTCGGTGGCAAGTCGGAAGAGCCCGACCTCATCGCCGACGCCCATGGTGCAGAAGAGATAGCGCCCATCGCCGGTCTGGCCGGCCGCGCCCACGCCGCCGGGCTTGGCGTCTGCGACGTGCAGCACCTCATCCAGTTCGAACGTATCCATCGCGACGCGCTTGAGCGTCGTGCCGTGCACGTAGTACACGTGATGACCGTCGCGCGAGAGCGCGATGCCGTACACGCCGTCCTCGTCGGTGAGCTGGGTCATGTTGCGGCCATCGATGTCGCAGCGATAAGCGTCCGCGGGCGAGCCTGGTCGCAACTCGCGCTGGCGCATGAAGATGACCGTCTTGCCGTCGGGCGTGAAGTGGTTGTGCTCGAAGTACATGTTCCAGGAGCCCCTGGCATATGACGTCAACTGCACGACGGTGACGCCACCGCGCGGGTCGGTACGAAAGACTCGCTCCGAGTTATAGCTCTGTCCGCGCAAGGCTGTCTCCTTTCCGTCACGTCTGCGGCATCAAAGCCGCGTCTGATTGGTTCTTCGCCGATGCATGGAAGCATCCCTGTGCCGTTTCGTTCGCGAGGGCGGCAGGTCAAAGAGATACCGGGTTGACTAATATAGTAAACTGTGATATACACTTGAACCATGAAGGCATCAAGTACGAAGAAGCCCTCGTCAGCGTCCGCAAGGGCATCTCAACTGGGACAGCGCCTACGCGCGGAGCGGCTGGCCAAAGGGCGGGCCCTCTCAGACCTCGCGCGAACCTTGGGGGTTACCAAAGGGTATCTCTCGCGATTGGAGGGCGGCAAGGCTAAGCCCTCCGCCCAAATGCTGACGCGGATTGGCAAAGCTTTGCGCATCGAGCCTGGCCCACTGTATGTTCTCGCCGGTTACCTGCCGGAAGACCTGCAGGAGATCCTTTACCGTTATCCGGCAGAGGCACCCGCGGTGCTCAGGGAGACCTTCGGGGAATACGCCGTCGACCAGGCGGCGGCACCGCACCGGCAACAGACGCCCGCCAGCGACATCGCGAAGCGACGCGTGCCGCGAGACCCGCGTGCGGTCGCGAGCCTCTACGAAATCGTCCGCGGAGATTGCTTCGACTGGTTGGACGCGCGCATGCCCAACAGCGTACATGCAGTGGTCACCGATCCTCCCTATGGCCTGAAAGAGTACACAGATGCGGAAAAAGGCAAGCTGCGACGCGGCCACGGCGGTGTCTGGCGTATACCCCCAACGCTCGATGGTTGCACCCGCAGCCCGCTTCCGCGCTTTACGATCCTCAACGACGACGAGAAAGCGGCTCTGCGAGACTTCTTCGCTCGCTGGGCGGAAAAGATGTTTCGCGTGCTGGTGCCGGGGGGCCATGTCTTCATCGCGACCAATCCCCTTGTGTCCCACCTTGTGTACGTCGGGCTGATGGAGAGCGGATTCGAGAAACGCGGTGAGATCATCCGGCTGGTCCAGACGTTGCGAGGAGGAGATAGGCCGAAGAACGCGCACAAGGAGTTCGGCGAAGTAACGGTCATGCCTCGGTCGTGCTGGGAGCCCTGGGGGCTCTTCCGAAAGCCCTGCGAGGGGCGTGTTCAGGACAACCTTCGTAAGTGGAAAACGGGAGGCTTGCGCCGGCTGTCAGAAGAGCAGCCCTTCGGCGACGTGATCCGGAGCGCTCCCACGCGGGGCATCGAGCGGGAGATCGCGCCGCATCCGTCGCTCA
>Ga0315282_10008373_pt1 | contig 16762 bp, 3 predicted proteins | sample YL17G07_20_MG_FD_203693 | JGI IMG/M metagenome (GOLD analysis project Ga0315282, IMG submission 203693) | Sediment microbial communities from Yellowstone Lake, YNP, Wyoming, USA - YL17G07_20 | ecosystem: Environmental > Aquatic > Freshwater > Lake > Sediment | place: USA: Wyoming | collected...
CACGGTCGCGCCTTCATCACTAACGATTGCCCCAGGCGCCTCGGACAACGCCACTTTAAGTGTTGTTATACCCCCAAAGACATGGGCTAATAAAAAAGCAAATGTAGTTGCGACCGCCATGTCGACCGAAAACGCACAGGTGAGCGCCAGCGACCTAGGCGTTGTTAATACATCCATCGTGAGGGGAGTAGACGTATCGATCTCTCCGGGTGAGAACGAGGCTCTGCCCGGCGAAAACACCACCTATGTTGTCACAATCACAAATACTGGGAACGTCGAGGATACTTACGACATAACGGTCAGCAATGACGCCGGTTGGGAAGTAGTGTTTAGTCTCACCTGGGTCAAACTCTCGCCGTACGGCTCGGCCGTGGTTGCGGAACTCATAGTTATCGTGCCGGAAAACGCAGTGCCGGGCACCACCAGTAGCACAACAGTCACCGCGATCTCAGAAAACGATTCGATGGTGATGGATAGTGACAGCTGCGTAGCACGGGCCGAGATAGTGAGAGGGGTCGAAGTCTCGATCATGGAGAACTTTCAGGAGAACGAGAACGGCGGAATACTCACCTACACGGTCATGATTGCCAACACCGGCAACGTCCCGGATAACTATGCACTCGAGAACATCGGCACCCTTAGTTGGGACCTATCGCTCTCGGAAAGTTTACTGGAAAACATTGAGAATGGGACGAGCGAGATCGTTACGCTCACCGTTGTTATACCTAATAATGCGTGGGGGCGCACCCTAGATAACGTGACCGTCACTGCAACCTCCCAAGAAAATGAGAACGTATCGGACAGCGAAAGCTGTTTAGCCTACGTTAAAGTGTTACCGGGGGTTGACGTGCGGATTGAGCCAGGGTGGCAGGAGAATTTCTTCGGTGAAAATCTTACTTATATCATCACGATAATTAACACCGGCAACGCCCTAGACAATTACATCTTGACCGCTCAGGACATCGCTCGTTGGGGCCTAACCTTCTCGGATAACCTCGTGAATGATAATGTGATCGAGAACCTCGCGCCTGGTGAGAACAGAATCGTCACGCTCACCGCAACCATACTCGATAGTGCGGATTATTGTAAAGAAGATGACACCATAACCATCACCGCAACCTCGATGGAGAATACGAAGATAAGCGATAACTCGAGCTGCATGGGGCATGGCATTTCTTGGACGGGAACGGTGGCGCTCAGGCTTGAGAACCTGTTCAAGGTCGGACTAGAGAAGGACCTCCAGCTTTACGCAGGAAGGAAGCTAGTCGTGAAGTTCTACAAGTACGACAACACCTTCCAGGCGGAGAGCGTCATTCATAACTTCACGCCGAGGGAAAACATTAAGGAAAATGAGAACGCCCCGCAACCCAGGGGAGCGGAAGGGTTTTCCTGGGGATCTGTGCAGATAGCCAAGCTAATCCTTACCACAGACAACACAGCGAACGAGATCTCGACCATAGCGAGCTTCACCGTGCACCAGAGCGACCTCAGGTCTAGGTATATGGTTATTCTAATGGCTTGGGGAGGTCAACCGGAGCAGCAGCCCACGTTCAGGGCAGAGACCATAGAAATCCTGAGGCAGTGGTCGAGCGCGCCAACTTAATGCGGAACTTCCCTTCATCCAAACGGGAAACTGTTGGATGACGCTCGCTTAAAGTGAGTTCTCGAGTTGATCATGGATGAACGAACTCAGGCACAAATATGCTGAGTATATTTTTGCATTAGCATTAATAGCGATCGTGCTCGCGAACATGTTCATCCCTTTGGGAAGCGGGGTTCGGGCCAAGATGGCAGTCTATTCATCCTCTTCACACCCATGGTGGAATGAAAATTGGGCAAAACGCAGACCGATAACAATTAATAACTCAAATAATTCCAGCACGCTTGAGAATTATCAGGTGCAAGTTATCGTGGCCCATGATAACGACATGCTGGCCAATTTTGGCGACTTGCGTTTCTGTGACAACGATGAAGTTTCAGGGCTCTCATACTGGATCGAGAATTATAACCCAGGCGAGAATGCGACGGTCTGGATAAAGGTGCCATCGATTCCGGCAAACGATAACCATACAATTTACATGTACTACGGAAATCCAAACGCGAATACTGAAAGCGATGAGTCTACCGTTTTTGATTTTTTCGATAATTTCGACAATGCAACTAAATTTTCAACTGTTGAATATCCTTATGGAGACCCTAACGTTGCCATCCCTGAAAATAGTAACTTTGTGGAGTTCGGCAATAATGGAAATGAAGAATACATAAAATTGGGCTCTTACGATGAGGGCGAGTTAAGGAAAGATTTGAATTTACCTTCTTCGAACTACGAAATAATTGTTCAATGGAGAACCGCCTATGACCCGTTTTGGTACGATAGCGCGTACTACACAAATTACGACGATAAATACGGGGCGAGCACCATAACGCCCAAGAGGCTAATAGTTATTAACGAGAATAAAATCTATGAAAAGGATAATAGACTTCTTTCCTACAGCGAGATAACAGAAGTAAGTTATACCGGCGCCATAGACAATTTTTACCTTTCCGTTGGGAGTTCGGGGAGTTACATACCTTACTATACATACTACGATCTCGCCGTTATTCGCAAGTTCACCGACCCAGAGCCGGTCACGAGCGTGGGCGAGGAGGAGTCAAACATGGCTCCCAGCGCCCCGAACCTGCTCGAGCCAGTGAACAATAAGCACGAGAACGACCCGACGCCCCTCTTCAGGTGGGAGAACTCGATCGACCCGGAAGGCGACTCCATAAGGTATACGCTACAAATCGACAACGAGGCGAGTTTCTCAGCACCCATTTCCTACGAAAATATCGGGATAATTGAGAATCAGCACGAGCTTCCAGCCGAGAATGCCCTCCTCGACGGAGTGTATTACTGGCGAGTGGGCGCCCAGGATATGGTCAATCCCGATAATTGGGCCGAGAGCTTCACCCTCACGATCGATACAGTCGCGCCACCAGCACCAAGCCTTCAGGCACCTTTGAATGGGGCGGTCACAAACGACAACACCCCAACCCTCATGTGGACTGCTATAACCATCGAGAACAGCTGGCCGGTTACCTACGAGCTGCAGGTGGACAACGACCCAGACTTCTCCTCGCCCGAGATAGACCAGAGTGGCTTGGCCGATAACACCTATACTCCTATCACCGAGCTCGTGGACGACAACTACTTCTGGCAAGTTCGTGCTATGGATGGTGCTGGAAACGTGGGTGAGTGGTCCACCGTTTGGAGCTTCCTGATTGATACTATCCCGCCAGACGCTCCAATGCTTGTCTGGCCGGAGAATAGGGAGAATATCAACGATGTAACGCCCAACCTCGACTGGAATATAGTTACTGAGAATTCTTTACCAGTGACTTATTACGTGGCGGTGAGCGATAACTACGAGTTCCCATATGAAAACAGGAATTCGGGCTGGATCACAGCTGACGGCTGGGAAGTTTCACCTACTCTGCCCGAAGGTGTATGGTACTGGCGAGTCAGGGCTAAGGATAATGTTGGCAACACTGGCGCTTGGTCTAGGAACCGCTGGTTTAGGATAGATACAACAGCTCCCATTGCCCCCGCGCTCGTCTGGCCTGAGAATGGGAAGAACGAGAACGACAACACCTCCAACCTTAACTGGAACGCGGTCATTGAAAACAGCATGCCGGTGACCTACAACGTTCAAGTCGATAACGATGACAACTTCGACTCGCCTCTAATATGGGAGAATGACATCACGGATGATAATTATCAGGTGAAAGATGCAATGGCGGAGAGCATCTGGCACTGGCGCGTTAGAGCAAAAGACAATGCAGGCAATATCGGTGCTTGGGCTGAAAACAAATGGTTTAGAGTCGATATGACGCCTCCAGCCGCCCCGACGCTTTTTTCACCTCCTAATGGACTGCAGACAAATGACAATACTCCTACCTTCGAATGGACTTCCGTATCTGATGTCAGCACACCTGTAACTTATGAAATATGGATTGATAATGATTCTAACTTCACTTCACGAGAGGCAGAAAACTCGGGGCAGATCGATAACACTTATGTGCCTACAGCTCTTGTAAGTGAGAACTACAATTGGAAGGTTCGCGCCTGTGATAATGCTGGAAATTATAGTGATTGGTCGATCGTTTGGACGTTCCTCGTAGACACGGTTGCCCCAGGTGCCCCCCTCAAATTAGCCCCTATAAATGGGACTAAGACCAACGACAATACGCTAACATTGTCGTGGTCTGCGACGACGGACGACTCCTCGGGCATTAAGTGCTATGAAATATGGGTCGACAACGATCCTGACTTTACATCGCCCGAGCGCCTCGAGAACACCACCGACAACGCCACGACGAGCTACACACCAACAGCGCTTGCGGATGATAACTATTCTTGGCTGGTCCGAGCATGGGACTGGACGGGTAACGCTGGAGATTTCGAGCCAGCTTGGACGATTTTAATCGATACCATACCGCCCATCGCCCCAACCTTAGTTTGGCCTCTCGATAGCGAAAATATCAACGATGACACTCCAAATCTCGATTGGACAATTGTTCCTGATAATAGCTTGCCAGTACTTTACCACTGTCATGTGAGCGATAACTCCGCATTCCCGTACGACAATTACGACTCTGGCTGGATATCTAGCGACAATTTCCAGATCATGACCGAGCTGAAAGAGGGCATATGGTACTGGTGCGTGCAAGCTAGGGACAATGTGGGCAACACTGGCGACAATTCGTCCTCGCGCTCCTTTATTGTGGACATGACCCCGCCTAATAAGCTGACCTTGGTTTCACCCTGGGACAACGTCACAGAGAACACACCGTCGATAACTTTCACTTGGATACAACCTGAACCAAACGTCACCTACCACGTTCAGATCGATGATGAAAAATCATTTACATCTCCATACGTGCACGAAAACCTATCCATCACCGACAACTCCTACCCGTACACGTTCGCTCGAGTGGGAACCTACTACTGGCGGGTCCGTGCGAGAGACAACGCGGGCAACTGGGGCAAGTGGAGTGATAACTTCAAGCTCACAATCAAGGTTGCGGTAATGCCGGGGACGCCTCACAATCCGATCTACATCGAGAACAATGATTCCTTTAACATAAATAATGGAGTAATGGCAGGCACGGGGACAGAAGATGACCCCTATATTATTGAGAATTGGGCCATATGCTCCTCAACAACCGACGGCATCTGTGTCAAGAACACCACGGCTTACTTTATCGTCCGCAATTGCATGATTGAAAATGGAGGAAAACATCACTTTGGTATTTGGTTGGGGGATGTGGTGAATGGGAGAGTTGAGAACTGTGTTTGTGAGAACAATATCTACGGCATCTACCTGAATAATTCGTCTGAGAACAATATCATCACTAACAATACCTGTCCAAACAACTATCATGGCATTTATCTAAGCTTCTCGTCTAACAATGTCATCACCAATAACACCTGTTCGAACAATGTTTGGTACGGTATCGCTCTGTATCCGTATACCTCTAACAACATCTTGGACAACAATACCTGTTCGAACAACCTCTACGGCATCTATCTAAACAACTCGTCCGACAATAACATCGTGACTAACAATACCTGTTTGAATAACGCATGCGGCATCCGAATATGCTCCTCTAACAACAACCTCACCGAGAACAACTTAGTTGGGAATAACGGGGAAAGCGGCATCTATATTGAAAAATCGGACGGCAACCTTGTCTTCACCAACATAATTGAAAACGGCAACTATGGCATACGCCTTTATAACTCGCCCGACAGCCGAATCGACAACAACTCACTAAAGAACAACTATTATGGCATCAATATCGAAAACTCGACCAACAACACCATGCGGAATAACACGATTAAAAACGGCAGCTACGGCATTTATCTCCATTATTCCCCAGGAAACATCATCTCGAACAACACCTTGAAGAATAACTCCAATTATGGCATTTATCTCGACAATTCCTTTGCCCTTACGATCGAGAAAAATCATGTAGAGAACAATAACTGCGGCGTCTATCTCTGGTATTCGTTGGTCAACACGATTCGTAACAACGCGGTGGAGAACAACAACTACGGCATCAGGCTTTACTATTCGGCCAATAACTTTATTCACCACAACCACTTCATCGGCAACGCGACCCAAACATACGATACCAGCACTAACTCTTGGGACGACGGCTACCTCTCTGGCGGGAACTACTGGAGCGATTACACCGGCGCTGACAACTATTGGGGGGAGAACCAGGACATACCCGGGAGCGACAACATCGGTGACACGCCATACAACATCCCCGGGGGCAGCACCCGAGACCGCTACCCGCTCATGAACCTCTGGCCACATATTTGGACGGGTTCAGCGACATTCAAGTTGGAGAACCTGTACAAGCTCAACCTGTACGAGGACAACCTTTGGCTCTATCAGGGGGCAAAGTTAGTCGTGAAGTTCTACAAGTACGACAACGTCACCTTCCAGGTGGAGAGCGTCATCCATAACTTCACGCCGCCAGAAAACATTAGAGAGAACGAGAACGTCCCGCAACCTAGAGGAGCGGAAGGGTTTTCCTGGGGAACGGTGCAGATAGCCACGCTTGTCCTGACCGGAGACAACACCGAGAACGTGATCTTAACCATGGCGAGCTTCACCGTTTATCAGAGCGACATCAGGAATAGGTACATAGCCATCCTAAGGGCTTGGGCGGCTAACCCGGGACTGCAGTCCGCGTTCAGGGCAGAGGTTATAGATATCCTGAAACAGTGGTCGAGCGCACCACCTTAAGCCACGATGGAACATCACGGTCGACGGCAATAAAAATGAGTTTTGAAACGGGCGCTGCGAGCGCCCCTAACGCTATTATTTTGGCTTTTAAACCGAGAGTTAAACCATTCGTTACCCCGGCGTAATCTGCATCATAAAGATTCGAGGCACTTGCGACCAGCATGAGATTGGCAATTTGTCGTAAAATTCGGGTAAATTTTGCTTAATCGACAACTTACGACAACTTAATATAATCAATTACATACAACTAAGTTTGGGGCCCCAAAAAAGGAGGCAATGAATGAAGATAAATAATTGGGGTAGCGTGTTGCTATCAATATTATTGTTAGCATCATTAGTTACACCCCTATTTGTTTCAGTCGTGGCAACTTCGGTGAGCACGGTAAAGGCATCACCGGATACGATTTTTAGCGCCTACTTCAATGATGCGACCGATGCAGATGCGAGATACAGTAATTGGGATGGCGGTGGAAATGGAACAACAGTTAACAATACCTTATGGAGAAAACTTTCGAGCACAACAGGAGCCCCCAAGCAAGGCGCCGGAAAGCTCGGTTTATTACCTTCTAGCACTGTTACAGATCCGTTCATTAATGCACCATCATTTGCGACAACTGGTTACTACAGTATCCAAATTTCGTTCGTATGGGCTAAGGAAACTAACACAGGCGATACTAGAACAACCACCTTCGATACATACTGGTCAACAGATGCTAGTACATGGACCTTAATTTCTGGAGCCAGTTACACTCCGGATACCGAGGGGGACCAAAAAATTATCTCTAATTTATCGGTTAGTTTTGATGCCAATGTGGGGAACAAGCCAACTGTGTACATCAAATGGCGGGCTGCGGGTCGTGGTACCGGAAGCGGTTCTTCTGATAAAGTCAGCTTCGATAACGTGGTGATTACCGGGTCTTTCAGCGGTGGCATGGGGGTCGATGTTTCGATATCGCCGAGCGAGAACAGTGGCATGCCCGAGACGACGCTGACTTACACCGTGGTCACCAGAAACGTGGGCACAGCTGCAGATAACTACATCCTTACTGTGAGCGATAATGAGAACTGGGGCCCGACGCTCGATAATAACCTGTTCTTGAATGTTGGGTCGGGTGAAAATAGGACGACCATGCTCCACGTCACCGTGCCAGTTGATGCCCTGGATGGTGCCGAGGATCTCATAACCGTTACCGCCGCCTCTCAAGAGAACGAAAACATCAGGGATAATGGCACCTGCAAAGCCGTATGTTATCTCGTGCCTGCACCAAAACACTACAAGGAATATCCCACTGATGACCAAGCTGTGATGGAAGGAATGGGTAACCTAAGCGAAAATTATAAATTCAAACTCCCAAGTGGCACATACCACCTAGAAAATTGCCCTAGGGAGAGATCGTTCCTCAAGTTCGATATATCTTCAATTCCGCCGGGAGCGTTGATCGAGAACGCTTATTTGGGACTTTACCATCACTTTGGTGTTTATATCGATGGAAGGTGGTGTTGGGTCGAAGTCTGGGGTGTCGAGAACGACAATTGGGCGGAAAATACGATAGATTGGAGCAATCAACCACCCAAAATAGAAAACCTCTATCAGGAGTACATCAACTATATCTCATTTTCCCCCTACCCCTGGCTTGGCACGGTTCATGGCTGGCCCGGCGTCCCTGTCAAATCATACATCGAGAACGAGATCGCGGATGGGGCGGCGAGCTTCGTCCTATACTCACCTCAAGAGGATGTAGCACCTTCGGAAAACACTGACGTGGACTTCACCGCCACGGAAGATGATAATTATCCAACACAGTGGCCTTATCTGGAAATATGGTACTATGAGAATGCGCCTCAGGTTTTGTTCTCCACGTCCATTTCTCCAAGCTCTCAGGCTGGCTGGTCGGGGGATAATCTTGAGTACACCGTCACGGTCAATAATCGTAGCGCGATCATTGACAGTTATAATTTAGTGGTGAGCGATAACGCCGTCCCTAGCTGGGGTCCGACACTCGATAATGCCCTGTTCTTGAACGTGGGGCCTAGCGAAAATAGGACCACCACGCTCCGTGTAAGCATACCTGATAATGAGGAACTCGCCACTCGTGACAAAATAACTGTTACCGCAACCTCTCAAGTGGACAACAGGGCTAGCGAATCCGCCGATGCAATTGCCACCGGTCCTGGAGTCTGGATTGTTGTATCTAATTCTCCCATCATAGAAAGTTATGCTGTATCAGTGGCGGGTGCAGGGGAAAATATCTACATCGCGAATAGTGATCCCGATCATTTCATGTGCTATAATTCTGTCAACCATACATGGCAGAACCTTTCAGTCCCAACAGGATTGCTGTGGCAACCGGGAAAACCGGGGTCTACGATAGGAGCGTTCAAGAACGGGACCTACATTGCCTGGGACAATAGAGATTACCTCTACACTCTATTTGGCGCCTCTTATGCTGATGGCGACAGTGGTTATTACCGAAATTACTTCTACCGCTACAGCATCTCTAATAACAACTGGCAGCAACTGGAAAATACTCTGAACCCCAAAGGCCAAGGCCCCGGGGACGCCATAACGTGGGTGCCTGGAAGCGTGCTCGGAACAGAAAGTGATTGGATCTACGCGATAGTGGGCAGCTCTGGCCATGGGACGACCTTTTGGCGCTATAAAATTAGCGACAACACATGGGAAAGCAGATCACTTAATCCTGGGTGGATCTTAACTGACGATGGGTGCTCGCTCGTTTGGACCGGCGGTAACTACCTCTATGCGCTAAGGGGCGAGTGGGATGAGACATCCCCCTGTTACGATTTTGCGCGCTATAACCTCTTGAATGACAATTGGGAGGACATGGCGCCCATACCCGCATATCCGTGGGGCGGCGGGGTTGGCGGTGTTGGAGACGGTGGCTCCCTGATTTGGATAGGGGGTGAATATAGCGATTACATTTATGCGCTGAGCGGCAATCAAGCCACGCCAGAACCCATCTATGATAATCGTTTCTACCTTTACACCATCTCTACCAACTCATGGCAGCGTTTAGCTGACATGCCTGGCGGCGTGGGCAATCAAAATGGCCACCGTCTCGGCTTTGCGAGTGGGAGTAGGGGTAAGATATACTGCTGGCGGGGCTGTGCTGGGGATCCCGTCCTCTGGGCGTACCTACCTAGAGAGGTGGAGGCGCTACCGAGTGAAATTGAAGTTAGACTGAGCCCGATTGATGATTCCTACGTTGTCGAGGGCAGCCCGACAATTCAGGGTCTTGGCGATAACTACAACTTTTACGTTGGGTGGGATGATAATACGGGATATTTGGCGCAAAGGGCCTACCTCAAGTTCAATCTGAGCGGGATTCCAGAGGAGTCGACAATCCTTAGTGCTACTGTATTTGCTAACACCCACTATGGCGCCTCGAATGGACCCCCCAATTATGAATCAAGAACCATCGTAATCGATGCCGAGAACGTCAGCGACGACACTTGGAACGAGAACACGTTATGTTGGGATAATAGGCCGCCGATGGGTCCCACCGTCTTGGACAGCGAGACGGTTGATAACACGCACGATATATGGTATTCGTGGGATGTCACCTCGTACGTCCAAGGCGAGTTAACAGGTGATAAAACAGCAAGTATTGGTTTGATCTCAGAGAATGAGAACACGGACGCATCCGTGTGGTTCTACAGCAAGGATGCTTACACCAGCGAACCTCTCCCATATCTTAGGGTCACCTACACCTTGCTTGAAAACGAGAACGCCCCCCGTGGTCCGATCCACATCGTTGGAAATGCCGGCTTCACGCCTGAGAATGGCGTGAACGGCGGCGGCTCGGGCACGGAGAACGACCCCTACATCATCAAGAACTATATCATCGACGCATCGACAGCCAACGGGATTGAGATACGGAACACGACCGTCTACTTCGTGGTTCGCAACTGCGTGGTCGAGAACGGATGGATAGCTGAGAATGAAGTAAATCAATATGGGATTGAATTGACTAACGTGGTGAACGGGAGGGTCGAGAACTGCACATGCAGGAACGACGACTACGGCATCCTACTAATAACCAATTCGGAAAATAACATCCTGACTAACAACACCTGCGAGAGCAACATGTGGTATGGCATCCGACTAGAATATTCGTCCAACAACACCTTGACTAACAACATCTGCGAGAACAACAAGTACTGGGGCATCGGGCTACATGACTCGGACAACAACACCTTGGATAACAACACCTGCGAGAACGGCGGCGGCATCTATCTATACGACTCGGAAAACATCAAGATGCGAAACAACACCCTCTCGAACAATCTGCACAATTTCGGCATGGAAGGTACAACGCTCTCGCATTTTGTCCACGATATCGACAACTCGAACCTCGTGAACGGGAAACCCATCCTCTACTTGATGGATCACAGCAATGAGGTAATCGGTCCCTCTCTAGAAATGGGTTACCTAGGCCTGGTGAACTGCGATAACATTCGGGTGGAGAACCTAGTGCTCGAGCATAATATTCAGGGGATCCTCATCGCAAGCACCCAAGACAGCCGGGTGGAGAACTGCATATTCGAGAACAACGACTGGGGCATCTACCTATGGGGCTCGAATAATAATATCTTGGCTAACAACACCTGCGACGAGAACGGCGGCGGTGGCATCGGCCTTCTCTACTCGAACAATAACATCATTACCAACAACTCCTGCGAGAACAACATCTGGTATGGCATCCGACTAGAATACTCGGACAATAACATAGTAAAGAACAACACATTCTCATCAGAGAATGAGCATGGCGTTCGTCTTTATTCTTCAGACAACAGCATCATAGAGAATAACACCATATCGAACAACAATTTGGATGGGATCTGGTTCGAGTATGATTCAGTTAACAACACCATAAGGAATAACAACGTAACCTCCAATGATAACTATGGCATTTACATCCTTAATTCAAACGACAACAACTGTATTTACCACAACACCTTCGAAAACAATGCGAATCAGGCTTATGATAATGGATCTAATTATTGGGACGACGGATATCCTTACGGAGGAAACTACTGGAGTGATTACGCTGGAGTGGATGAAAATCATGGTGAGAATCAAAATATACCTGGAAGCGACGGGATAGGCGATGCACCTTACAATATACCTGGCGATAACAACCGAGACCACTATCCAATCATGAATCTCCTGCTACCGACCTGGGTCAATACAGGCGACCTCGAGAACGCGAGGCACGTCTATTCCCTGCTTTCCGCAAGCGATGGAGCTGTATACGCGGGCACCGCAAGCGGGGACGACCCCTGGGACTCTGTGGGAGTAGTTTTCAAGACCACCGATAGAGGGACCACATGGGTGCCGACCGCGAGCCTCGGCGGCCTTGGAGTCGTCGGAAATATCGAGGCAATGATTCAGTCCAGCGGTGGAAGCATAGATAACAATATCTTCATAGGTACGGCATGGGAGGGCAAAATTTTCAGGTCAACCAACGGCGGGGATAATTGGATCCAGGTGGTCGATCTACCTGGCGTCGTGGAAGTGGATTCGTTGATTCAAGCTGCTAATGGTTATCTCTATGCGGGCACTCATTACTCCAGCGGGACGGACGAAGCTAGAATTTACCGCTCAACTAATTACGGCGATAACTGGGAGGTGGTTGCTGCCTCATCCATCGACGGAGAGCTGAGCGGATGCACGACAGTGGAGTCTCTGATTCAAGCCTCCACAGGGTACTTCTACTGCGGGACCCAACCTGGCCACGTCTGGCGCTCGGACAACGGCGACAATTGGTATAAAGTGGGTGATAAGGACAACAACTTTGGGGGCTCCTACAAGATGTACTCCCTTTTGGATGCTTCGAACGGCTACATCTACGCGGCTTCCCGCAACCCGGGCAACGTTTACCGCTCCACCGACAACGGTAACACTTGGACGGAGGTGGCGAACGGTGTCACCGAGCTTGGGGGAGCCACACGGACCGACGGCCTCTGCCAGGCTAGTAACAGCATGATTTACGTGGGTACAGACGTCGGTAAGATTTATCGTAGCATCGACGGGGATAACTGGAGTTTGGAAGTTATCCTGCCTGCTGATAGAGTCAATGCAATTATCGAAGGTTCCGCTTATTATCTGTACGCGGGAACCAGCTACAACGGGGATGTGTTTACGACCTACATCTCGCCAGCGATTCCTTGGACGGGGACGACGACAATCCACCTTGAGAACTTGTACAAAGTCGGTCTAGTGAAGGACCTCCAGCTCTACACTGGGTCAAAGCTAGTCGTGAAGTTCTACAAGTACGACAACGTCACCTTCCAGGCGGAGAGCGTCATCGAAAACATCACGCCGCCGAGTACCATTTTAGAAAATGAGAACGTCCCGCACCCACGGGCAGCGGAAAGGTATTCCTGGGGAACGGTGCAGATGGCCACGCTCGTCCTGACCACGGACAACACCGAGAACGTGATCTCGACCATAGCGAGCTTCACCGTGCACCAAAGCGACCTCAGGTCTAGGTATATGGTTATTCTAACGGCCTGGGGAGGTCACCCTGAGCAGCAGAGCGCGTTCAGGGCAGAAATCATGGACATACTGACACAGTGGTCGAGCGCACCACCTTAAGCCACGATGGAACATCACGATGGTAAACGGGGCGCTAAGCCGCTCGTTTATGTGTGGCCAGCAGGGGATAATGTGCGCCCATGCTCGTGACTCGCGACGGGGAAACGAAGCGGACCATAATGGCCGAGGGGCCCTAGTTTTCCTGCTCTCCTCAGCGTCCGCATCGCCGCAAAGACTTTATGCTATCTCGCCAAACTAAAATGGAGGGAGGGGGGACAAAAAGTGCGAACCAAACATGTTAGTGGCGTGTTGCTATCAATCTTATTGGTAACTTCGCTGATCGCGCTTCCGTCATTTATCATAACAATAACCACTCAAACAGTATCTGCAAATCCCTCAGAAAACTTTACAATTGTAGCGCTGCCAGATACACAATATTACTCTCAGAGCTATCCGGGGAGATTTGAAAACCAGACGGAGTGGATAGTCCAAAAAGAGAACGAAAAAAATATCGTCTTCGTGACCCATTTGGGCGACATCGTTAACACTTATAATGTTGATTCTCAATGGAAAAATGCCGATAACGCTATGAGCATCTTGGATAACAAAGTTCCCTACGGCATATTGCCTGGAAACCACGATCAGGCCGGGAATGGAAGCGCCCCGTATTATGAGAATTATTTCCCAGCCTCGAGATACGAGAATTACCCCTACTGGGGCGGAAGCTACGACTCCACCTCCGTGACCTCTTCATCCCCCAACATGAATAACTACCAGCTGTTCTCCGCGGGCGGGATGAATTTTATAGCACTTAGTTTGCAGTATAACCCCCCTCCCAATGTGCTGAGCTGGGCAGACAATGTCTTAAATAATTATTCAGATAGGAGAGCGATTATTTCGACGCATTCGTATCTTAACCTAGATGGAAGTTTGACAGGCAACGGCGGCACGACTATTTACAACGATGTGGTGAGGTCCGAAAACAATGTCTTCCTCGTTCTTTGTGGACACATGTATGATTCAAGTGGAGTTGGTGAGTACGAAAGAATAGACAACTTCAACAACAGAATCGTGTACCAGTTACTTTCAGACTATCAAGGCCTCGACGGTAATGGTGACGGCTATTTGAGGATAATGGAATTCGTGCCCAGCGAGAACAAGATTTACGTGAAAACGTATTCACCATACTTGAACCAGTACAGGACCGGTTCCTCCAGTCAGTTCGAGCTGTCGTATCCGATGACAGCGGCTGGAGGCGTCAGCGTTTTAATCGGGCCCAGATCGCAGAGTGGGTTGAATGGGGATAATCTGAGATATACCATCACAGTCTACAACAATCGCAACGTTTCGGACAACTACATCTTAACAGATAACGACAATGCTGGATGGTCGCCAAGCGTCTCACCGACATCGCTTGTGGTGCCAGCATTCGGCAGCGGGAGCGCGACGCTTAGCGTAACAGTGCCATCAGGTGCAATAGGCGGCACGATTGACAACATATTGGTCAAAGCGACCGAGAACGATAACGCGGCGGTATTTGATAACGCGAGTTGCCTGGCTCAAGTGACGATAGTCAGGGGGTTCAGCGTCTCGATCTCCCCGAGCTCGAAGAGCGGGGCGAACGGGGAGAATCTGACTTACACCGTCACGGTCAACAACATCGGCATAGTCGATGATAACTACTCCCTATCCGTCACGGATAACGAGAACTGGAGCCCGAGCGTCTTGCCGACATCGCTCTCTGTATCGGCTGGTAGTAGCGGGAATGCAACCCTGAGCGTGATTCTCGGTATCGGAACCGACACCATCACCTTACATGCTACTAATGACAACACGACCGGCGAAGCGACCTGCACTGCCCGTGGATTACCTATTTCTGTTAGCCTTACTCCAAGCAGCCAGTATGGTTGGCATGGAGAAAATCTAGCTTACACTGCAGTGGTGAAGAACCTTGAAAACACCGCGGACAACTTCATACTAACATTGACCGATACCCAGCCATGGCAGGCTAGTTGGAACGCACCCAATGAGGTAAGTACTCCTCCAGTGTACTATTCAACCAACATTAAAGTCTACCAAGATTCCTACGTTATGGCGGGGAGCTCAGCAGGTACTAATTATGGCAGTAGATACAACATGTACGTTGGGATATACCAATCGAACCTTGAGTACACCTACACCCAATGGAACCTCAGTTCGATCCCAGCCAATGCGACAATAGATAATGCTTATGTGTATATGACGGGTCAATTCGGGCCTTCCCACGGCTCCTATGTCCCGGACAACATGTGGGTTGAGGCCTGGAACGTCAATAATGACACATGGAATGAAAATGTAATAACTTGGAACAACAAGCCTGGATATGGTCCAACCCTGCTAGAAAATAAGCACTGGATCGCATATACGTGGGCTGGTTATTATGCTTGGGTATCTTGGAACGTCACTTCATGGGTCCAAAACCAGTTTGAAAACGGTAAACTTGTGAGCTTTGCCTTTAAGTCGAACGGTGTCGGTGATAACGCAACGGGTAACTCTGGATGGTTCCAAACAAAAGACAGCACAGGTGTCCCATGGGATCCGCAATATATACCGTACATGACAGTGAGCTACCACGTCCCATCGGCCTCCTTGAGTCTCGAACCTGGGGAGAACTGGACCGGTACGGTCTGGGTCATAACTGGTGCGTCTGGGATCGACAGCAAGACAGTCACGGCGACCTCGATGACAGACAACACAATTACTACCAGCGCAACCGCTCAGGCCATTGCAAACGTTACAAGCGTAAGTGAAACCATCAGCCCACAAGTCATAACTTCAACTCCTGGAACGTATCATACCTTTACGGTGACCGTCACGAACCTCGGCAATTTGCCTGACAACTTCAGCCTAGCGGCCATCGATACCGAGAACTGGCAACCAACGGTGCCAAGTACGCTGGGACCGATTGCGGCTGGCGGAAGCGATAATGCGACGCTGAGCGTGACCATACCATCGGGTGCGGTAGGCGGCACGATTGATAGCATAACCGTAACCGCGACCTCACAGTCCGATAACACGGCGGGCGACTCGGCCAGCTGTATTATCCAGGTCACTGTCATGACGGGGGCGGCGACAATCCACCTTGAGAACCTGTACAAGGTCGGTCTAGAGAAGGACCTCCAGCTCTTAGCAGGAAGGAAGCTCGTCGTGAAGTTCTATAAGTACGACAACATCACCTTCCAGGCGGGGAGCGTTGTCGATAACAACATAACGCCGCCGGAAAACATTAAGGAAAATGAGAACGCCCCACAGCCACGGGCAGCGGAAAGGTTTTCCTGGGGAACGGTGCAGATAGCCAGGCTCGTCCTGACCACGGAAAACGAGAACGAAGTGATCTCGACCATAGCGAGCTTCACCGTGCACC
>Ga0315282_10008374_pt1 | contig 16760 bp, 5 predicted proteins | sample YL17G07_20_MG_FD_203693 | JGI IMG/M metagenome (GOLD analysis project Ga0315282, IMG submission 203693) | Sediment microbial communities from Yellowstone Lake, YNP, Wyoming, USA - YL17G07_20 | ecosystem: Environmental > Aquatic > Freshwater > Lake > Sediment | place: USA: Wyoming | collected...
GTTGCACCAAATTCGGGAACTGAACCGAGAAACGACAACCCAATACATGGGCCCAGATAGTGCTTCTCGGCGACAAACTGCGCCTGCGAAGTTGCTGTCACCACGCACAATAGCACCGCCACCACAGGAACAAGTATCAAATGTCTCTTGGTCATGTTCTTCCTCCGTGATGATTGTTAGTTATTCAGTGATTTGAGCACGACCACCAGCAGCTATGAATTACCTAACTTTACGCAATCTAGATCGATTTGTGAAGTGTCTACGCAGCATAGCCTGTCAGTAGTCTGTGTTGAAACCTGGACGGCAGAGTAGCTCTGGGGGAACCCTCAAACATGCAATCCGACTCCAACTCCTGCCGAATCCCTTCCCGAACCGACATCCCACCGTTTCCATCGCCTCCAACGGTCATGGCGCCCTCCCCCATCAACACATCCCTATACCGCTCCAAACTCTTCTACACAAACTGCTCCACTCTTCGCAGCGCAAATCCACCAGACTCCCGCTGCGCTTGGATTACTACCTCCGATATTCGTATCTCTTGCAGAGTTCTTTTTCTCGTCTCCCTTTCTGGCGCAGCCGAGAGGTCTATCAAACGATCAGATGTTCAGGTCCATACAGAATTGTTGCTTTCACTCGTATGTGAAAGCGCATCTCACGATCGGTCTCATCCGATCAAATCCCTGGAAGAAGACCAGCCAACTTTCACACCAAGAATTTCGGATAGGTAAACCCTGTAGGCTGTAGCCGGAGAGATGCTCAGAACAGAAAAGCTCTGACCTCCTTCGCAGAGTTAAGAAAGTCTCAAATCGAAGTCAAGGGTTTTTTTCTTCAAAATAACTCGCTACTTCTGAGGATTTGATCACATGCGTGTTCGCAGCAATTGGACTTTGGCGACTCCATCGAGGAACCACCAAAACCCCATCCCTTATCGAAGAAGCAGCATCTTACGCGTATCACTAAAACTACCGACTACCAGACGGCAGAGGTAGACACCGCTGCTCAGGAGGACTCCGGAATCATTCGTGCCATCCCAAGAAGTGACATAGCTGCCACTCGGTTCGAGAGAGTTCACCAGAGTACGAACCTGTTGACCAAGTATATTGAACACTTTCAACGAAACGAACCCCTGCGACTTCAGATCATACCGAATCGATGTTGTCGGATTGAATGGATTGGGATAATTCTGGTACAACGCTATCTCTCTCGGAAGAGCCTCGCCGCCCCACGCCCCTACATTCGTAAGAAGAGGAAGTGCAAGGGCATGCGCAATCGTATCTAGCACAAATACGGCGGAGCCGTAGGGAGGTAAGCTCACCGTCATCGAAGCGACACCTGAGTTGAAAACAAGCTGCTGCGTTACGTTACTATTGTAAAGATCAGTGGCAGTATACGTAACGCCGTCAGTGACACCTTCAACGCTGGGTACGCTCCCTGTGCTGGTCAGCGTAATGTTGGCCGTGTCAGGAATCGCATCAAGGTTTGCCACCACTATTCCGTTCATGCTTGGGTTCGGCCTCGTGTATGCGTACACACCACTGACACTGCTCGCAACCCTCACCATTTTTTGAGTGGTGAATGGGAGGTACTGCTTTCTTATCTGCGCAAGCCTTTGGTAATGAGGCATGAGTATTGGTGCGAATCCAGTATTCCAATCTATCACCCCGCGCCGCCGCTGGTCGAAATCGGAGATGCCATATCCCCTTCCCACCTCCTGCCCGGAATACACCATCGGCATCCCTACTGCGAGATTGACTGCGGTCGAGACAGGCATCGTCCGACGCATAGCCGTTGTGCTGTCTACTCCACGTCCAAACACATAGATCACCCTGTCCTCATCATGGTTCTCGAGGAAACGCATGAAGTACGAGTTCGGTCCGGGAAGGTATCCCATACCCAAGTTCGAGCTAGAGTTGCGAAGCTTTGTGTCAAGGGCATTTACTCTGCTTGCTGCGCTCTGGGCCCAGAACGTCTGGCCGTTCTGGATAAGATCTTTAAGGCTCCAGTCGTATGCGGATTCGACCCCACCGGGAGGAGAATTGTCAGCGTAGAAACGTTCAGTTCCGACTCCAACACCCGCAACCTCACCAAGGAGATGGATATCTGGCTTCATGTGCTTGAGAGCAGCACGCACCGGCCTACCCATCTCACCCTCACCGCCGTTCGGGCTGTCTGCACGAGTATGCGGGCCCCAATATACATCGAAACGATAGCCATCCACACCGATCTCCTTGATCCACCACTTATAGACGTCAATCATGTACTGTCGGACATCGACGTCCGCCCAGTTGTAATTCAGCAGTGCATCGCTAAACCCACCATAATACACGAATCCATCGGAGGTGGTGTCCTGTGGAAGGTTGCCAAAATTTGGTCCGGTGTATGGGATAATCTGGTGCTGGTAGTAACTCCAATAGCGCGAATTCTCCCTAAAGGTTCTCGCATCCAGGACGAAAGGGTGATCTGAGCTCGTATGGTTGGGAGTAACATCGAGAATCACTTTCATGCCTAGTTCATGGGCACGCGCCACAAAATTCTTAAAGTCCTGGTTCGTGCCGTACTGTGGCGTGACAGTGTAGAAGTCCACGATGTTGTAACCAGTACCAGAACCGTTGTCGATTACCAGGTTCTTCATCACCGGCATCACCCAGACGATGTCATACCCCATCGCAGCAATCCTGTCCAGATCTGGGATTGCAGCTCTGATAGTTCCCTGGGGGGTATGCGACTCGAAGAACATTTCGTACATCCTCCCCCTGCGTACCCAATCCGGAACCGATGCGATTGTGGGGACACCGATCGGCGCTCCTGAGCTGAGAGCGAAGTAGCTGCGGGTGGTGTCGATGTTTCCATCTATGTCGGTGGCGATCAAGCCGAAGTAATATTCACCTTCGGCCTTTGGACGGGCAATGGTAACGGTAGGAGATGTCGACCCGTTGATTCCGCCGATCGACGCAGGATTGGATGGGTCCTCAGACCAGGAGAACTTCAGCGACGCCGTCTGCCCAGAATCGGGGTCCGTGCTGTTTGTTGACTGAAGTGCGATAGTCGACCCGTTGTCAGCGAATGACATTTGTGCACTCGGAGCGTGGTTCACCAAGTAGGTGAAAGTCACCGGACTCGATGAAGCCAGAGTCCCGGATGAGTCAGCAAGGGCTTTGAAGATGTTCAGCCCTTCGGCGAGATTCAATGTTGCTGAATATTGTCCGTTGGAAACCGAAACCAAGGTCGTATCAGTGTTGTTGTGAACAAGTCTCACTGTCGACGCAGACGTGTTCTGCACTACGCCATTTATCAACCTCTGAGGATTTCGCGTAGAGTATCCTCCCTGCGTGAGGATCTGGACATACCCTGCCCGAGTAATGAATGTCACGGTATCAGCACTGGTCGCGGCACGGAGAATTGCTGTGTGGCTTCCATTCGCCAGAGCGGGAGAAACGAAAACCAATTGCTGTGTTGCGAACGTGTAGAACTGACCAATGTCTCTGTAGGTCGTTCCATCTATCTGGAGCAAGAGCGACGAGGTGTCGAGTACTGTTCCGACTCTGGGATAGATGTAAGCAGAAACTGTTGGCCTTGATGCGTTAACAAGTGGATTCTTCTGATTCGGCAGGAAATGGAAGATAGTAGGGTCTTTCACGTAGAGAGCGGAATTGCCGTAGCTCCCATATACTCTCGGATTGAGCGGGTCTGCGGTCCAACCGCCACTTTGGCCATTGACATTGAATTTGTACTCGTAGGCCCCAGGAACCTCTCCTCCCATATGGCCTCCAATCCGCAGTCTCACCGTGCGTGACCAAATGCCGGTGAATGGATCAAGGGTCATCAATGCTGAAGTATTACTCGGCGATATGACCCCTTGGTTATTGTCCGCCCAGTTATTGAACTCGCCCGGTACATAGACTCTGCTCGGTGAGCCTGCCGGCTTGTACGTGAAAGTGACATCGACGCTGTCGGTCTGCGCTCCCACAAGACTGACCAGACAGAAGGTCAAGACTAAAGCGAATTGAGGTCTGTGAGACATCTGCCCTCAGGATAAAAACAGAACAAGGCGGCGCCGCGTGCTTCAATCGGCGGCAAACCGCCTTGCGATAAACAACGACAGAGGTGTTACTTCAACAGCAACATCTTCCTGACTTCGGCAAAACCTCCACTCGTCAAGCGGTAGAAGTAAACACCGCTAGATACCCGTGAAGCGTCGAATGTCGCGATGTAGGTACCAGCAGTCTGATTCCCTTCAATTAACGTCGCGACTTCCTGGCCGAGCAGGTTGTAGATTTTCAGCGTGACGAACCCGCTCTTGGGGATCGAATATTGGATGTTCGTCGATGGGTTGAAGGGATTCGGATAGTTCTGACTGAGAGAATAGCTATTCGGAATCCCGGAAGACGGCACTTCGTAGACTGAGACCACCTGGTCGCCGAATCTGCTCGCCGCTATCTGCACTCCAGCAACATCATCCAGGTTGAGACTGTGGTTCTGGGCAAACCCGGCCTCATTGTCATATGGAGTCGAGCTGTTATTTAGTGTATCTGCACCAGTAAACACGGCTCCGTACTTGTACTCAATATGCCTCGCGATGTTGCTGGCGGCAAGGAATGTGAGCTTCACGGACCAGACATTATCTCCAGCGACCGAATCACCATGTGCCACCTGACCATCATCGTACATCTTAGTCATTGGGCCGCCCGAGGCGGTATCCAGAGCATTCCATCCACTTGGCCACGCAAGGGGGGCTTGGCTGCCACTAATGAACACGCCCTTGAGATTAGTGATCAGACTGTTGTGATATCTCTCTCTCGCCCCAGTCATATTGACACGGAACGTCACTGTAACATTGTTTGTGATGACCGACTTCACTGTAATTGCCGGCTTGCGCGACGCCAAAACACTATCCTTGTCAGCGAATGTATACGTCCGGTTGTCTCCCGTTTCCCAACCAGTGTTATCGAATTTCGCCTCAGGATCCGCGTGGAATTTGAAATTGATCGTTGCACCAACGTTGGCGGTGAACGATCCCTGGTACTGATATAGGTTCGGGTTGAGAAGACTCTTCGTCAGTCTCTTCCCGGGTCCCCAATCCAGCGGAGTTGTGTCGCCCCTGACTTCTATTGAGTCTGTGGAGGGGTTGAATCCTGCAGCAATGAGGTCCGTCATGTCCGCCTGGAAGGTAATGTTATGAGTCACCCCCAACGTGGACTTATTGTTGAAATACACCAGCGGCAACTGCTGGTTTGCATCAGCCGTGACCGTGTACCCCCTGTTGTCTATGCTTTCCCAGTTGTCGCCTTTACCAGGGCTAACTATGACGTACTTGTATTGAAGTGCCTGACTAGCCACAGAATCCGGAAATGCAATGGTGATGTTGTAGATCGAGTCATTGGCAACTGTCTTGGTCAGCTTGAAAAACGTTCCACTCCAATCAGTCTGACCGACAAAGTGCTCAAAGTTACCTCGCACAACAAGGGTATCAGTAGCTGGATTGAAAGTAGCCAGAGCCCGCTGGATACCCATGTGGACTTGAAAAGTGACATTCTTCGCCGCAAAGGCTTGCGTCGCCATCATTGCGAAGATCGCCACAAATGCCAAGAGTGTTAGGCGCTTGGACATTTTAGCCTCCTTTCATTGATGTTAGCTTGACATAGAGTTGCATTCTTTTACTAAAAGAATTTTGAAATTGCAAGTCACCTCCTCACTTTAGAAGAATCATTTTTTTGGTTTGAACGAAATCCTTTGATCGTAACATATAGAAATACATGCCACTTGCGACCTGCCTCCCGAAGTCGTTCCGTCCGTCCCACTGGACTCTGTAAGCACCTGGCGTACGGCTCTCATCGAGGATCATCTTCACTTTCTGTCCCATGACGTTATACACCTCAAGCTTCACCGGCACAGGTCCATTCCCCGCGAGACTGAACTGAATAACCGTTGTTGGATTGAAGGGATTCGGATAATTCTGATCGAGTGAGAATGACAGCGGCACCGCATGTTCCCCCTGAACACTTGTCACAAAGGGTGTTCTCGCAAGGATCAAGACGGCCGAAGAGTTCGGAGCAAGTGTGAGCACAAGGCTCCTTGCGGAGGACGAGGTAATCTGATAATAGGTACTATTCAGAACATCATTGAAGTAGTATATGTTCCCTCCTTTCATCTTGAAGGCGGAAGTGTCAATCGAAGTCGAGAATGTGACTGACCCTCCAGTGAAGTTATGAGCTACAAGAGCGGACAGGCTGTCGGCAACCCGTGTGTAGGCAAAGATCGAATCGGGAGAGCTTGTTAGCGCCCTGGAGTACTTTCCGATGGAAAGAGATGGAAACCACCGTCGAAGAGAGATAAGCCTTTTATAGAACGGCCGAAGGCTGTACGGATCACTCCAGTCAACCAACCCTCGGAAGGTCTGCTCGCCCACTTCTTGGCCCGCGTAGATCATCGGCACACCGGGGAGAGTAAGCAAAAGAGTTGCAGCAAGCTTCACCTTCTCCACAGGGAACAAAGAGATCAGGCGCGATTCATCGTGGTTCTCGATGAACCTGAATGGTCGGACATTACCTGGATATGACGAAAAGCTATAGTACGTAAGGGCTGAATCGAGTTCGTGGATGAGCGTATTATTCGAGAGAGCATCCTTCATCGAGGTCAGGAACCACCAGTCATAGCCACTGTCGAATTTCTTGTCAAAATACTTCAGCACGCTTGCATCAAGTTCACCCAGCAAGAAAACGTCCGACTTGATCGTTTTGAGTTCACGCCGGAACCTTTGCCAGAAGGCAGGTCCATTCGGACGAGTATCATTTACGCCCGATGCGACGTCGCATCTGTACCCATCGATATTGGAATTCTGGAGCCAGAACTTTGCTACGTCAATCAGGTAATCCATATTCTGCTGATAGTTATAGTTGATCGAGGGCAAGTCAGTCCATGTGTAGAGGTACTGATAGCTGCCATCTGGATTCCAGTAGTAGAAATTCCTGTACGGTGAAGCTGAACCGTACTTGAAGGCGTCGAGAAGAAACGGGTGAGTATTGTGTGTGTGGTTGACAACATAGTCGAGGATCACGCGAATCCCCTTTGCATGGGCTGAATCAACGAGAGCCTTCAGATCCGCCTTCGTCCCATAGGTGGGGTTGACCTCGAAATAATCGGTGATCGCATACCCTGGCTGACTTGGAGACATCTGAGGACCCGGATGGATCGGCATGAGCCAGATGGTGTTGATGCCGAGGTCTTTCATCATTGGGATTCGACGAGTAACGGCAGGAAGATCTCCATCGAGACTCATCGTTTTCACGTACACTTCATACACGATTGCTGAATCCACCCATGAGGGATGCCAGGTGGAGATGTCAGGGGAACCTGCTCCCGCAGAGTCAACAATCATCACAACCCGCTGAAAGGCATTATCCTTCGAGGTTGAACAGGTCAGTGTAAAGTAGTATTCTCCTTTTCCTGCAGGTACAGAGAACGAAATCGACGGCGACGACGCGGAGCTCAAAGCTACTGAGGATGGATTCGTCTTGTCCTGCGTCCAAGAAAAACTTTGAGGCAAGTTGTCCGGGTTTGTTGTCCCGGTTGCATCGAGGGTCACTGCCCCACCCGTAACCGTCTTCACAACTGAAATTGTCGGCTTGTGATTCTTGATCCGATTGAAAAAGACTTTCGTGCTGTAGCTGTTAAGCCCAATCCCGTAGTCAACCCACGCCTGCAGCTCATTCGTTCCTTCGGCCAACACAGCGGTAAAAACAGCAGTGTCCCGAGCAAAAGATGCACTCGAACCCGTCCCATTGACAGAGAGCACTCCCGTCGATTTCGTGGAGTCGCTCACATAGACGCATACCCGCAGCGTGTCGCTTTGCCGCATTTCGCCTCCGTCCGTTAAGATTTTGACGAACGGCTTCGACGCGAGAGAAGCTGAGATGTCGGATGGCTTGACGGACAGCGCCCCTCGTCGGTTTGACGCAAGTAGGGCGTACCGAGAGCCCCCGTAGTTGAAGGAGTAGTTGTAGTTTGAGAGGTCTCGCTTTTCAATCGATGTATTGAAGAAGAATGCCGCATCATAGATGTTCGGTGACTCGGAGAAGACCGAACCGCCATTCGATTGTGGTACTCTCCAACCACCTCCCGTATTCCCCAAATACGAATAGGCAATGAAGTACCACCCCTTGCTGAATGTCCCCATGACATTCTCAAGGAAGCTCAACGGAAGACAGAATTGGAGCGCACCACTTGACTTTGCGTCGGGGTTGACGGTGATCCGCGGCCGCAGTACCAAGGAGTTCACTTGTGTATCTGTGAATATTCCATTCTCGATGCCAGAGAGTTGTGATGAGTTCGGGGCTGCGAGCACAAAGTAAACCCCTCGGTTTGTGAAATCAGGAAGCTGAAGTGAGACATTATCGAGGTCGGAGACCCTGTGGCCGTCGAGTGAGTTGACGATCTCAAAGCCTACCCGCGTGTAGTCCGTCACGCTGCCCATCGAGATAGAGAACACCAAGGAATCATTTGAGGCGTTAGCTTGGATGTCAATCTCTCTGATGTCAGCGGAACCGGTTGGACTGAACCCGGGATACGTGTAGCTCCCTGGGCCATTATCATCGCTGTCAGCATCGATGTAGTGGAACCCGGTTCCCACCCCGAATGACCCAAACGCCAAGTATGACACCGTCCGGTTCCCCTGAATGTCCGCGCCAATGAATTTGAGCTGGTGTCGCCCCAAGGCAACGACAAAGCTTCCCGACTCAAATGTCGCCCCCTCGTTGCCTGAATCAACACTGGAGATCGTGATTGAAATTCCGTCAAGGAGGACGTGAATGGAATTCCTGTCTATCGCAAAGCCTGAGTCACTCACGAGAAGCTGCGCCCTAACGCTTAGACTTGTTCCGGGTGGGAACAGTTGACCCTGTCGAGGCTGGATGAATTTGAACTTTGGATTAGGTTCTACTCTCTTCACAGCTATCGTTCCAAAGTCCTTTTGCATCACTGGATTGTCGGGGTCATCTATGTACTGTCCGCCGTTGATAATGAACTGATATGAAGTCGGCGTCCCGATGCCGAGTTGAACCGTGCGCGCGTACACTCCGTCGCTGTCAGGCCCGACCAACGGATCGCTCCCAAACTTGTTGAACGTCCCTTTTATCTCGACAGTTCTGATATCCCCGACTGGCTTGAAGTTTGGCGATAGAGGGTCAAAGACGAAAGTGTATGGCGCACTGATAATCTGGTTGACTACAGAGAATGTTGAGGTCAGATTTGCGGTGACGGCTTTATTATTCGTGACGGCGAGCTCTACGGCGTGCTGCTCGAAGGTCAATGGTACTGAAGGAGTGTAACTAAAGATTCTCTTGGACCTGTCAAAGTAGCTCGATCCATTAGGGACGGAGACATTATCTATCTTCAGGCCAATGCTCGCGACATCGATGTCCGATCCCTGTGCCCAAGAAACCTTCGCGCTGATCTGTGGTGTACGGTTGTTTATCGTACTGCCATTCATCGGAAAAAGATAGTAAATCATCGGATCACTGACCTTCAGGATGCTATTATTATACGACGTCCCGTCAAGCTGTGGATTATCCGGGTCTGTGATCCAACTCGAGATGATTGTGTCATTTGCTGAGCCGGCGCGAAACGTGACGAACTTGTACGGCCACACACCTGGACTGATGAAGACCGTCACCTTCCAGACATCGTTGCCAACGTTTGTCATAGGGATCGGGTGCTTGTTGCTGTCTCCACCCCAGTTATTGAACAGTCCGTTCAGACCAACTCCGATCTCCGGTGACTGGAGGATGCGCGTGAACTCGAATTCAACCGGAACTAGTCTGGAGGAGTCAACAGCTTGAGAGAACACAAGAGGAGCTTGAAGCAATATGACAAAACCCAACGCCGCCCGCCTCATACCAGTACTCTTTTCTCAGAATCCGATCGACACAGCGAACTTCTGTACATTCTGCAGCAAGCCGTAATCCTGATACGCGTAGTCGAACTTGAAAGTGAACCGAGAGGAGATGTCGTAGCGCAAACCACCGCCTACAGTCAGACCACCTTGTCTGTCGGGGAGAAACATCGACCCGTAACCGGCCCTCGCAAAAAGCATCTTGTTCCACGAGACCTCCGCGCCGACATTCATACTCTGTGCATTATCACTAGGGTGTAATGCATCCGCTGCCAGAGTAAGCCGAGCGTCGTCGGAGGCAATGAGATCCATCGCCAGCCCGACTCGGAACAGTAGAGGGAGCGGATAGCTGTTCGTACCTAGATCAGCCGGGATTTTCTTGTTGTTTCCCTTTATCGAGGGGTTTGGGTCGTTTGTTACGAACAAATCTTCACCCGTCAATTGCATCTCTGTTCCGAAGTTGGCTATGCTCATGCCGATTCTGAGATCTCTGAACGGCGTGATGTAGAGTAGTCCCGCGCTCAGTGCCCATCCTGTTGCTGACTCTCGCCAAATCCGTTGGACGACCATCTTCCCCGTTCCAGCGATGGAGAATCTATCCGTTAAGTTGCGCGAGTACGTGATGTCGAAAGACCAGTCGCTCGCACTCCACGTTTCACCAGTACCATCGGGATTATCGGCCGTCGTCACTGCGTCCTGTCCGTAAGCGAGATTCGTTACGCTCACTCCAACGGCGTTGTTCTCGTCAAGAGCGAGGACGGCTGCGAAGAAATTATACTTCGTGCCAAGAAGATAGTTGGTACGCTCAAGCAATACCTCCGTCTTTCCGTTCCGCGAGATGCCCGCTGGATTCCAGTAGAGAGCCGATGGGTCCGTGGCAACTGCAACAAAAGCACCTCCCATCCCTACGGCACGCGCACCAGCACCAATTCCGAGAAATGGAGCTGCAGTGGTCCCTACTTTGTCCTGCGAGAACACGACAGAAGTACAAAGCAAGAGAATGAGAATGGGGACTATTGGGCGCATGGGTAAGTTTTGATTATTTGATGATTGCAAGCCTGCCTGTCTTCTGACCCGTTCCCGGTGCATCAACGAGGTAGAGATAGACACCGTAGGCGACCTCCAGGTTCTCCTTCGTACGCAAATCCCAATCGACAGCGCCGTCATCGATGTTCTGGTCCGCAGGCATGTCAAGCCGTCTGACGAGTTCCCCCCGAATCGTATAGATATAAACAACAGAATTTTTCGGCAGATGGATGAATGAGATCTTTCTCTCTCCTCTACCACTCGTAATCGTTGGAGGCAGTGGCGGCTCCTGAGAAGTTGCCACGACGTAGGGATTAGGCACGACACGAATAGCGTCCAACTGCGAAGTGGCCAGTTTGGTGTCTACTGTCGCGCTCTTCGTCGAGATCTGGAATATGTCGCTACCATTGAAGGGCTTGCTCACCCTCAACCGGAGTGTGTCGCCCAATGTTGGCACGTGGTTCACTGAATCGGCTCCCAGCGGACTTACCGTCCATGTAATGACCGTTGTGTCTTTTCCTGACTGGGTCTTCACACTCTGCAGAAAGATAATTAGGTCGTTTGCCGTGAAGTAACCAGTCGGTTTCACAGGAGACGGGACAGTTTCAAGGAAAGCATAGGGAACCGCGGCACCAGATCGGGCATCGAAGACCTTGAAATTCGTTCTCGTAGTGGGAATCGTTATAGGTCCACTGTTCTGATCAAAGATCGTCAGCGGGGTTGAGTTTCCCACAAGCGCCGAATCGAAAACGAGGTTGTAATCCCTTGGATACTTTATCCCTTTCTCGTTCACTGTCGCAAAGTTGAAAACTTCAAAGTCGATCTGAAAATTGCTCTGCTTATATGTCTTATTCCACAGCGAGTCTAAGTTTGCGAGGGCAACATTCCAGTCATTGTTGACTGTGACAATCATTCCGTCAAAGATGTATTTATCAAAATCCCCTGCTGCCAATCCTGGCGTGAGTGGAGCCGACACGAGGATTTTCGGAGACGCTGAATTTGTGTAGTCGATAACCTGGTATTGAGTCGTGCTCGGGAGGTAGCCCAGCGTAGTGTCTGTGAATGCGACCCGATAGGTTTTGTTCGACAACGACCGAGCGTCGATCACGTTGAGATAGACTGATCCAGTGCCGAAAAGCGTCACCCCCGGTGCAGGCGGCAAGAGATTCGGAGCGTCCGGCCGCACGTAACCAGCCACCGGTGCCTGCGGGACTACATAGGCGGTGTTGACATCGGTCCTTGCCTTGCCTGTGTTGTCGACTGTCACAAACTTTGGAGTTTCCGCCGGATACACATTGTTATCCGCATCCCCTTTTGTAAAGGCCGTGACAGCATAGTAGTATCCCTGTCCATTCTGCAAACTGCTGTCAACAAACGTATGAACAAGGCCAATATCGTCCCCCAAAAAGAACCGAGGGAGTGCGGCGAGTGCCTGCGTCTTCGGGATGAAGTATCCTCGGACCAGATCCTTCAAGTCAAATGTTGCAATCGGCTGGCCACCCCCCTCAGTAAAACCGGGATCGGTCGAACGGTAGATTCTGTATCCCTCAAACGTTTTTTGTTTCGATGTATCCCTGACCGACCGATCAATGAAGCTCTCGGCGTGGCTATCCCAGATGAGGGTAACCCTCCTGTTCCCAGGGACTGCTCGAACGATTGGCTTATCTGGAGGGCGTGTGAAGTTGTAGTTGGCATCGTAGATCTGCTGGACAATCTGCTTGTTCTTGAAAATCGCAGAGCTATCTTCACCAAACACCAGTGCAAGTGAAAACCGTTCGGTCCTTTTCGATAAGAGTGGGAAGTAGCCGGAAGAATATATGAAGTCGCCGTCCTGAGGCAGTCGAGGGATAACATCAAAATAGCCCGGCACCATTCTATTCCACAAGAGCTCGCTGTTGCTCATGTCAGGAGACTGCGTCTGGTTAAAAAAGTTGAAGCTGGTCAAGCCCAGCTGGTCTGATTCGTTCACGTCGGTTCTGTCGAAGTGAGGTTCGCCTGCAGTCGGCTGCCCATCGCCCTCCCCGAAATCGTGAGTGTTCGGCACGCCGTCAGCACCAACGTCATCATACTTTTGATCCCAATCACCATTCTCATCACCTGACCAGTGGAGCTTGCTAATCCCATGGTACTTGCCGGTCACCGGATCGCGTGGCTGAGTATAGTCAGGGACGTAGCCCATGACCAGTGTTCCGGGACCACTGTCGCGCCTCTCATCAATCATCGCATCCGTCGTCCCACGATTCGCGATGTAGTTCTTGTAGGAGAGTGGGCGAGTATCTTCCTTGAGGACAGCTCCGTTTCGGTCTTTGAAGATTCTTCTGTAGTGAAGATCATGGTTCTCGTCGATCAAACCATTCAAGTTATCATCCAACCCGTTGTTGATAACCTCGACAAGCGTCGCGCCGTCATAGATCTTGTATCTAGTGCCCAACGAGAAGACGTAAGCGGTATCAGTGCTGCTCTTCAAGAGTGTGTCGAGAGCGACGACGGTACGATCATACGTTCGGGGGTCAATCAAGACGATTTTGTTCGCAGGCCAGTCTGGGTCAGTGCCCGGATCAGTCCTATGTAAAGTGCGAGGAGTGAAGTCTTTCTCTAGAAATGATGGGCTCGATGGATCGGTGGCGTCGTTGTCATTATCAATTGCATCGAATCCATTGCCTGGACTTTCCAGGTACGCGTAGCCTGCATAGCCGATGCTGTTACGTACACCAGACAGGACCTGGTTCAGGGGTATCCATTGCGGATCCGAGGTTTTGTCATCGGAATCCCAGGTGTACGTGATATTGTTATTGAGGTCGAAGAACGCCAAATCATCACGACAATCAACGTAAACCTGTCCCACATCTCCAACACACCCACCAACGACCATCCCAAAAACCACCTTTGCGTAGTCCGTCGTGCCAATGTTTGAGATCTCATAAAGCCAAAACAAAACATCCTGAGCCTGAATTTGGGACCACTGCAGACTGCGCACTCGCATGGCCAGTCCCATCCCGTGACGAGTCGTGTCAGTTGAATCAGGATGAAACAAATACCTCGTCCTTCGCTGTACGCTGTTGTCTTGTTGATCATCGACTACGTAGTAGCCCTCCTGGTCGGCGTTCATAACTCCTTTGCCAAAGTAGCCATTCCATAACGCCCTACCAGTCACGGGATCCACCCAGTCTGGGTGATCAGGCCATACGGACGGCCAGCTTGTCGGAATGTGGCTCATCGCAACTGTATCTTGAACTTGATTCACAAAACCTGGCACCGGCTCGAAGCCCTGGAAGTGACCATCAGTAGGATCAATTTTGTTTCCTTGCCCATTCCTCGGGCCAGTGGTGATTGTGACAGAGTGCACCGTGTCAGGTTTACCGTCACCAGTGTAATCTCGGATTGGAAGCTCGATCCCCACGATCGGCGTCACGTCGCCGATATAACTGTCTTGCGTCGCAGGATACGGCCAGGCACCTCGGATATCATTAGGGTTTGTTCCCGCCACTGAGCCATCGTTCCTAAATGTGATGGCAACCCGATTGCCGTTGAGGATGCCAAACTTCCTGTAGAGGCTGTTTCCTCTATTCCGCTTGGCATAATCAAAGAGAAGGTCTTGCTGTGCGAAGACAGCTTCAGCACAAAGGAGAACGAGTGCAGCAGCGATCAGGCCCCGTTTCATGATCAGAAAATGGTCAGAATGAAATCGTAGTCCCAAACTCTATCCTCCGAGGCTCTGAGTAGAAGTATGTCTTCGTGTACCAGTCGGTGACCGTCGAGATGCGTTGCGGCGGGTTGATTTCAAGTTGGCGTTGTTCGTCGAGAGAAAAATCCGGCAAACCGGTATCAGTGAAAACGTCGGTCGCATTCTTCGTGTCCAGAACGTTATTCACTCGCAGGAAGAGTGACAGCGTCGAGGCACCAATCTTGAAGTCCTTGTAAGCACGCATGTCAAGATTGTACGTTGTCGGTTTTAATTCACTATTGAACGCAAATTGACCGGCACTAGCAGCTACGAGAGGCGTATAAGGAGTACCGCTCTGGAACCTGAAGATGAAGCTCGCTCCCCAGCTTGCCGGACTTGTATAATTCAGCGTGAGATTCACCGTGTGACGCTGATCCCAATTAAGCGGGATGAGCTGCGTTTCCGGAAGTGTTCCACTGTTCAACAAGTTGAAGGCAGTGAAAGGATCTGAGGCGTCCCCCTTCGCGATCTGAAAAGTGTAGTCAAGGGACGCAGAGATACCTCCAGCAAACCGTTTGTCGACTGAGAGTACGATCCCACGAACGAATCCGAAATCTGTATTCTCGTATTTTCCGTATATGGCCGTCCCCCCAAATACTGGGAGGACCGGATTGAGTGTTCCAGCAAGGTTTCTGATGTCCCTGAAGTAGCCAGTGATGTCGACCGAGATGTCATCTGTGAGCTGCTGCTGCAAACCAAGCTCACCGCTTGTCGTCTCTTCTGGTTTCAGATCTGGGTTACCAATGATTCCGAGATTCGTGCTCCCGCCGAGTCTGAGTTTGTAACCTGGGTTCTCATAAAGTCTCTCAAACGGTGCAATCTGGAAGAACAGTCCGTACGAAAAGTGCACTATTCCTCGATCTGTGATTGGGAAGGACACCCCAAGCCGGGGACTCACTTGCCATTTGTCGCTCGCGTCATTGTACCAATACTTCATTCGAGCGGCGACAGCTTGGTCGTGGGTTCCCCCGGGAGCAACTACACTGTCTTGGTTTTGGGGCTTCAGAGGTGCGTAAACGTTTGGATCAGTCGGATCAGCCAGCACCTGCCCATCTGGATGGAACCAATCCAGCCGCAGTCCGAAATTCACAATGAGTGACTTATACTCCATCTTATCCTGAAGATAGGCTGCAAACTGCCGCGGCTTGTGCAAGTATTGTAGGTTGTCCTGGGTCTCGATGCTTGGAATTACGACAGGCCCGAGCAAGAATGGAAGTCCGTCCACGACTGGATCACGGTTGTTATCTATGTCCGACATCTTCAGGTTGATATTGTGGAGGAAGAGCCTGTACTGATCGTACTCGACACCAGCTCTGATCTGATGCTCATTTGAAATCTGACTCGTGAGATCAAATTTCACGATGTAGGTACTCGTATTCCGAACACCATGGAACATATTCGTCCCACCGGTGTAGAATGTGCCCTCAGGCTGCGTCAACAATTTCGTGTGCACATACTGCTGGTCGAACGGATCCTCCCGCTTAGTCAGGTCGGAAAACGAGAACGGATTCTGGTCAAGATAGTGCCGCTCGTCCCTAAAGAAGTACGACCCGCCGAGCGTATAGAATGTGGACGCACCGAGCGTATGCGTCATCGTTAACGTGCTCAAATAGCCCTCCTTGAAGTTACTCAACTCACCGTCGGGGTTGTACTTGTAAGTGAAATCGTAGTCCTTTCCTCGACTATTGTCAACGATATAATTGTATGAGAACTGGAGATCGGGGGATACCTTGTAAGAGAGCTTCGCCTGCGCGTAACCCTTTATGTTATTGTCCATAGGGACGACCTTCCCGTCACCGGTCTGCTGTATTTTCCAGTTCGCTTCATTTGGATCGAGTGAGTTTGTAATGTCCCACGGGTTGAATTTTCTGATGCCGACCCGATAGCCATCGTTATTGTAGTAGCGAACATTGAGGTAATAGAAAAGCTTGTCTTTGAAGACGGGACCACTGAGGGAAGCCTCCATATTCTGTGTTGCGAACGGCTTGAACGTCTGCAAGCCTGAGAAGACATCAGCATGCGATGTGGCATGCCCTCCGCCATAGACTGTCAAGTTGCCGTAGGTGTCATTACCCCCCGACTTTGTCGCGATATTCACAATGCCGCTCATCGCCTTTCCGTACT
>Ga0315282_10008375_pt1 | contig 16760 bp, 15 predicted proteins | sample YL17G07_20_MG_FD_203693 | JGI IMG/M metagenome (GOLD analysis project Ga0315282, IMG submission 203693) | Sediment microbial communities from Yellowstone Lake, YNP, Wyoming, USA - YL17G07_20 | ecosystem: Environmental > Aquatic > Freshwater > Lake > Sediment | place: USA: Wyoming | collected...
TATGGCATCTAGAAGTGATGGAATATCTATTCCGTCAGCTCTTATTATCTTAGGTCCACATGATTCAGCTGGATAATTAGCATCAGCCAGGAGAATTTCATCTCCATGTCCCATCTCACAGAGCACCTTTAAAAGCTCTGGGGATAATAATGATGATATCCCTTTAAGCATAGCACTCTACACCTCCTATTGAGAATTGGCTATATTCCAAGCCTTTACACCTATTCTATAAGCATTATCTAGATGGATAGCACCATTAAGTCTATCTCCTATAGATAAAGATTCTTCTGCTAAATTCAACTCATTTAACAACTGTTCTTTTAAATCATTTACTTCTTCTCTATTTTCTAAGACCTTTAGAATACTTTTAACTATAAAATGCAATTCATCTATCGGTGTATATTTCATAAATTCTAATGTCTCATAGTAGGCTATAGCTTCTCCAAAGCTAGAAAATTGTTTCTTTCCTCTTGCTATCTGAACAAGATGTTTTCCGTATTTCTCTGCTAGTTCTAAAGCTTCATCAAAGTTAAATCTTGTTACAGGTAATGGGTCAATCCCTCTAAAGCTCCAATTGAAGAGGTACTTATATAGAGACTGCAGAGCTAAAATACACCCAGTTCCGCTACCCCCAGCTACAGCGATACCTAGGGCTGGTCTTGTATTAGTTGATGGTGCAACTATTGAACCAGTATTGAATCTCTGTTTATCTATAAATAAGCTTGATAATCCATTTATTTGCCAACAATAGACAGGTACTCCAAAGACAAGGGCATCACAAGAACTTACCCTCTGGCTTCTTAAGGTTGCTTTTTCATCTTTCACACACTTTAATGTTTGAAAACAACCTCCACTACACCCCTCACAGTATTTTAGCTCTTCATCTATTAGATAAAGTATCTCTGTCTCTACCCCTTCTTCTCTTGCCCCTTTTAATGCTTTTTTAACAAGTTTTGCCGTCATTCCATTTTTGTGCGGGCTTCCTACTATTCCTAAAACCTTCATTTTAATTTCCCTCCTCCCATAACCAAGAGAAAGAAGATTATTATTTTGAGTGCTATATTTTTGGCATTTTTATAGCTCAATCTATAGGTTCTCCTTCCATTCTAGATTTTAAGGATATTATATCATAATTGAGGCGTTGTTTTATAATTTTCTTTATGTTAAAATAACTCCCCTGTAAGAAGAAATGGAGGGCTGACATGAAGATTGGTATTATAGGACTTCCCTATGTGGGAATAAAGACAGTATTCGAATTATTAACAGGAATTCCTGTTAAATTTCAAGAAAGGGATAAAGAGATAAAGGGTATAGTTAAGATAAAAGATGAAAGGATAGATTATCTTGCAAAGATTTATAAACCTAAGAAGGTGGTATATGCAGAGCTTGAGATAACTCTCCTTCCTTCTATAATGGAGAACCAAGAAAAGGAAAACTATATAACTCAATTTAAAGATATAGATTGTATCTGTTATTTAGTAAGAGACTTCAGAGATGAAACTATCCCTCATATAGAGGGTTCCATTGATCCTGAAAGGGATATAGAGATTTTTAATCTTGAAGGAATCTTGGCCGACCTTTCTTTGATTGAGAAAAGACTTGAAAGGATAGAGAAGGATAAAAAGTACAAAAGGGAAGAAAACTTAAAGGAAAAAGAGATACTTAATATTTTGAAGGGATGGTTAGAAGAAGGAAGGTCCTTAAGAGATATTAAAATTAATGAAGAGATAGAAAAATCTATAAGGCATCTTCAGTTTGTTAGTAGTAAGAAGCTGATAATTGTGATAAACACTGATGCGGACAGACTAAATTCTGAAGAGGCATTTGAGGGTATAAGAAGGAAATGGGAAGGGGAAGATACTAGGGTCATTGTGCTTTCTGCAAAGATTGAACAAGAAATAAATGAATTAGAACCTTATGATAGAGAGAGTTTTATGAGAGACCTTGGAATTAAGGAGCCTACTATAAACAAGCTTACAAAGGCTATATATAATGTTCTCTCTTATATTTCTTTTTTCACCGTAGGCCCTGATGAAGTAAGAGCCTGGACCATACAGAGGGGAGAGTTACTTCCTTCAGCAGGAAGGAAGATACATTCTGATATTGAGAGAGGATTTATAAGAGCAGCAGTAATGAAATATGACGAATTCACCCAGGTTGGAAGTGAAAGCGTATTAAAGTCTTTAGGAAAGCTTTATATTAAGGGGAAAGATTATGAGGTTCAGGATGGAGATATAATAAATTTTTATTTTAATGTCTGAGTATTTACATTTAAAATTTTTATGATATACTATCAGTGATAATATTAGTTAATTTATTATTAAAATGGGAGAATTGATTGAGTGAAAAGAAGATAACAATAAAGGATATAGCGGAGAAGGCGGAAGTATCATATACTACAGCATCTTTAGTGTTATCAGGTAAGGGTAGGATAAGTAAAGAGACCCAAGAAAAAGTCATTAAAGTGGCTTCTGAATTAGGGTATATTTCTAATAGAAGGGCTCAGGAATATATTTCACTTATTGCATTCATCGATGGGACTCACTATACAGGAGGCTTTTATATGCCTCTAATTCAAGGGGTAATAGATAGACTAAGAGATGATGGGTATTATACAAATCTAGATATCCGAGGAGATTATGGACCAGATGAATTTGTTAAACGTAAAGAGATCTTAGAAAATATTCCGAATAATTCTAGTGGAATTCTTATTCTCTCTCACTGGTCTCTATCAATAGAAGAAATCCTTCCATTCTTAGATAATAAAAGGCCATTTATAGTTTTAGGTGGAAGTATTTCTGGCTTTGAGAGAAACTTTATAACTGTAGAACACTATAGAGGTGCATTTGAAGCGGTAGAGTATCTGATAAAAGCTGGCCATAGAAAGATAGCTCACATCTCTGGCCCTAAAGGGCATCAGCATGCAGAACTTAGACTTAAAGGCTACATAGATGCACTAACTAAATATAATATTCCCATAAGAGAAGAATATGTCTTAGAAGGAGACTATCATAAGAAGAGTGCTGTGGAGGCGATGAAAAAGCTTCTCAATTTAAAGCCTCTTCCTTCAGCTATCTTTGTTGCCAATGACAATATGGCATTATCTGCTATGCAAGTGGCGAAAGATAATGGTTTAAAGATACCAGAGGATATTTCGTTTGTAGGATTTGATGATATTCATGCAGCGAGTTTATCTGACCCTCCCCTTACTACAGTAAGACAGCCCTTATATGATGTTGGTAGGGAGGGGGCAGGGATGTTAATTAATTTATTAGAAAACGGCAATCTATTCATCGAGCCCAAAATGTTGAGGGTTAGTTTAATAATAAGAAAGTCTGTAATAGAGAGGGGGTGAGACTAAGATAGAGCTTGTATTAAGAAAAGGGGGATTTAGAGGTTGTTTTAAAATATTTTACAAAAATTTTGAAAGGAGGAAAGGGTAACATGAAGAAGTTCTTAAAGGTTCTATTTTTATCAGTAGTAGTTTGTAGTTTTATTCTAGGTAGCATACCTGTAGCTTTTGCACAGTTAGCCCCTGAATTACCAAGGTCTGAAACTTTGATGGTAGATATTCTTAGTGGAAGAACAGCAACACCAGATAATTTTAATGTATGGGCAGCTACTTGGAGGTCTCCTGACCGTGGGATACAACAGCTTATGCTAGAGCCCTTATGGATAGTAGAATACGCTACAGGTAAGATTATAAATGCATTAGCTACCGATAAGCCCATTTATAACAAGGATTTTACCAAAATGACTGTCAAACTGAGAAAAGGAATCTATTGGAGCGATGGAGTTGAATTTACAGCAGATGATTTAGTATTTACCGTCCAACTTATAATGAAGAACTCAAGCTTAGGATACTATGCACAATTTTCAACCTATGTGGACAAAGTATATAAAGTGGGTAATTATACAGTAGTATTCCAATTTAAAGAGCCAAATTCAAGATTCCACACTTATTTTTTAGATAGATGGGGTGCTTGTAGACCTCTCCCTAAACATGTTTTTGAAAAAGCAAAGGATCCTGTAACCTTTGCTTTTAATCCACCTATTAGTTCAGGTCCATATACTATGAAGAGTTATGACCCAGGAGGATACTGGTGCTTATGGGAGAGAAGAGCTGATTGGGATAAGACTCCTACAGGAAAACTTTATGGGATGCCCCAACCTAAATATGTTCTCTATATATACTATGGTCCACCAGAGAAAAAGGTTCTTGCTCAGAATAATCATCAGTTAGATATGACAGGTTTAACTATGGAGGCATTAAGGTCTGCTCTTGCAACTAATAAATATGCAAGGGCATATAGAAAAGATTTCCCCTGGGTAGTTAACGTGGATCCTTGTATAACTGGAATAACCTTCAATACAGCAAAATTCCCCTATAACAATAAAGATGTGAGATGGGCTTTAACTCTTTCTATAGATATTGTTGATTACATAGGTTTAGCCTTTGATGGCGCTGCAACTATGGGAGCTCTTCCTATACCTCCAACGCCTGTCTATCTAAAGTGGTACTATGGTCCACTAGAAAGCTGGTTCAAGAACTTTGCTATAGATGTAGATGGAAAACCATTTAAGGTCTATGATTCCGATGCTCCTTATAGATTAGCAGAGTATGCAAAGAGCAGAGGATATAAGGTTCCCACAGAGCCAAAGGAGATTAGAGAAATCTTTGGGTATGGGTGGTTCAAATATGCCCCAGATGTAGCAGAAAAGCTTCTAGTAAAGAATGGATTTAAGAGAGATAAGGATGGAAAATGGCTCCTTCCTGACGGTAAACCTTGGAAGATAACTATAGTAACTGGTACCAATCCTGCTCATCCAGCTTTTAGAAATGCCTTTGCAGCATCTCAAGAGTGGAAAAAATTTGGTATCGATGTAGAGGTAATGAGTACTCAGATGGAGGCAACACTGGCTTCACGGGGAGAGTTTGATGCAGATTCAACCTGGCCTGCTACAGAACCTTGGGGTGGACATCCTGACTTATATAGAACCTTTAATTCTTGGCGTTCAATATATATAAAGCCTATAGGAGAACAGACATTTGGACATGCCTCTAGATGGTCTAGTCCGAAACTAGATAAGATAATAGAGCAAATGGAAAAAGTAAGCTGGGATGATCCAAAGACTCGTCAGTTAGGAATGGATGGCTTAAAGATAGCGTTAGAAGAAATGCCAAGTATTCCTACCTTTGCATATCCTGGTGTTGTTTCTTGGGATGAATACTATTGGACCAATTATCCTGGTGCAGAGAATGCCTATTGTCAACCTTATGAACATTGGCCAAACTTTAAGTATATGCTTCCATTCTTGAAACCTACAGGAAGAAAATAATAACCAAAAACTCCTCCCCCTTTTAGGGGGAGGAGAAGATTAAGGAGGCCAAAATAATGGACTTTTTAAAGAGATATCTACTACCTAGAGTTATACAATATCTAGTAGTGATAATTGTGGGAATAACTCTTGTATTTTTAATCCCTAGGTTATCTCCTGTAGATCCTGTTCAGCAATTGATTAGTACTATTAGAATGCAGGGAACTTATTTAGACCCCAAAGCAGCTGAAAAGTTAACAGATACCTTAAAAGATCTTTACGGATTAAAAGGAAGTCTTTTACAGCAATATCTTGCTTTCTGGAGAAGACTTTTAAAGGGAGACTTTGGTCCTTCTCTGTTCCAATTCCCTGTTCCTGTTTTGAGTTTAATTAAAGATTCTCTTCCCTGGACCGCAGGTCTCTTGACTATTTCTACCTTTTTATCCTGGCTTATAGGAAATGTTTTGGGAGGACTTGTAGGATTTTTCTATCAAAAAAGATGGGCTAAATTTCTTGAAAATTTTGCAATGGTAATTCGCCCTATACCATATTATATCTTTTCCCTTATCCTTCTTGTCGTTTTTGCATATCTACTCAAGTTATTCCCTCTTGGAGGGGGATTCCCTGTAGGGATGAAAGTTTCCTTTAGCTGGAGGTTTATTATTGATGTTTTAAAATATGCATTTCTCCCTGCTCTTTCGATGATAATTCTTGGTTCTGCAGTCTGGCTACAGACTATGAGATTGATAGTTTCAAATGTTGTAAGAGAGGATTTTGTGGTCTATGCGAAGAATGGTGGATTGAAAAGAGGAACTATCGCCTTTAAATATGTAATGAGAAATGCAATGCTCCCCCAAGTTACTGGACTTGCTCTTTCTATGGGGCAGATTTTTAGTGGGGCATTGATTACTGAGATAGTTTTTTCGTATCCGGGATTAGGGACATTACTCTATAATGCCATAAATACTGGAGATTACAGTCTTATTATGGGTATAACCGCTCTATCTATAATAGGCATTTCTACATTTATATTACTGATCGATCTTCTTTATCCCATTTTTGATCCAAGGATTAGATACAAATAGAATGAAAGAGAGGTAATATTATGGGACTATTGAAAGATCTTCTCAGGGATGGTAAATTTAAGTTTGGATTTATAACATTATGTATACTTCTATTTCTTGTAATTCTCTCTTTTTTCTCCCCGTATAATCCAACAATATGGAATGTTGCTCCGAGAGACCTTCCTCCATCTTTAAAATATATTTTGGGGACAAATTCCCAAGGTCAAGATATCTTTTGGCAGACAACCTTTGCAATCAGAAATTCTCTTGTTATAGCTTCCATAGCAGCTCTATTTTCTCGAGTTATCGCTATTATAGTAGGATTAGTAGCAGGATATAGGGGTGGAAGAATGGATAGAGTTTTAATGTCTATAAATGATAGTTTTTTAGTTTTACCATTATTTCCTATTCTTATATTAATATCTACTTTAATAAAGGGAAGATTAAGCTTTGTATCCTTAGGTTTAATCTTAGGAATATTTGGATGGTCATGGGATGCAAGGGTTATTAGGTCGCAAATTTTAAGCTTAAGGGAGAGGGAATTTACTTTTACCGCGATTTTATCTGGTTCTAAGACTTTTCACTTGGTATTAAAAGAATACCTTCCTTTTGTTATTCCTATAATCTTTTCAACGATTATAAATAATATGTCTTGGGCTATAGGAATGGAGATAACTTTAGCGATCCTTGGTCTTTCTAATCTTGAAATTCCAACTTTAGGAACTATGCTTCATTGGGCTATTAGTTATCAGGCTATGCTTTTAGGATTATGGTGGTGGCTTCTAACTCCTGTTATAACTTCAGTACTTTTATTTGTAAGCTTATATCTTCTTTCAGTTAGCATTAGTGAATATTTAGACCCTAGAACCAGAATTCAGCGAATTGGAATTGCGAAGGAGTGAAGAAATGTCTATTCTTAAAGCTGAGAATTTAAAATCTTTCTATATATTAGATATCTTAGGAACGAAACAATCAGTTATGGCTGTGAACGGTGTTAATTTGGAAATCAAAGAGAATGAGATTTATGGAATCGCAGGAGAATCTGGTTGTGGAAAGACTACCTTAATAAAAACTCTCTATGGAATGATAGAACCCCCTTTAAATGTTATTGACGGGGGTGTGTTTTATAATATTGATGGCAAATTTATAAATATTTTTTCTTTAAGCGAAGAGGAGCTGAGAAATATTAGATGGGAGTATGTATCCTATATCCCTCAGGGCTCTATGAGTGTGTTAAACCCTGTCTCTAAAATTTCAGACTCTTTTTGGGACTTTATAAAAGCTCATAGTAACTATAAAGATAGGGTGGAAATAGAAGATTCTATTAAGGAACATCTTAATGCCGTTGGACTTCCATTAGAAATTTTGAATGCCTATCCTCACCAACTCTCCGGTGGGATGAGACAAAGGGTTACTATTGCGTTGGCTACGATCTTAAAGCCTAAGATAATTATTGCTGATGAGCCCTCTACTGCTCTAGATGTTGTAGCCCAAAGAGGGGTTATACAGCTTCTTAAAAATATTCAACAATCTCAAAAAAATACAATCATCCTTGTAACCCATGATATGGGAGTTCATGCCAATATCTCTGATAGAATAGCAATGATGTATGCAGGTAAGATAATAGAAGAAGCAAAAACAGAAGAGATATTTGAAAATCCACTCCATCCTTATACTAAGTATCTTATTAGCTCTCTTCCCAAAATAGGGGATAAGTCTTATAAAGTTAGTGCCCCCGGGTCACCACCATCTTTAATAAACCCACCAACAGGGTGTAAGTTTCACCCAAGGTGTGATAATTTTAAGCCAGAATGTAAATTAAAAGAGCCTAAATTAATAGAGGTTTCAAAAGGCCATAAAGTTGCTTGCCTTTTATACTCAAAGGAGATGGAGCAATGAGAGATAATAATGAACTGTTGAGAATAGAAGGATTAACAAAAGTATTTTCTTTGGGGAGCATATTTTCAAGAGTAAGAATAATTGCTGTAAACAATGTTTCTTTTGGTATAAATTCGCCAGAGATATTTACCCTAGCTGGAGAAAGTGGAAGTGGAAAGACCACTGTAGCTAGAATAATCCTTGGGTTTATAGAACCTACAAGGGGGAGTATTTTTTATAGAGGAAATAATATTACTAATTTGAAAAATGAAGAAGCGAGGAATCTTTTCAGAAGAGATGTCCAAGCAATCTTTCAGAACCCCTTTGAAACATTTAATCCATTAAGAAAAGTCAGTGATTATCTTTATGAAACTTGTTGGAGCTTTAAAGTAAGTAGAGATAAAGAGGAAAGCAATAAAATAGTTGATGAGGCTTTAAAGGGAGTGGGACTTTCATTAGAGGAGGTAAGAAATAAATATCCGGGAGAATTTTCTGGAGGTCAATTACAAAGAATATCTGTAGCAAGGGCCTTAATAACAAAACCTAAACTATTGATAGCAGATGAGCCGGTATCTATGGTAGATGCTTCTTTGAGAATGTCTATTGTGAATCTTTTTAAAGAATTGAAGGAGAAGAATAATGTCAGTGTAATTTATATAACTCATGATCTTGCCACAGCTTATTATGTCAGTGAGAGGATAGCAATCATGTTTAGAGGAGAAATAGTGGAGATGGGACCTGTAGAAAAGATTTTAATGGAGCCTAAACATCCTTATACTATGCTTTTAAAAGAATCCATACCAGAACCGGATCCAAAGATGAAATGGCAAGAATCTATTAGACTTCTGACTTCTGAAGAAGAGGAATATTTAATGAAGGGTTGTAAATTTGCAGGAAGATGTCCCTATGTAATGGACATCTGTAAGAGAGAAGTACCTAATAATGTCTTAATAGATGGAGTAATAGTAAAGTGCTATCTTTATGCGTCAAAATCAGAGAAAACAGCTGTCTAACAGAAAGGAGATGATTTTATATTATGGGTTTTTTACAGGTTAAAGGAGAGTATATTGTAGATGACAGTGGTAAGAAAGTATTCTTGCGTGGGGTATGTTTTGGTGGATGGCTAAATATGGAGAATTTCATCACTGGATATACTGGGGCTGAAAGTAGTGTTAGACAGGCTATAAAAGATGAGCTTGGAGAAGAACGTTATCAGGCATTCTTTACTAGTCTATTAGATTCATTTATAACTGAAGGTGATTTTATATTCCTCCGAGAAATAGGAGCAACTGTAGTAAGGATTCCATTTAACTATAGACACTTTGAAGATGATTCAAATCCTGGTAAGTATAATCCGTCTGGCTTCTATTATTTAGACCGTGCCATTGAATGGGGCAAAAAACATAATATCTATATAATTCTAGACCTCCATGCAGCCCCAGGATGGCAGAATCAGGGATGGCATTCGGATAATCCATATGGGATAGCGCTTCTTTGGGGGAATAGAGATTATCAGGAGAGGATAAAAAAGCTATGGGTATATATAGCAGAACATTATAAAGATGAACCACAGGTTGCAGGTTATAATCTTCTTAATGAGCCCAATGCTCCCAATATGGAGATTCTAAATAAGCTCTATAAAGAATGGACTGAAGCTGTAAGGACAGTGGATAAAAAGCATACAATCTTTATTGAAGGTAATCGATACTCACAAGTTTTTGATGGTCTTGATGAACCGTTCGATGATAACCTTGTATATAGTTCTCATAACTATACGATAGCAACTCATAAGGCAAGGAAGTATCCTGGTTATGTTGGTAATGTGTATGCAGATAAAAATTGGATGGAAGAGACATTCCTTGAAAGAAATAAATGGATCCTAGAGCATAAAAGACCATCTTGGGTAGGTGAATTTGGGGCTTTATTTGATGGACCTATTGATTCTCCAACAAATGCGGATAAGGCGAGACTTATGGCATTAAAGGACCAGCTAGAGGTATTCAATAAGTATGAACAGCACTGGACAATATGGACCTATAAAGATGTAGGCGTACAGGGTCTTGTAGTACCAAGACCAGATTGTGAATATATGGAAAGAATTGAACCTATACTCGGACTCAAGAAGAAGTTAGGACTTGACCCTTGGACATCAAGAGGACACGGACTATTATCTACTGAAGTGGCTAGAATGGTAGAACTCATAGCTCAGACGGTGGCAGAAGAAGTAAATGACTATAGTTTAGACTATGAGTTCCTTCTTAAGGACCTAAGTGACCATGCTATATATGGAACAGTGGGGAGCGCACTTGCACCTCTATATGCATTACAGTTTGCAGATATGTCAAAAGAAGAGATAGAAAAGATACACCGTGAGGCATTTGAATTTTCAAACTGTGTAAAAAGGCTCGAACTGGTAGAAGTTCTAAAGAATGCTATGAAGAGTAAATGAGTAACAAGTAATGGATGATGAGTAATGCGTAAAAATAAATTTTTCTCCTATCACCCATCATGTCTTTTTCTTTGCCTATACCTTTTCTTTTAATGTTATCCAACAACGAACTATTGATTTTGTTGTAAAATCTGTTATACTATTTATAGATTCGGGGCGTAGCGCAACTTGGCTAGCGCGCTTGGTTTGGGACCAAGAGGCTGAAGGTTCAAATCCTTTCGCCCCGACCATTGCGCCCATAGCTCAGGTGGATAGAGCAACAGACTTCTAATCTGTGGGCCGCGGGTTCGAGTCCTGCTGGGCGCGCCATTGGTGAATGTAGCTCAATTTGGTTAGAGCGCTGGGCTGTGGATCCAGATGTTGGGGGTTCGAGTCCCCTCATTCACCCCATTTATTGCGCCTGTAGCTCAATTGGATAGAGCAGCGGACTTCGGATCCGCTCGTTGGGGGTTCGAGTCCTCTCAGGCGTGCCAGTTTCTCAAAAGAGGCACTTAAGTCTCGTGAAAAGACTCCTTTTAGTTGGATACTATGGTTTTGATAACTTGGGTGATGAGTTAGTTCTTTTATCTACATTAGAATTTATAAAGGCTCATTATCCTTTCATTGAACCTGTTGTCTTGTATAATAAAGACATAGATAAGATATATGGGGCGGATGTAATTCCTAGAAAGAATCTAGTTTCTGGGATTAGTCGAATTGATGGCATTTGCTTTGCAGGTGGAAGTATACTCCAAGATGTAACTAGCCTAAATAGTCTTCTCTATTATCTGGGGATTATTCTCTTTTCTTCTCTCTTGAAAAAACCTGTCATAATGATTTCCCAAGGGATAGGACCTATAAATACATTTATTGGGGAAAAATTGATGAAATTGATAAATCTCGTATATTCTTTAAGCTTAAGGGATATAGGCTCGAAAGAGTTATTAATGAAACTAGGAGTAAATAAACCATTAATGTATGTAGGAAGCGACTTGGCACTATTTTATAACCCTGGAAAGGTAGAAATTAGTGATAACTTAGAAGATAAGATTTTAGTTTCTGTAAGGCCTTTTCCAGGTTTTGATGAGGATGTAATGATTTCTGCCTTAAAAGAAGCTAAAGAGAGATATTCTGTTAACCTTTGTTTTTTAGTTTCACATAAGGAAGAAGACCTAGATATTTCTAAGAGATTTACCCAAAAAACAGGTGGAGATATATTCTTCTGGGATAACATTGAAGACGTAATTAATTCTATATCTTCTTCTAAGCTGGTTTTGGGAGTGAGGCTTCATCCTTTAATCCTTTCAGCCCTCCTCGAAGTTCCGTTTATAGGGATAGCCTATGATCCAAAAGTTAGAGCATTTTTATCATTATTCCCTAAAATGCAACTCTTAGAACTTACAGGAGAGGAAGAAGATATAGAGAGTGCTATAATCTCCTCATTAGAGGATAGAGAGATTCTAAAGAGTCATATAAAAGATGTAAAGGAAAAGCTATTAGAAAAAGAACAGGAGACATTTAGGCCTATAGATGAGTTATACAATCTTTGGTATAAAGATAGATAACCTTACTAAAGTAGAAGCTATTGAATATGCAAAGGACTTTTTATCAGAAGACTCTTTTCATTACATTGTTACCTTAAATCCTGAAGGAGTAGTGATTGCTCAAAAGTATAAGGACTTTAAAGATGTAGTAAATCAGGCAGATCTAGTAGTTCCAGATGGTAGTTGGCTTATAAAGGTATCTAATTTCGTGGATAAGAAACTGAAAGAAAGGATTGCTGGGATTGACCTATTAGAAGACTTGCTAGAATTCTGTACTAAAAAGAATATATCTGCCTATCTTTTAGGAGCAAAAGAAGAGGTGATATCTAGAGCTAAAAATGCCTTAGAGACAATATTCCCTGGTATAAATATAGTTGGTTTTCATAATGGGTATTTTGATGATGAAGAGGAAGAGAAGATTGTAGAAGAGATAAAAAGATTAAAACCATGGTTCCTAGTAGTAGGATTAGGAATGCCAAAACAGGAGATATGGATAAGTTCTCATAGGAATTTACCTGTGAGGCTTGCTATAGGTGTGGGTGGCAGTTTTGATGTATTGAGTGGTATAATACCAAGAGCTCCTAGGTGGATGCAATCTATTGGTATGGAATGGTTTTACAGAGTGGTACGCGACCCTAAAAGAGCAAAAAGGCTCCTATTCATCCCTAAATTTTTTCTCCTTGTATTAAAGACTAAACTGGGTATAATATAATTATGAAGATTCTAGATAAATATTTAATGAGAGAAGTATTTTCATCATTTATCGCTGGGGTATTTGGTTTTGCCCTTATACTCTCAGCTAGCCTACTCTTTAATCTAGTGGACCTATTTGTAAATCGAGGAACCCCTATTATAAAGATAATAAGAATCTTTTTTTACGAACTACCAGGGGTATTAACTATAAGCTTTCCTATAGCTTCTCTGTTTGCAGTCTTATTAGCCCTAAATAGACTTGCTAGAGACGGAGAGATTACTGCTTTTAGAATTGGGGGGATAAAGCTCTCACGTATATTCCTGCCAATTGTAGTATTTGGTATACTGGTAAGCCTAGGGAATTTTGGAATAAGTGAGTTTATAGCTCCTTGGTCCGTCCATCAAGGCGAGACTCTTGTGAGAGAGGCAATATTTAGTGACCCTCTTCCTATTATTCAGGACAATATATTCTTTAAAGCTCCAGAAAATAGATATATCTACCTTAATAGATATGACCCAAGTACAAGGACAGGGACGAATATACTTTTGTATTCACTTTCTCCTGGGACACCCCCTCAGGTAATCTCTGCCAAAAGAGTAATAGTAGAAGAAAAGAAATGGATATTAGAGGATGGAGCAATTCATTATTATGATAAAGAAGGAATTATAAGTTTACAGAGTAGATTTAGGAGGCTTTTACTAAATCTTAATGTAAATTTAGAAACATTTTATAAAGAGCAAAAGACTACTGATGAAATGAGTGCCCGTGAGCTTAAAGAGAGAATAGATTCTTTTAAGAAAAGTGGTATTGATACAAGAAATTTAGAAGTAGATTATCAGATGAAATTTTCTATTCCTTTTGCAGCGGCAATTCTTGCCATTCTTGGTGCTCCTATAAGTATTCTTCCAGTAAGAGGTGGAAGATTCTATGGACTCAGTATAAGTCTAGTTATTGTCTTTATTTACTATCTTATCCTTGCTCTAGGTAGAGCTCTGGCAAGAAATGGTGTGTTTCTTCCTATAGTTGGGATATGGCTTCCCAATATTATAGGATTTACTGTTGGTATTTCTCTCATATGGTATAAGGAGAAAAGGGGATGAAGTGATTTATAAAAACAGGAAAGATGCAGGGATAAATCTTGGTATGGCACTGAAAGAACTAAAGATAACTGATCCTATTGTACTTGGCATTCCAAGAGGAGGAGTGATAGCAGCTAAAGAAGTAGCCAAGATACTTAATGCTCCTCTTGATATAGCTATTTCCAGAAAATTAGGAGCTCCATTTAATAAGGAATATGCAATAGGTGCAATAAATTCACTTGGTAATGTGATTCTTAATGAAGCAAGTATTAGAGAGTTGGGAATCTCTAATGAATATATAGAAAAGACAGTAAAAGAAGAGATCGATGAGATAAACAGAAGACTTACTATATATAGAGGAGAGAGGGCACAGCTAGATATTGCAGGAAAGTCTATTGTCCTAGTCGATGATGGTTTGGCTACTGGGCTAACTGTGTTTTCTGTTGTGAAAGGTGTCCAGCCAAGGTTACCTAAGAGGATAATAGTTGCTGTTCCTGTAGCTTCTTATGAGGCAATAAATAGATTAAAGAGGGAAGCGGAGATAGTTTCACTCATTGTACCTGAAGATTTCTATGCTGTGGGACAATTCTATGAAGAATTTTATCAGGTAATGGATGAAGAAGTAATAGAAGCGTTAAATTCTATCTGGACTGAGGGATAAAATGAGAATATTTCTTATTGTTATGGATGGCGTCGGTATAGGAGAATTACCTGACGCCTATAAATATAAAGATGAAGGAAGTAATACCCTTGGAAATACAGTTAAAGTTATTGGAGATATAAATATCCCAAATCTGAAAAGATTAGGGATATGGAAGCTAGTTGATGGGCTAGATGTTACAGCTGATATTATAGGGGCTTATGGAAAGATGAAGGAAAAATCTGCAGGGAAAGATACCCTTATAGGACATTGGGAAATGATGGGGATTATAACCCCTGAAGATTTCCCCACTTATCCTAATGGATTTCCTCAAGAGGTTATTTCTCAATTTGAAAAAGCTATAGGGAAGAAAGTTTTAGGTAATAAACCTGCATCTGGGACTGAGATTATAAAAGAGCTTGGTGAACTCCATATGAAGACGGGCTATCCTATAGTCTATACATCTGCAGATAGTGTATTCCAGATTACTGCCCATGAGGAGATAATTCCCGTAGGAAAGCTATATGAATATTGTGAGATTGCAAGGAAACTCCTGACTGGAAAGCATGGTGTAGCTAGGGTTATAGCTCGACCTTTCTTAGGTGAACATGGGAATTTTTACCGTACTACTAAGAGGAAGGATTTTTCTCTTTCTCCTTCGGGAAAGACTATCCTGGATGTATTAGTTGAGAATAATATAAAGACAATTGGTTTAGGGAAGATTGAAGATATTTTTAGCGGTAGAGGATTGTCTGAATCAAATCATACACATACTAATGATGAAACTATGGATGCCCTTATACAGATAGAAAAAGATAGAAAAGGAAATATTTTAGTTTTCTCTAACTTATCTGATTTTGACACTTTGTATGCCCATAGAAACAACCCTAAAGGATTAGCAGAAGCATTAGAGGGATTTGATAGGAAGCTGGGAGAAGCGATAGAAAACTTAGGTCTAGATGACTTCATTATAATCTGTGCTGACCATGGAAACGACCCTACTACTCCAAGTACAGACCATTCGAGAGAGTATATACCTCTTCTTGTAACAGGTAGAAATATCTCTCCCAATTATCTAGGAGTGAGGGAGACATTTGCTGATATAGGGGCTACTATTCTTGAGGCTTTTAATATAGAAAGTAGAGATTTTCTTGGGAGGAGCTTTCTAAAGGAACTGAAATGATATATATTGGGTGTTGTGGGTGGGGTTATCTGATGATACCTGAAGAATCTAAGAAGACCTATAAGAGTATACTTGCCTACTATAGCTCTATTCTTAGTGCTGTAGAGGTAAATTCTACTTTTTATAGAGTTCCAAAGATTACTACCTCTAAGAAATGGAAGGAAGAAGCTAGAAAAGTTAACTCTAATTTTGTCTTTACTGTAAAAATCTCTAGAATCATTACCCATTTAGATAAGTTTTCAAGTAACGATTCTATAGAACTTGTTAAATTTTATATAGAGTTTGCAAAGAATTTAGAAGCTCCTATCTTGTTATTTCAGCTTCCAAGGAGGTTTCCTTCTAAAAATATGGAGAACATAAAAGAAATATTTAATCTATTTCAGAATCCTTCTGTGAAATTTGCCCTAGAGGCAAGAAACTTAAATTTTGAGGAGAGAAATAAATTTGCCCAGGAGACTATGATGATCCCTGTAATAGACCCTTTCACTGTGATAGATGAAGATTTGAAGCCTATATCTATATTTGATACATACTATTTTAGACTCCATGGTTCTCCTCCAGGTAAAGTTATCTATCAATATGATTATTCTGATGAAGAGTTAGAAAGGCTTTTATTTTATATAGAACCTATAAAGGATTATAATGTATATGTCTTCTTTAATAATACTGAGATGTATAAGAATGCTTCGAGATTTCAGGAGATGGTCTCTTGAAAGAGGCAATGTTTTATGAAAAATTAAATAATGAAGTTGTTCGATGTACCCTTTGTCCTAGATATTGTATAGTAAAACATAATCAGAGAGGGTATTGTGGAACAAGGTTGAATAAGGATGGTCTTCTCTATGCGGTAGATTACGGTGTAGTAAGCTCTATAGCAAATGACCCAATAGAAAAGAAACCGCTCTTCCATTTCTATCCAGGCTCTTTAGTA
>Ga0315282_10008376_pt1 | contig 16759 bp, 14 predicted proteins | sample YL17G07_20_MG_FD_203693 | JGI IMG/M metagenome (GOLD analysis project Ga0315282, IMG submission 203693) | Sediment microbial communities from Yellowstone Lake, YNP, Wyoming, USA - YL17G07_20 | ecosystem: Environmental > Aquatic > Freshwater > Lake > Sediment | place: USA: Wyoming | collected...
TAGCGAGATGGATTTTTAACGAGACACAAACCTTTTTCGGAGTTTCCCCCTAAATTGGCTAAGGGGAGCTTCATGTGATCAAAGGAAGAGAGCTGTAATTTCCGCGTCACAAATCCGTCACACAGCAAGGGATTTTAAAAAACATGATTGATAATAAAAGAGATACGGGGTAAAAATCTTGGTTAGAGAGTCTTAAAATCCCTCGCTTCGTAAGAAGCGTGCCGGTTCGAATCCGGCCCTCGGCATTTATTTTCAATAATTCCAGCAGCCACGGCGCCTATAATTATCGAATCGTGGCTTCCGTCTCGACCTTAAAAAATCTATAGTCCGCTTGCGTCACCTCGGTCCTCGAACGGACCAGGGGGGCCCGATGCGAAGAGACGTGCGACGGCGGCTGATTATCGATTTAAGAACTTTGTTTCAGAACATCCCGGGCAATGAGGGGAGGAGGACGGAGTGACCTTTGTTTCTCCGAGGCGGTTCTATGGCTTCTTTCCAATTGTGGATAGAAACTCATTGGCAGAAGAGGCCGCTTTTTCAAGTTCGGTATCCGCCAGAGGACCTTTCATTCCCCGCACTTCGCAACGAAGAGTCTCTGAGTACACATTCACGTCTAGGGTTTTCGTCACCTTTTGCATAATGCCGGCCGCTCCGGTTCAATGGGAAAGGTTGCCGATTCCGGATTGGATGGTTTCTTGTTGAATTTTGAAATCAGCCGGACTATATTTAGAGGCTCGAACGGAGGATCGCCATGAACGTCCTGATCATTCTCGGCCTGGCCGCCGTCGCGTTTCTGCTGGCCTCGCGCTTGTACGGGCGGTCGATCGCCCGCTGGCTCGGCGAAGACAAGACGATCTCGACGCCGGCCGTCAAGTACTGCGACGGCCGCGATTACGTCCCGACGAAAACGTACGTCGTTTTTGCCCATCACTTCTCGGCCATCGCCGGAGCGGGCCCGATTCTCGGACCGACCATGGCCATCCTCTACGGATTCGTGCCGGCCTGGCTGTGGGTCGTCTTCGGCGGTATTTTCATCGGCGCCGTCCACGATTTCACGAGTCTTTTTATCAGCATGCGCGAAGGCGGAAAATCCATGGCCGAGGTGGCTCGCAAGACGCTCGGACCCCGCGGTTTCAATCTCTTCATTGCCTTCACGATTGTGATGATCGTCCTTGTCACGTCGTCGTTCCTGAGCGCGACGTCGATTTCGCTCACCTCCCTCTGGCCGCTGGCAAAAATCGGCGTCAAGGAAGGCGAAACCTTCCTGAAGACCGTAGTCAAGGATGGTGTCGTCCTGGGCCGTATCGGAGGTATCGCCTCGATGTCCGTGGTGATCATCACCCTTTGCTCGCCGCTGCTCGGCTGGCTCATCTATAAAAAAGGCCTGAAAACGGTCTATGCCTACCTACTCGCTTCGGCGATCTGCATAGTTTCAGTCGTCCTCGGGATCGCTTATCCGATCAGCCTCTCCCCGTCGACCTGGATGATCCTCATTTCGATCTATGTCCTGTTCGCCGCCGGCGCCCCGGTCTGGATGATCCTCCAGCCCCGGGATTTCATCAATGTCCAGATTCTCTATGGAGGAATGGCCCTGATGGTCTTGTCGCTTTTTAGCACGGGCTTCGGCGGGATGACGGTCGCGGTCCCCGGATTCAACATCCGGGAAGGCGTCTCGCATCTCGGTTTCGTCTGGCCGATGATGTTCTGTACGATCGCTTGCGGGGCCATCTCCGGCTTCCATGCCCTGGTCGCGGGCGGGACGACCGGCAAACAGTTGGGCTGTGAGACCGATGCGCGTAAAGTCGGATTCAACGCGATGCTCCTCGAATCCTTGCTCGCGGTTTGCGTCCTTCTTGCGATCGGGGGAGCCTTGAAATTCGCGGATTATAAATCGATCGTCTGGCCGACCGATCCCGGTGTCAAATCCAATCCGATTTTGGGATTCTCGTTGGCGGCCGGAGAGCTTTTCCATCGGGGGCTCGGGATTCCCGTCGCCCTCGGAACGGTTTTTGGCATCCTTCTCGTCGAAGGGTTTGTCATCACCACGTTGGACGCCGCGGTCCGCTTGAACCGGTATCTCTTCGAGGAGTTGTGGCGCATCCTGTTCAAGAAAATGCCGAAGCTCATCCGGCACTATTGGTTTAATTCGGGAATGTCCGTGATCCTGATGTGGATTCTGGCGAAGACGAATGGGTTCAGCCTTCTTTGGCCGATTTTCGGTACGGCCAACCAGATGCTCGCCGCCCTGAGCCTGCTCGCGATTTCGGCCTGGCTCTTGCTCAGACGCAAAAAGGCGAACTTCACCCTCATTCCCGCGGGATTCATGATGGCCACGACACTCGTCTCGCTGGCGATTCTGTTCCGTCAATATCTGCGCCAAAAAAGCTACCTTTTGGTTACGGCCGACATCCTGTTATTTGTCCTGGCCGTCGGTGTGATCCTCCTGGTCGTCAAGACGTTCGCCGGCAAGAAGACCGTCCCACCCGAAGCTCAGGCCTGACGGCAACCTGTTTCTCGTCCTCCGCGCTGTTTTTCCGCTCAACCTCCCGATTCCGGTCAGCGCCTGCTTTTTTTTCCATAATTTTTGCGGGAACTCTTCAGAACTTTCATTTTCTTGACAAGGATTCGCGGCCGGGAATATCATTCCCCTCTCCAACTCTTCACGGAATCGGAGGACAGATGAGAAAACGCGCGCTTTTGTTCATTGTCGGCTTGTTTCTGCTGGCGGCAACGGTCGTCAGTTTCCAGACGCCTGCCCGGACGCCGGATGACCCGGTCATCAAAAAAATCATCGAACTCGGCACGAATGATAATCGGGTCATGGTCTGGAACGACTACGCCAGCAACCGGTTCGGCGGTCGGGAGACGGGTACAAACGCTTATAATGACGCGGCCGCCTGGGCGGCCTGGCAATTCAGGCAGTGGGGGCTCGAAGCCGAACTCGATGAGGCCGGCGAAGTTCCGGTCGGTTTCAACCGCGGCCCATGGTTCGGCAAGATGATCAAGCCGGCGGAAAAAGCGCTCTTTTTCGGGACGCCGAGCTACACCGCCGGAACGAAGGGTGTCGAGCGTGGACCGGTCGTCATCCTGAAGTCAGATCCCTTCTCCATCCCGGGACGCAATGCCACTCCGGAGAATGTCGAGAAAAAGCGCGCAGCCGTCGAAGCGGCGATGGCGGAAGTCAATGCCAACAAGAGCGCCTTCAAGGGCGCCTGGGTGTTGATCCCGGGTGAAAGCACCGGTTTTGCCCGCGATGGCCGCCGCGGCACTCCGGAGTACGCCGACGCTAAACTGATCCCCCCGCTCACCAAATTGCTCGTCGAGGCCGGCGCCCTGGGCACCATTCAACTGTCCAAAACGGAGCCGTTCAGGATGCTGGACGGTTATGTCGAGTCCTGGGACAAGCTGCCCGTCCTGCCCGACATCAAGCTGGCCGAGAACCAGTACAACGAGATCAAGGGTTTGGTCGAAAAAGGCGAGCGGGTCGAGCTCGAGTTCGACATCCGGAACTGGTTCAAAATGGGCCCGATCAAATACCATAACGTCGTCGCGACGCTCCGCGGGACGACATCCCCCAACGAATGCATCGTGATCGGCGGCCACTACGACTGCTTCAGCGCCGCGACCGGCGGGGTCGATGACGGCTCTGGTTTTGCCCCAGGCATGGAAGCGATCCGCCTCATCACAGCTGCCGGCGGGCAGCCGAAGCGCTCGATCATCGTCATGCTCTTCGCGGCGGAAGAGATCGGGCTGGTCGGCTCGCAGGCGTGGTTGAAGAAGCACCCCTACATGCAGTCCCAGATCATGATGATGATCAACCGGGACGGCAGCCCGAGCGCCATCACCGGGGCGTCTGTCCCCGAAACCTGGTATGCGGATTTCCAGAAGATCACCGCTCCACTGGCCAATCTGAATGCGAAATGGCCGTTCAAGCTCGAACGTGGCTTGCCGAGGGCGCATGCGACGAGCCCGGGCGGCACGGACTCGTCTTCGTTCGAAATGCTGAGCGTGCCGACGCTGGGTTTCAGGACGCAGACAAATTACGTTTACAACCATGCCTGGCACACGCTCTATGACACATACAGCGAACTCACGCCGTACACCGATCACCAGCAGCATTCCGCGCTGGTTACGGCGGTCGTCGCCTACGGCGCGGCCAACCTCGACAAGCCGCTTCCGCGCGAAGGCGTCTACCTGGCCGATGGGCTATACGCCGATATCGCCGTCGGGGCCGCCGATGCGCCGAGCCACATCATGACGACCCTCGACTATGGGAACACTCCGCTGCAGACGGCGAACTTCATCCGCATCGTCGAGGGAAAAAGTCCAGGCGGACGGGGCGCCGGCCCGGCCGGCGGCGGACGCGGGATGGGAGCTCCGGGCGGGCCGCGTCCAGAGATCCCGCCTATCGGCACGATCGACGTGAGGGATAGACTGATCAAGGGTCTCGTCGTATCCGAGGTCCAGAAGTCGGTGGCGTTGCCCAGCCTGCCGATGGCCGCTAACGCGGCGCTCAAGCACGATGCCGCGGGCATTCTGGGCGTCTCGGGCCCGAACGCTTTCTACTTCACCCTCCAGAAAAACCCGGGGCTCGATAAAAAATACACCGCGATCGGGAAAACGATAGCCGGGCTTGATTTGCTGCCGAAGGTGAAAAAAGGAGACGCGATCAGGAGTATCCGGATCGTCCGGGTGGGCCAGGCCGCGCGCGATTTCAAGACGGACGATGAGGCGTTCAAAAAATTGCTTGAATCGGCGAAATAAACCGGCTTATAGTACCCAGAAGGAAATCCTAAACAAAGGAGGGACGACGGATTGGATATCGTTGACCGGCTCCGGCAATCTTTTCGAGTCCGGCTCCACGCACACGTTCACAAAATACCACGCGGATATCGGCTCTTTCACCGCGATTAAAATCAAACATGACAACTTATGCCTGGGCTCAAATGTCAGGGATTTACCGGTTTGATTTATAAAAACAAAATTAAAAGGAGGAGGCAATGAAAAAAGCTTCAAGAGGCGTCTTTCTATCTGTCTTGATTTTGGGCGTGATCGCTTTTCTTGTTGTCAAGATCTACGCGGGATTTGCCTGTAAATACGCTTCCCATAATGGAACGGTATCTGGACTATACATCGATCTGGGAAATGTCATCCGGACAGATTTGAGCAACGGCTCGTCAACAGAAATTCGTTTTCCCTTTAATTTCGATCATGGAGATAAAACCCTCTGGACGAAGGATCAAATCAAAACGACCGGCGGCGATTTCATCCTAAAAGTCGGTGCCACTCTGGCCGGGAACAAAGCCTATGTGGGCTGGAACAGTAAAACAAATGACATCGTAGCTAAGCTCTATCGCGAGAGCGTAAGTGAGGATAACCTCATCGAGACGAAGACATTAAATAAAAGTGTTGGAAGTCCTAAAAGCTTCACGATCGAGTTTTCTCAAGTCACACACCCCTCCGATCAGGATCCCGGAGAAGCCCGCGTATACGTTTTAGAAATATATTCGGGGAAAAGCGACGGAAAAGATAACGAAGGAACCTGCACCAATAGCTTTAAGGTAACTAAGTAATAGCCGTATCCTCCCCGTCAATTTCTGTTTAGCTATTTTCGGCCCATTAGAGGATTAAGGTAATTTCGTTTTTTCTTGGGGACGATTTTTGACGAGCGGCGATATTCAGATTATTCTTCACTCTAAAAAAATATCGCCGGGCTTACGCCTCTGGCTTTCGGGCAAAGACTTTGATGCTGGCAATCTTGCCTTCAAGGCCGTCGGCGAGGCCGTCCGGATTGCAACAGCAGGGTTCAGCTATGTTTTTGAGCTCGGACTCGATGACTGCCCGAATTTGCGCCGGATTGTAGACGATCCGCCCCTTCACCCGGACGTCCTTCAGGCCGGCCTTCCGCAGGCCCGCCAGGTAGCTTTTTTCGCTGATGGCGCCGGCGATGCACGAAGAATAGGCCTCCCAGTTCTTGAGCACTTCGGGCGGCAGGCCGTCGGCCACGATGTCCGAGACGAGCATTTTTCCGCCCGGCTTGAGGACGCGCGCGATTTCGTCGAAGACCCGCTGCTTCTCCGGCGAGAGGTTGATGACGCAGTTGGAGATGACCCAATCTACCGACTCGCTCTCGACCGGCATCTCTTCGATGATCCCTTTTCGGACTTCGACGTTGTGAAGGCCGGCCGCGGCGATATTTTTGCGCGCCCGTTCGATCATCTCCTCGGTCATGTCGACGCCGATGACACTGCCCTGGGGGCCGACCTTGTGCGCGGCGATCAAAAGATCGATCCCGGCGCCGCTCCCCAGATCGAGGACGACGTCGCCCGGCTTCACTTCTGAAAAGGCCAGCGGATTTCCGCAGCCGAATGAATTTTCGACGGCGTCGGCGGGGAGGGCGGCCAGCTCTTGAGCGGAGTAGCCGGCCAGCTTGGCGGCCACACCCTTTGGCGCGGGGCGCGCGCAGCAGCTTCTTCCCGGAGACTTGACCGCCCTGGCATAGTCCTTCGCGACCGCTTGGCGGATTCGCTCGTGTTCGTTTTTTTTCTTGGTCATATGTCTATCTCCTTTGAATTGTCGAATCTCCGTGTGGGGCCGCTCGTTTAACTTCTCTTGCCGCCCAAGAAATCCTTCATCAGCGGCCCGAGCATGCCCTTGACCATTCCGGTCAAGCGCTCCGTCTTGATGAGGAAAAGACAGCACGATTCGCCGTCATCGTCTCCCCAAGTGATGAGGGCCAGCTTGTCGCCGGCCTTGATGCCAGCCCGTTGGCGCACATCCTTGGGGAGGACCATCTGCCCCCGTTCGTCCACGGTGACGAGGGAATCCACCCGGCAGCAGCCGCCCATCCCCACGCCCGCGCTGAAGCATCCGTCCTTTATCCGTTCCACCATGGGGGCCTCCTCCCTGAATCAAACATATCAGTAAAATCAGAATATACTGAAATAGCTGATATTTGTCAAGGGCCGAGGCATTCGTGATCAAAATCCTAAGTTTTTTATAGACGCTCGTGAACTATTTGGCCAAAATTTTCGTATATTTTGATGAAAAGAGAGAATGGATACCCATAAACTGCGAAAAAACGGAGAAGAATGCGATGAGGAAGATGCCCAAGATGTTAAGTATGCTCGCCATCTCGACGGCCGTTCTGTTCATGTCAACGGCTCTTTTCGCTCTGAATACGCTTGATCTTGTCCCCGCTAAAAAAGCTCCGGTTATCGACGGGAAGCTGAATCCCGGAGAATGGGACGGGGCGTTCAGCATGGCGAATTTCAAGACGTTCGAGCCCGACTTCGGCAAGGACCCCAGCCAGAAGACCGAAGCCTTTTTTCTCTATGACGCGGAGAATCTGTATTTCGCTTTCCGCTGCTCTGACAGCGATCCCTCCAAGATCAAAGCCTCGATCAGCAAACGGGACGCCATGTTTGCCGACGATTTTGTGGGAATCCTTCTCGACACCTCCAACACCATGCAGAGCGGCTACGGCTTCCTCGTCAACCCCTTGGGCATCCAGGGGGACGGCATCATGGATATTGGCGGCAATCTTAATTCCGATCAAGATTTTATCTGGTACAGCAAAGGGCAAATTGACAGCCAGGGGTACATCGTGGAAGCGCGAATCCCTCTCCAGAGCATCCGTTTTCCGAATAAAAAAACGATCACCATGAGGATCGGCTTTTTCCGGCAGTTGGTCCGGACCTCGGAAACGGTCAGCGCTCCTCCTCTCTTTCCCGACAAGGGGAGCCTCATCGCCCAAACCCAGCCCATTTCCGTCACCGGCTTGAAATTCAAGCGCGTGGTCGAAATCCTTCCCGCGGTGACCCACAGCAATAAGCTGGCTTCAAGCGAAGGGGTTCTCGAGAGAGAGGAGAAGAGGACCGACCTCAGCCTGACCGGCAAAGTCGGTTTGACGTCGGACCTCACCCTGGATGCCGCGGCCAATCCGGATTTCAGCCAGGTCGAGTCCGACGCGGGCCAGGTGGATATCAACCTGAGATACGCTCTTTTCTTCCCGGAAAAGAGGCCTTTCTTCCTCGAAGGCAATGAGTATTTCCAGTTCGCCGGGAATACCGAGGAAGCTCCGCTCATCGCCATGGTCCATACGCGGACCATCGTCGACCCCGTCTTTGGATTTAAGCTGAGCGGCAAAATCGGGGCCACGAACACGATCGCGGCCATCTACGCTCAGGACTACCAGCCCGACGGCGGAACGGACGAACACCCCGATTTTTCCATCATCCGCTTCCGGCACTCCCTGAAAGAGGATTCCTACATCGGCGGATTTTATACGGCCCGCGATGTTCGGGGTGGGTTCAACCGCGTCATCGGGAGTGACGGCCGCTTCCGGTTGAGCCAGACCTCGGTCGCCTCTTTCCACCTTTTCGGCTCGTTCACGAAAGACCCGGGAGGCCGCGATATCAACGCCGGCCACGCCCTCGCCCTGGATTACACCTTCAGTAACCGGAAATTTGCTTTGGATGTCGGGTACCAGGATATTTCCCGGAATTTCCGGGTTGACACCGGTTTCCTGGAGAGGACCGGTTTGAGACGCCTGGCTCTCTTCTCCATGTACAGGATTTACCCCAAATCGAAGTTCTTCCAGAGGATCGAGCCTTTTTACTGGTCCTATCACCTTTACGACACGACCTCGAACATGCTCGAGACTTTTAATCTCTTCGTCCTCCGCTTCCAGCTCCCCAGGAGCACACAGGTCCGCTTCGAGGGCATTCTGGCCAACGAGGTGTATCAAGCCCGGCGCTTCGGCCGGAGCGGGTACGGCCTGCAAGTCAATTCCCAGCTTTCCAAACGGTTTTTCATCAACGCTTTTTATCGCCACACCGGAGCCATTTATTACGATCCCGACACCCCGTACCAGGGCGACGGGAATCGGGCCATGATCGGGATCCAGTTCCAGCCTACGGAAAAGTTCGATTTCATGCTCGACCTGACCTATGCTGATTTTTATCGCCGCTCGGATAAAACCAAGGTCTATGACTACACGATCATCCGCAGTTTCAACACGTTCCAAATCAATAAATACCTGTTCCTGCGGGCCATCCTGGAATACAACACCTACCGGAAGCGACTGACCGTGGACACCCTGGCCTCGTTCACCTATATCCCGGGGACGGTTTTTTATATCGGCTATGGTTCCGCCTTGGAGCGAATCCGCTGGAACGGCCAGGAATACGTAGACAGCGACCGTTTTCTGGAGACGAAGCGCGGATTTTTCTTCAAGGCAAGCTACCTCTGGCGCTGGTGAATTCGCTCGGCCGCGGATCCTCGACCTGAATTCTTATAATTAATAGGGGGACACAATACTGTGTCCCTGTTTCTTGGAATCAAAGAGGGACACAGTATTGTGTCCCCCTTTCTTAATAATTGTTGTGGTCAGACCTCTCAGGGCTTGATTTTCGGCGGAGCCTGGTCTATTCTGGGACGAAGAGGGCTCTTCAGAGAGGACGTGTTGCTTCAAAACGGCAGGAGACGGACTTCCCGCCGGGACTTTTTAAAAATCGCGGCATTTTCCGGGCTGTCCCTGACAGGACGGCCGACGCTCGGCCCGCAGTTTTTAGGAGAGAACGACGATCTTTTTCTTGGGCACATCGGCGTCTGCACCTCCCTGGCCAACAATGATATTCTTGCCGCGAACGGCTGCGCATACATCGAAGAAGGCGTGCGCGGCTTCCTTGTTCCCGAGGAAGCGGAAGAAAAATTTCTGGCCAAGCTTTCGGAACTCGAAGCCTCGAAACTCCCTGTGCGGGTCTGCAACGGATTTCTCCCGGGTCAGCTCAAAGCCGTCGGCCCCGAGCCGAAGAACGAGGGGATTTTGGCCTACGCCGAGACCGCTTTCCGGCGGGCCGCCCGGGCCGGCGTGGAGATGATTGTCTGGGGAAGCGGTGAATCGAGAAAAATACCCGACGGCTTCAGCCGGGCCAAAGCCGAGGAGCAATTCGCCGACCTGGCCAAAAAAGTCGCGGCCCTCGCCGCGCGATTCGGAGTCATTCTCACCCTCGAGCCGCTGAACAGCGGAGAAACCAATTTCATCAACAACCTCAAAGAAGGAGCGGCGATGGTCGAGGCGGTCCGCCATCCGAACTTCAAGCTGCTGGCGGATATCTATCATCTCCTCCGGGAAGGGGAGATGCCCGACGCTATCGAGGCGTTCGGGCGAGACATCCGTCATTGCCACATTGCTGAAAAGGATAAAAGAACGCGGCCGGGGGCGGCCGGCGACGATTTCAGGCCTTTTTTCAGGGCCCTCAAAAAAGTCCGTTATCAAGGCAGGCTCTCGATGGAATGCCGTTGGGAAAATATGCGGGCTGAGCTTCCGGCGGCCGTGGCTTTCCTGAAAAAGCAGATCTCCGAGATATCCGCCTCCTGAAGAGAGGGAAGAGGGGCATTTATTTTTTTCGCCAGTGAGAATATATTATATAAGAATATATTCTATGCCGGGAAAATTAAAAATAAAAACTTAAGGAGCGCAAAATCTCTTGCGCGCTTGTCATCTCGAGCGAAACGAAGCATTTTCTGGCTGTGAATGGATGAGATTCTTCGCTTTGCTCAGAATGACATTCTTTGCTCGTTCTCCGCAGTCAAAGGAAGGAGGCTGACATGGGCATCTCCCGAAGGGATTTTATGAAAGCGGCCGCACTCGGCTCGACCGGCCTGACCCTCCGCGGCGCAACCCGAGGGCTGGCGGCCGGGAGGCCGGCGAAAGTTCTCGGCGCCAACGACCGGGTCCGAGTCGGGATCGCCGGCTTCTCCGACCGATGCAAAAGCTCGCTCGTTCCGCCGCTTGTCCGCTATGCGGGCGAGCTCGGCTTCGAGATCGTCGCGGTCTCGGACCTCTGGGGCCGCCGCCGCGAGGAAGGGGCGGCGTTCCTGAAAGAGCGGACAGGCCAGGCCGTGGCCGCGGCCCGCAACAATGAAGAGATGTTCGATAAATTCAAGATCGATGCCGTGATCATCAGCACGGCCGATTTCCAGCATGCTCTTCACACGGTGGAGGCCGTGGAGGCGGGCTGCGATGTCTATGTCGAAAAGCCTTTTGCCGAGACCATGGCCGATGCGCGTGCCGCCTTGAAGGCCGTCGAGAAAAGCAAGAAGGTCGTCCAGGTCGGTTCGCAGAGGCGGAGCGGGTCGAATTATACCGCCGCCTGCGAGTATATCAAATCGGGAAAATTCGGTCCGATCACCATGGTCGAAATGTCCTGGAACGTCAACCAGCCCGGCCGCTGGCGACGTCCGGCGCTCGTCGCCGCCATCAAGGAAGAGGACACGGATTGGAAGCGCTATCTGCTGAACCGTCCTTATGAACCCTGGGATCCGAGAAAATATTTGGAATACCGTCTCTTCTGGCCCTATTCGTCCGGTATCCCCGGGCAGTGGATGTGCCACCAGATCGATACCGTCCATTGGTTCACCGACCTGCCCCATCCCCGGACCGTCGCCGCCAACGGCGGAATTTACGTCTGGAAGGACGGCCGGCAAAACGCCGACACGATGACGGCCGTTTTGGATTACGGCCCGCTCGGCGACCCCAAATCGGGATTTCAGGTCGTCTATTCGTCTCGGATGCACAATTCCGCGGGCGGGGTGAAAGAATATTATTTCTCGAACGGCGGAAAGCTCGATCTGGACAAGAACATCGTGACGCCCGAAGGAGGGCTGACGCAGGGAGCCGCCTCCGAGATGGGCCTGAAAGCCAATCTCCTGGAAAAATACGAGCTGCCGACGGAAAAAGTCGAGACCGCGGCCGACACCGGATCCGATCCGATGACCTCGAACCATGTCCGGAATTGGATGGAATGCGTCCGCAGCCGCAAAACGCCTCACGCCGACGTTGTCGCCGGCTATCGCCACGCCATCGCCGTCATCATGACCACGGCGGCCCTCCACACGGGCGAGCGGGTGACCTTCGACGAGAAGACTCAGGAAGTCATGGCCGGAGGCAAGGTCTTTAAATATTGAGCGCCGTTTTCCGGGCGAGAGAGGCTGTGGCCTTTTCGATCCGGCGTTTGCGGGTCTCGTCCTTCTTGGCGGAGACGATCCAGTCCACGTATTCTTTCTTGTGGGAAAAAGACTGTTTTTCAAAGGCCGCTTTGGCCGATTTATTCTTGGCCAGCGAGCGCTCAAAATCGGGCGGGACCTGGACCAGTCGCTCTTCTGTATCGATATCGAGGACGACGCGGACCTTATGGCCGATGTCGGCCTGGGCGGTATCCCTGGTCTTCTTGTTGACGACCAGAAAATGCGTCCCGTCGCCGTGGGGCATCAGGGAACTGCGAAAGGCTTTCCCGTTCACGGTTCCTTTGACTTTGACCTGGCCGCTTTTGCCGTAAGTCTTTTCAACGTCAAAGGGGACATCGACATAGATCCATGTGCCCACACCCTCGAATCGCTCGAGCTTGGCGGTGAATTCTTTCTTCGGCACGGCTCCACCCCCTTCTCGTTTCTAAACGTTTGTGGCGCGTTCGAGCCTCTTCATGATGGCGAACATGAAAGCGGCCGAAAGCAGGCAGGCGACGACGAGGATGAGCCACAGGATCCAGAGCGGTAGGGCCATCCACAGCCCTCCCATCAGGCCGACGAGAAGAATGCCGATGCCGGTGGAGGCGAACCAGCCGCCCTGCATCAGGCCTTTGTATTTTGGCGGGGCGACGCGCGAAACGAAAGAAATTCCTATCGGGCTCAAAAAGAGCTCTGCGATCGTCAGGAGAAAATATGTCGTGATCAGCCAATAGACGGAGACCTGCGACTCGGGGGGCGCGACGTGGGCTCCGAGCTCTTTCGGGCTGGGCAGGCCGAGCGAGCCGACGACCAGGATCGCGAACGAAACGGCCGTGAGCAGCATGCCGTACCCGATTTTGCGGGGCGAGGAAGGCTCTTTCCCCCTTTTATTGAGGTAGGCGAAGAGGCCGATGACGAGCGGCGAGAGCGAAACGATAAAAAACGGGTTGAAATGCTGGAAGCGTTGGGGCATGAAGGGATTGCTGTCCAGGTAGCCGCTGAATCTTAAATAGCTGAGGACGGAGAAAACGACGAAGGCCGCGCCGCCGGCGAGGCGCGCAACTCGGCCGGAACTTTTTTTCAATAAAAAGACCAAACCCACGACGGCCAGGAAGATCGTGAGCAGTCCGGTCAGGTCGAACCAGAGGTTTGTGACTTTCCCGACGCTCGGGACGGTATAATCGCGGGCGAAAAACGTCATCGTGGCCGCGCTTTCCTGAAAGGCCATCCAGAAGAAGATGACGACGACGAAAACGAGGATAAGGGCCACGAGCCGTTCTTTTGTCTGTTGGGGCGTGAGCTCGATAACCTGAGCCCTGTGGGCTTCGGACTTCGATTTTTGTTTTTCGCTGAAATCGGCGTGTTTGTAATATTTCTTGAAGCCCCAGAAGATGAGCATGGAAATGATCAGGCTGATGCAGGCCAAGCCGAAGCCGAAATGGTAGGATTTGCCCAGGGCGTTGATATAGCGCTCGGAGAATTGCTTGAGCGTCTCCAGGCTGACCGCAGCGTCCTGGCTCTGGGCAATGGTGAGGTAGGGAGCGGTGTCGGCTAGTCTCCCCTTCAGAAAATCATTGGCCAGCGCCGGGATGCGCGCGTCGTAGGTGAAGCGCGCGTTGGAGAGAATCCAGTTAACGATTTTTTCTGAGGCGGTCGGGGCAAACATCGCCCCGATGTTGATGCCCATGTAAAAAATCGTGAAAGCCCTGTCGCGGAGGGCGCTGTATTTCGGGTCGTCGTAGAGGTTGCCGACAAGGGCCTGAAGGTTTCCCTTGAAAAAGCCCGTGCCGAGGGCGATGACGGCCAGGGCGGCGATGACCAGGGGAAAACCCGTGGCCATTTTGGTCGGGATGGCCAAGAGGATATAGCCGAGGAACATAACGATCAGCCCGAGGCTGACGGTCTTGCCGTAGCCGAAGACCTTGTCGGCCAGGATGCCGCCGAGAAGGGGCAGGAAATAGACGCAGGCGACGAAGACGGAGTAAACGACAGACGCGGCGCCGGGGCTCAGACCGTACTTGGCCTGCATGAAAAGGACGAAGATGCAGACCATGGTGTAGAAGCCGAAGCGCTCGCCCATGTTGGCGAAGAAGGCGACGAACAGACCTTTGGGATGATCTTTAAACATCGGAAACCCTCCTTGGGGATGATGGGTTGGAACCGGCTTGGGTTGATACTCCCACCAGTCCTTTATAATGGAGGCGCGATGCGGATGTCAATGAAATATTCATTTCTCGAAATTGCCGATAGAAACTCATCCCGTCTGGAAGACTGGCATTTCAGGGACACGATCCGGAAAATTCGGGACATAACCCTTTTTCTCTTGAAAAGGGATTGTGTCCCATGAATTTTCCGGTCATGTCCCTGAATTCCGCTTCGCGGCCATCGGCAATTTTAGGCCATTCCCTGTTGATTTTTAGGTTTCAATGTATTACTAATGTCAACGCACCGCTACGGAGTGCATAAAATAGATGTCATTCTGAGCGGAGCGAAGAATCTCGCTTTTCTTCGAGCCAGGAGATGTTTCGTTGCGCTCAAAATGAATCTTCAAAAATTGAATCGGTTGAGCCCGTATGTTGCTTTTGCGGTCAGTATTTTCCTCGCATTTTTTCTTAGCTCCTGCCAGCCCAAATCAGATAAAGATTTAATTCTCGAGCTCATGGAAAAAGCCGTTAAACTCGCAGAAAAAAGGGACATCGACAATCTCCTCGTGAAACTGACGGATGATTATTCCGATTTTGAAGGCCGGGACAAGAGCAAAACTCGGGAGTTGCTCGTTCAATATTTTGAACAGTACAAAGGAATCGTCATCCATATCCTGAGCACCCGCTTTGATGAATTGGACTCTTGGGGGGCGACCATCCAGACCGAGATGGCCGTATCTTCGGGAGGAGCTGAAGTTCTGAGAAAATTAATCAGATTCGCCGGCGAGACTTACCGCTTTAAAATACAGCTCCAAAAAACAAACCGGCAATGGCAGGTTCGTTCTGCCGGGTGGCATGATGTCGGTCTGGAGGGGCTTTTTCCGGAATCGCTGTCCGTTCTCCAGAAATTGTTTCCAAAGATTTTTTAATTCACGGAATTTCCCGGTTTTTTTTGAGACGGCAGTCCAGAGCTCGACGTCTTTCTTATTTTAGATGTCGTTCTTATTCAAAATTTGCGGGGTTTCTTGATTATGCGTCGTTGACCCTATATCACTTTTTGGGGACATGATTCCCTGTCCCTGGCGCTCAGATAAACTCTGTAAATGACCAAGTTTTCGATCAGACGGGGACAGGGTATCGTGTCCCCCTATCTTGAAAAGTGATATACGGTCAGGATGCGTCGGCCTTGACAAAGAGCTCAAGTTAATGTATATACTTCGTAGATACATTAAGGAGTACGCTTTGCGCGCAACCGTTAAAAAATGGGGCAATAGCCTGGCCCTCAGGATCCCCCGTTCAGTTGCCGGTGATTTAGGATTGCGTCCGGATTCGACCGTGGAAATGATGCTCGAAGAAAATCGACTTATTGTCTCTCCCCTCGACAAAAGCGAATTCTCCTTGGCCGGGCTTTTGGCGCTCGTGACGGATGAGAATCTCCATGGCGAAATCGAGACGGGACCTCCGACATTAAGAGAAGAATGGTGAATCCGGGCTCCTACATCCCCCAGCGCGGTGATCTCGTCTGGTTGACCTTTCAGCCGCAAGAGGGACACGAACAAACGGGGCGGCGGCCGGCACTTGTTCTTTCGCCCTCCGCGTACAACGGCCGCGTCGGACTCGCCCTTTTCTGCCCAGTCACCTCTCGAGTAAAAGGATATCCTTTTGAAGTCCTCGTTCCTGAAAACATATCGGTCTCCGGCGCGATTCTCGCCGACCAAGTGAAATGCTTAGATTGGCGGACGCGGAATGCGGAATTCATCTGCATCTTGCCGGACCGGGCGATCGGAGAAGTCCTGGCCAAATTGGGGACGCTCCTCGCCTGAATTCGACGAAATACGGTGACACGCGGCCAATTACCGAAATTCTAATTTGAACGCGATAATTCCGGACTCCCTTCATGCCTAACGCGCCTCCTCAAGGGGAGAAGGTGCGGGTGAGGGTAATATCAATCCTTTAGTTGCGTTTGGATTAATTAAGGTATTTGGTAATGTGTCACTGTTTTCCGGCCACGGACGCTGTAAGCGGATTTCGAGTCACTCGCCGTACATCTCGGTGATGATCCGCCTCAGCGCGGCGGCTTCGTCTTCCGTCAGCGCCCCGATCTTGGTTCCCAGCCGAGACTTGCTGATCGTTCGTATCTGGTCCACCGCGATTTCCGCCTCTTGTCGGTTCAACCGGACTTGCATCCTGGATCGCCAGGAGGGATGCAACTGGCTGGTCAACGGACAGACTGTCACGGCCTGCAATTTCTCATTGAGCGCATCCAGACTGACGATTACCGCCGGACGTTTCTTGGCCATTTCCCCGCCCCGAGTCGAGTCCAGTGAGGCCCACCGAATCTCGTAGCGCCTCATGGTTTCTTGGCCGACCGCAGGACCGAACGATAGCGGGCTTTCTTTTCCGTTATCCTACCGGCCTTTCCGGTCTCCCACGGGATGCTTTCCAATCCGTCCGCGTCCAACGCGTCCCACTCGCTCCAGTCTTCGCGGCCGGCCGCCATTTCGCGGGCCGTATCTTCCCAGGAGAGTTTCTCCACCACAGGGCCAACGGGCCGCAGGAAAATTCCCTCGCTCCGCTCCTCCATGAGGACCGCCGTACCGATG